>ERZ1674239.407-NODE-407-length-9821-cov-2.207659_pt1 | contig 9821 bp, 2 predicted proteins | sample MGYA00581208_ERZ1674239 | MGnify/ENA primary metagenome ERZ1674239 (study PRJEB41354, sample SAMEA4873308) | human saliva metagenome | biome: human-associated habitat [ENVO:00009003]; feature: mouth environment [ENVO:08000002]; material: saliva material... | reverse complement strand
GAGCACCCGACACCTGGTGATAAAACCACAACCCCTGATCCTTAACCCAACCGGTGCGCATATAACCAGACTCATCAAAGCGATAGACAGATCCGCCAATCACGAGCACGGTGCCCTTCGGAAAAGACCCATCGGCCCAGCGATACCACCAACCACGCCCGTCACTCACCCACTCACCCTCCACGGGAGCCGGATCCGGGTTAGGAGCCGGATCCGGGTTCGGCGCCGGGTCCGGTGCCGCCGAGCCATCCAGGTGTACGGCCTGCTGGGCCGGGTTCAGTCCCCAGTCCCACGCGACCAGGTATGAGGACACAGGGGCCTCGCCTTCGTTACCCTTCTCGGCCCACGCGCGATTCAGGTCCGCGACCGGAACCTCGACGTGGTAGCGGTGCGTTCCGTCGGCCTGAACCTCACCGTCGCCGTCGAGGAGCTGGCGGTAGTACCAGGTGCCCTCCGCATCGGCACGCAGCTCGACACCGGCCAGCGGCGAGGAGTCGGTAGCGTCGAAGGAGAGTGTGCGTGCCTCACCCTCGCCCGCAACCGCGACGGAAGAGATGACGGGCGCTCGGGTGTCGAGGGTGAAGTCGTAGCTCATCTGCTGAGTGGTGAACGAAGGTCCATCCGTGGCTGCCTCTAGGGTTAGCCGGTAGCGTCCGTCCGGCAGTTCCTTCCCGGCCTCGTCCAGCCCGTCGAAGATGGGATCGTCGCCGGTGAACTCGCCCGGCTTCGTGTACCCGGTTTCCAGGTCGTAGAGGGACTTGCGCACCCGGCTCAGCGTGTACAAGCGGACGGTATCCCCGGCCTCGTTCGTGTAGGTGGCGCTCATCTGTGGGACGGCGCGCAGCATGCCTATGCGCGGAGCGATGATGTGAGGGGCTCCGGGGGCCTGCGACCGCGAGGCGATGAGCCGGGTCGGATCGACTGTGACGACCGCGTTGTAGTCCTGCTTGTCGGCCAGCGGGTTCAGGCCGCCCAGCGGGATTTCGGTCTCGGTGTCCATCAGCGCGGAGCGATAGATGTGCGCGGGATGTGTTTCCTCGTCAGACCACTTCTCGTCAAAGATCGCGGGCGCGCCCCACGAGCCGTAGAAGCCTACGTAGGGAACGGTCAGGTCGGGTGCCCCGTCGGCGCTCGTGAAGGTGACAGCGCCGTCGATGAATGTCCCCTTGGGGGCGTTTTCGGCAGCGTACGAGGCAAACTCGGCTTCGGGAGTCACGGTGATGGTGACGGTGGCGCTGGAGGACGCGAGAACGGTCACGGAGTCGGAGGAGAAGGTCAGGGAAATACCTTGCCCTGCCCAGTTCTGCGAGTGCTCCAGGAACATGCCTTCTTCGACGACCTCGGACAAGGCCTGCCCACCGAGTGTGTATGTGCGCGCCTCAGGCGCGAGGTTCGTCAGCTGCACCTGGAAGGTCCAGCCCTTCGTGCCGTCGCCCAGGTCGGCCTTGGGGCGCGAGGGGTCGGAGGCCCCGATTACGGTCGGGTACACGGACGAGGTCGTGGCCGCGACCGCGTCAACCTGTCCTGCGCCGACCTTGCGCGGGGAGTAGAAGGTGCCATCACCCAGCTCAACGTCGATGAGCGGGTGGGCGGTTCCCATGAGGAAGTTCGTGACGACCGCGTTCTTCTGCGCAGCGTCCATGCCGCCAAAGAGTGGGTCGGAGGCGATGCGCTCGCGCACGAGGGCGCTGATGCCCGCGACGTGCGGGGAGGCCATGGAAGTGCCCGATGAGCTCGCGTACTCTCCGTTCAAGATCGCCGAGGTGATGTTGCCGCCGGGGGCGGCGACCTCGGGCTTGAGGCGCAGGTCGGGGGTGACGCCCCATGCGGAGAATTCGGAGGCAGTCGGGTTGCTCGAGGACAGGACGATGCCAGAGTGGGTAACGGTCAGGTAGACGTCTTCTCCCTCGGCGTCGCGTATCGCGTCATGGATCGCGTCGCTGTCCTTCTTCGTGATGGTCACCGTCGGCATCTCGCGGGTGGACTCCAGAATGGCCTGGTACGGCGCATCCGCCTCATCGGTGTCGGCGATGATGAGGGCGGCGGGCGGCGGAGTGGCCTGCGTCAGGTAGCTGGCCTTGAGGTCGTCGGTCATCGGGATGTCGAGGCGGGTGTCCATGCCGCCCTTGTCTTCGAGGACGATGGCGTCCGACAGGTCGTATCGGTTCGTGCTCCAGTAGCGTTGCACCTCATCACTGCCACCGGAGTGCTCATACACGATCCGGTAGGTCTTTTCGGGAATGTCGCGCAGGCTGGGCACCGGGTCGCCCTTGCCGTCGATGGCGATCCCGTAGGGGATATTACGGTCGCCGAGCAGCACGTAGGACGAGGTGTCCTGCGCGTCGACCGAGGCGACCGCCAGGGTGGATCGATAGGAGGCCGGCTCGCCAAGAGTGCCCGTGTCGGGGTCGGAGGCAAAGGGCTTGTTCTGTCCAGAGTTGTTGCCGTACGCGTTGGAGAAGGCGTTGCCGGACGCGGCGTTGACGGTGATGCCCGCGTCCACGAGCGCCTTATAAACGTCGGCGAAGATGGTCCCGGCCTCGCTGCTCATGCCGGAGTCGTCGCCCAGCGAGATGTTGATGACGTCGGGCTTGATGACCAGGGCGTCGTCGAGGGCGGCGAGCATGGCGGCGTCGGACATGACGCCGTCGGCATCCTGGATGACCTTGGCGACGATGATCTGCGCGTTCGGGGCGCTGCCGCGAACCTCGCCGCCGTTTGCGGCTGCGATGGCGGTGACGTGCGTGCCGTGGTTCAGGTCTTTTTCGGAGGCAGGTACGACGTCGGCGTCGTTGTCGGCGTAGTCGTAGGCGAAGGGGATTTTGTCGCTGACCCACGTGCCCCCTGTGGCGTGGGGCAGGCTCGGCGCGAGTGCGGTGACGTCCGCCTGCGTCATGCGCAGGGAGGCGGCATCGAGCGCACCGGAGAAGGCGGGGTGGCTCGTGTCGAGGCCGGAGTCGATAACTTCGATAACCTGGTGGTCGCCTTTTTGGGCGGCCTGGTTGGCGCGGGTCATTTCGAGCGCGGACGCGTTCTTCAGGACGGGCGCACCAGCGGGGGCAGCATCGTTCTCGGCCATGGGCGTGACGCTGCGCGCAACGACGGCGGTCTTGACACCCTCCGTGCGTTGGATAGCAGCGAGCGCGGACGCGGGTGCCTCGATCGCGAAGCCCTGGAACGCGTGGGTGTACTCACGCAGCGTCGTGACGCTCGCGGAGGGTAGGGCCTCGGCGACGGAGGCGGTGATCCACTCCCGCGTCTGTGCATGTTCAGCTCCGGCCTCGAGTTGGACGATGATCGTGGTTGGCTCGTCACTCGACGAGGCCGGGGCGGGGATTCACTCCCCCGTTAGCTGCACGCGCAGCCGGAACGGCGAGTGTTGTCACGCCAAGGGTGCCGGCGACCACCAGGGCGAGTGCCGACGTTCTGCAGTTGGTCATCTGAGTCTCACTTCGTTAACGACTGTGTTTGACAAGCCTGGCGCTGAGAGCGCCTCCACAATTATGGGGAGCTTTTCCCACGTGCGCAGTATGCGTTGTCGGTAACCGAGACACGGTTTGTCGCATTCCTGTCTTCCTCCCGCGCCAAGCGCCGACCCACGAGCGCGCGCAGATACGCCGAGGGGCCGACCTGGCGGTCGGCCCCGCGGCACATCCCATCAACACAGTGCGAGTTCTCTCAGATAACTCCTCAAACGTAGCTCGTCGGCGTTACTCGGACCCGCGTGGCCCGCACAACATTGCCTTGTGGTGGCACCCACTGTAGGCATCGAGTCTGGGGAGACAACCGGAGCATCCTGTGAAAACGCTGGGATTATGCATCGGATCCTAGTGAATCCACTTGCCACTGTCGGAGAACTGGTACCAGGTCCACCCGATCTGGATCCAGCCGGTGGCCATCGCACCGCTGGGGCGCAGGTAGTACCACCCGTCGTCACCGCGCAGCCAGCCTGTGGTCATGCGTCCGGTGTTGACGCTCAGGTGGTACCAGGTTCCACCGTCCTTGAGCCAGCCCTTGGCCATCGCGCCGCTTCCCGGCGTCAGGTAGTACCAGCCTCCCTCGACATTCACCCAGCCGGTCTGCATGGCACCGGAAGAGTCGTGGTAGCGCCATGCACCCTCGTCGTAGATCCACCCCGTGCGCATCTTGCCGTCGATCATGATGGTTTGGCTCTTGACATACGTACCGTTCGGATAGACGTAGCGCCAGCCGAAGAGCGTGCGGCTCCATTCTCCCATCACGCGCGCGGGCGAGAGTTGAGCTTCCGTCGTCTGCTCGGCGCTCGCATGCGTGACGTCGCGCGTCTGAACGCGCAAGGACGGCGCGCTTTCGGTGGGCGTCCACGAGAATGCCAGGGTTGAGGCGTTCCCGTCGCCCGCGTTCATCGCCGTCCAGTCCTGGACGAGGGTCTCAGTCCCGTCCGCGCCGACCTGGGTGACGCGCAGCTCGCGGCCCTCGGGCACGCCACCGTTCACGGTGGCGGTGACACTCACCGACGCGTCCTTCCACGCGAGCGTGCCCCCGGCCTCGTCATTGGTAGCGTCGAGACCCTTCAGCGTGAGCTGGGCGGGGGTGTAGACGTGCAGGTGGGACAGGTCGATGCCTTCCTTGACGAGTTCGGCCTTGGCGACCTCCCATGCGGGAGATCCTTCGGCTGCTGCCACGTAGACCTGTGCGTCGGTCTTATAGCCAGGCGAGGAGAAGGGGTCGAGTTGGAAGGAGGTAATGGTCGAGGGCAGGACGATGACCTTGGGACCCTTGCTGCGCACGTCCACCTTCGTCATACCTTCACCGAAGAAAGCGCTCTCGATGCGGCCGTTGGAGGGTTCTCCGTCGGTGTAGTATTTGCCATTTACGCCGCCACGCACGATGAGGTGGCGAGGTGCCAGGTTCTCGCGCGTGGGCATGAAGAGTTCACGCACCTTCGATCCGAGGATGACGGTATCTAGGCCGGTGTTCTGGATGCCGCGAACGACTTCAAGCGACTCGGGGAAGGTCATGTCTACCAGGTTGGTGCACCCGTTGAAGGCCGAGTAGCCGATGGTCGTCAGCCCCTCGGGCAGGATGACCCGGGTAAGCGAGCTGGCCCTGTCGAATGCTTGGATACCGATCTCAGTGGTCCCGGCGGGCACCTCGTACTCGTTGCCAGCTCGGGACGTCGGGTACAGGATCAGGCTGGCCCCGTCCTTGGTGTAGAGGACGCCATCTACCTCAGAGAACGAGGCATTGGCTGGGTTCACGGTCACAGTTGCCAAGGCGGTGTCGCCGCTGAGAGCACCGGAGCCAATGGATGACAGGCCCGCTCCCAGGTGCAGCTGTGTGAGGGAGGTGTTGCTCGCAAGAGACCACTGTCCAATGGACGTGACGCTATCGGGCAGCGTCAGAGAGGTCAGGGCGGTCCCCATCAGGGAACTCCCGTCGAGCATCGTGAGCCTGCCAAGGTCCGGTCGCAGGTTCACACTGGCCAGGCTGCGAGCGTATATGAAGGCACCGTCGGGCAGGGACGTGGCACCTCCAATATCGACGCTCGTCAGTTTCTCCGCGTACGCAAATGCCCAATACCCCGCGCTCTCGAAGCCGTCGGGCAGTGTCAGCGAGGTCAGGTGTGAATGTGTGAATGCCTGCGAGCCGATCGTCCGCAACGTAGAAGGCATCGTCACGGTAGCAACCTGTGCGTTCTCGAAAGCGGATTGTTCGATGGTAGTCGTCCCCTCAAGGACGGCGTAGCTCCCTCCAGGGTTCTTGGCCGTCGGGTATGCGATGAGACTCGAGTGGTCCTTCGTGTACAAAACGCCCTCGTCACTGGTGTAGTTCGCGTTGTCCGGATCCACGTCGATGGTCGTCAGACTCGGCGTGTACTGGAAGTCCCCGACCAGGAGACCCGGGCCGATATTGGGTCCCAGGTGGAGCGTCTTCAGGCCCGCCATGCCATCGAAGGCACCGACGACCGTCTGCACAGAGCGAGGCAGCGTCAGCGTCTCGATAGGGGTGTTGGAGAACGCTTCGTCGTAGATTGCTGTGAGCTGGGAGGGGTGGGCCGAGTCATCCTGGAAGGTAATTTCCTGCAGGTTGGTGCCTTTGAAGGCTTCGTAGTCGATGGTGCGCACACTGGCGGGCACCCACACCTTGGTCAGCTGGGACGGGAAAGCACCGGAAGAGATGCCCGTGACTCCCTCGGGGATTTCAACGTCCTGACTCTTTCCCTGGTACTGGACGAGGACACCGTCATCGTCCGTGATGAAGTCGCCGCGAGGATCGGGCTGGACCGTCACGGGCACAGTCACAGTCTTAGTCACCCCTGCCTCGCTCGTGACGGTCGCGCTCAGTGTGCCGGTTCCCGCCTGCTCAGCACCCTGAAAGTCGATCGACGATGCATCGTCGCGGCTATAGAACTGCCCAAGAGTGGAGGGGTCCATGCTCCAGGTGACTGCGCTTCCCTGGAGGGAGGGGGCGAGGAGCGCGTGCAGGTAGACCTGATGGTTGAAGATGGCTGACACCTCGGGAACGGACAGCTCCATGCCCACGTCCTCGGGGACCTCACGGACCTGAACCGTGGACGTGGAGGTCAGGCTCGAATTATCCTTGTCGATCACGGTGATCGTCGCCTCACCGACACCGACCGCGCTGACGTGTCCTTCCTGGTCAACGGTGAGAACCGACTCATCCGACGACGTCCAGACGATGATGCCGGGGTCGAAGTTTCCCGAATCGTAGGAGGCGTCGAAGATGACGTTCTGGCCCAGTGCCAGGGCGGTAGCAGTCGGCCACACGTCCAGCCTCGTCGTCGGCACACCGATGCTGGGTGCTTCAGCTGTTGCGGGCTGGAGAGTTCCGGTCACACCGATGCCCGCGGCGGTGGCCGCAGGCACGCTCAGCGCGGTCAGGGCCAGGACGCCGGTCGTTGCCAGCGCGACCGCTGAAAATGTTCGATGGGACATGTACACCTCGCTTGGTTGAGAACTAGTGGAGGGGAACGCCCACTGCTATGTGGCGTAATCCGTGTTCAAGCCTAGTATGTTGACCCCTTGACAGATGCTCTTTTTGCCATATTTTCTCAGCATATGTCAAACATGTGACATGTTAGGTTATAGGTTATTTTGCCCAACTGTTCAGAATGCACATACGCACGACTGAACTCACGAGAAAACACCACTCGATACACGTGAAACACTGTGGAACATCGGATGAAAGTAACGCGAGGGCGCAGCCAACCACTCGGTCGACCACGCCCTCGCGCTAGGTCACTCGACTACTCGACCCACTGACCTGAGTCAGCAAACCGATACCAGGCCCATCCGTCGCTCACCCAGCCGGTGGACATCGCTCCGCTGCCGGGCGTCAAGTAGTACCACGAGCCGCCACTGCGAATCCAGCCGGTGGCCTGCACGCCCGAACGCAGGTGGTAGTATCAGACACCATTGTCACGAACCCAGCCGACGCGCATATAGCCGGCCGCATCGAAGCGGTAAACCCGACCACCAATAGTCACAGCTGTACCGACCGGATAGGAGCCGTCGGCGTAGCGATACCACCAGCCACGAGCACCCCAGACCCACTCCCCCGTCTGCCGTTGAGGGATCGACGTCTGGCTCGGTGCGGGAGCAAGCGTCTGGCTCGGTGCGGGAGCAGGCGGCTGACTCGGGGCGGGACCCGGCGTCTGGCTCGGCGCGGGAGTAGGCTGAGGATCATCGTCGATGACCGGCGAGGGCTTGGCTCCAGTGGGATCTGGGTGCTCCACCGGCGCAGGAGCAGGATCGTCGTTCGGATCGGGCAGGGGCAGCGGGGGCAGGACACGGTTCACGGTCACACTCACCGTGGCCGACTGTTGAATACCTGATGCGTCGCGGACGTCGACGCGCAGCTCGCTGTCAGTCAGAGACGGTGTAAACGTGTAGATGAGCGTCGAGGCCTTCTCTTCCGCCGCGTCCGTCATGGCAGTCCAGTCCTGCAGGAGCGTCTCGGTTGTGTTCGCTCCGACCCGCACGACGCGGGCTTCGCGCCCCGTCGCCACGCCGCCGCCTGCTGTGATCTCCACGGTCGCAGGTGCCCCCGGGGACACCACGAGCGTGTACCCAACCCCGGCCTCGGCGATGCCGGTGCCAGACACGCCCAGCGTCGGGGCCTCGTACACCGACAAGCGCGAGGCATCGTAGCCCGCGCTCTCCATCGCAGCCGTCGCGATAGTCCACGCGGAGGTACCCTCGGCGGAGGCCACGTAGATGCTCGTGTCCGCTTTGAGTTCAGGGGCCATTCCCTCGGCGAGGGTGACCTGCGTGGCGGTGGCGGGAAGCACCAGGACGCGCGGCATCTCGCCCCAGAAGGTGAAGCTGGTCATCCCTTCTCCGAAGAAGGCGCTCTCGGGGCGTCCGCCCTCCGATGTTCCTTCACTGTAGAAGGTGCCGTCGATGCCTCCGCGCACGATGAGGTGACGGACGCTGCGGGCACCTCGCGGGGTAAGCGACAGGTCGCGCACCTGTGCCCCCAGTTCAATGGTGTCCAGGCCGGTGCCTGTCAGCCCTCGGGCGACCTCGACGGAAGCCGGGATCACCATGTCGACGAGGTTCGCGCAGCCGTCGAAGGCCTCGTCGCCGATAGCGGTCAGTCCCTCGGGCAGGATGACGCGCCGCAGCGCCGTGGCATTCTCGAAGGCTCCGGCCCCGACCGCCGTCGTTCCCGCGGCCACGGTCACCTCGCTGCCGGAGTTCGCGGGCGCATAGCGGACCAGGGTCCGCACGGACGAGTCGTTGTGGTAGAGCGCGCCGTTATCGACAACGAACGAGGCGTTGGCGGGGCTGACGCTGAGGGTGGCGAGGTTGTCGTTCTCTCCCAGGGCGTAGTCGCCGAGGGAGTTCAGGGATGCGCCGACATGGAACGAGGTCAGGGCTGGGTTCTTCGAGAAGGCCTCCTCGGCGATGGTTGACACGGTGTCCGGTATAGTGACTGTCGTCGCTGAAATACCGACGAATGCACCCTCGCCGATGGAGGTCAGACGCCCCAGGTCGGGCCGGAAGGTGACCTCTCTGAGCGCGGCATCATAGCGGAAAGCATTGGTGGACACGCCCGTGGCCCCACCCAGGTCGACGGAGACGAGCGCGGGCATCTGCCAGAACGCCGAGGCCCCCATGGTCTCGAAGCCGTCGGGAAGCGTGAGGGTTGTGAGGGTTGCTCCCTCGAAAGACTGGTCACCGACGCGACGCAGGGTGTCGGGGAACGTCACAGACTCATTCTGCGCTCCCAGGAAGGCGAGGTCGTCAATGTCCGTCGTCCCGCTCGAGACCGTGTAGGCCCCTCCCGAGTTCTTGGCTGCCGGGTAGGCGATCAGGTGCGTGTGATCGCGTGTATACAGCACACCGTCGAGGCTCTCGTAGTTGGGGTTGCCAGCGTCGACTTGGATGCGCGCGAGTTCGGGGGTGTTCGCGAAGGAGCCGACGAGCTGGTCCGCAGCGACCTCCGGCCCCAGGTGGACAGAGGCCAGCTTGCTCATGTCGGCGAAGGCATCGCCGTTGATGGTGACGAGGGAGCGCGGCAGAGTGAGCGTCTGGACGTTGGTGTTGGAGAAGACGCGGCTGCCCAGCTCTGCGAGTTCGGAGGGAGCGGCCTCATCATCCTGGAAGATAATCTCCTCCAGGCCGGTTCCGTAGAAGGCTTCGTTGTCGATGCGGCGGACGCTCGCGGGGATACGGACCGTACGCAGGGTCGCGTCGGAGAAAGCGTGCGAATCGATTGCGCTCACGCCCGCAGGGATGTCTACTTCGGCGTCAGCTCCCCGGTACGCAATGAGGACGCCGCTGTCGTCCACGACGAACTCGCCCGTATCGTCT
>ERZ1674239.403-NODE-403-length-9884-cov-1.975582_pt1 | contig 9884 bp, 12 predicted proteins | sample MGYA00581208_ERZ1674239 | MGnify/ENA primary metagenome ERZ1674239 (study PRJEB41354, sample SAMEA4873308) | human saliva metagenome | biome: human-associated habitat [ENVO:00009003]; feature: mouth environment [ENVO:08000002]; material: saliva material... | reverse complement strand
TGTTTGCCACACTGAATTTCATTTTAATGGCAAATTTATATCAAATAAGTACTTTTGCTTTATAATGACAACAAATACCCAACAAACAGGGAACAAACATGAAAAAAACACTAACGACACTTATCCTTTGCGCACTGACTCCTGCCGCCCTGGCTGCCGATACTTACGGCTACCTGGCCATGTGGCAAAACCCTGCCGACAGCAATGAAGCGCTGCAAATCAAAACCACCAAAGAAAATGCCACTCAATTGGATGCGACAGCCGAACTCGAAACATTCTGCAAAGGCCAAGATGCCTTAGCCGGTATCAGCGCAGGCCAAGCAACAGGCTGTAAAACAGTTGTCCCTCTGCACAACACCTGTATCGCTGTTGCCTACCCTAAAGCCATGGGCAAATTGACTGCTCAAAACGTAGTGGCCATTACCTCCCCACGTTTCAAAACCGTGCATCAAATTGCCTTGAACCAGTGCATCAAAAAATACGGCTCACAAGGACAATGTGCTTTAGAAACAGTCTATTGCACTTCCGAAACCTACTATCAAGGTACGGTCAAAACCCTTTGGGAAAAAATCAAATCCATTTAAGGCCGTCTGAAAATAAAACCGGCTTGCCCGATATTCTCCATATCACGGCAAGCCGGTTTTTTATTCTGGCTTTTATTTGCTGTTTTTTTCCAACAATTTGGCCACAACGCCTTCAGCCTGTTTCACCAAATCAGGGTTGGTTCGGAAGTGATTTTCATCATTTAAAGAGTAGCTGACAGTTGAAACCGCGTACTTGGTGCTTCTCAACACAAATACGCCTTTACGCAAGATTTCGTTATTGCCTTTGGTTTTGTAACGCAGGTTATACGGGCAAGAAGAATCATACAGTTTGCCGCGGTTATCCGCTGTCACAATAGTGCTGCCAATGCCACGTTTTGCCAAAGCTTTAGACAAAGCACGATCCAAATCATGCGGCCTTACTTTTGCATTTTGAATGATGCAGACATGTTTGATGCTGGTCAGCTCTTCAGGTTTCAACACTCTTTGTTCCGTAGTGGAACACGCGCCCAGCAACAATACGGCTGAAGCCGCCACTAAAATCATGGTTTTCATCTGTTTTCCTTTTTAAAATTTTCAAACAATAAATATTCAGACGGCCTTTATCAAAAGGCCGTCTGAAAAAATCAACGTACGTTTTTCATCAAACGCTGCTTCTCACGCTTCCAATCCGCTTCTTTCAGGCTCTGGCGTTTGTCATGCTGTTTCTTACCCTTGGCCAAACCGATTTCCACTTTGATTCTACCGCGGGTGTAATGCAGGTTTAAGGGCACAATCGTATAACCGGCGCGTTCGGTTTTACCGATTAACTTGTTGATTTCCGATTGTTTCAACAACAACTTACGCGGGCGGACAGGGTCGGGTTTGACGTGTGTCGAGGCAGTGGGCAATGCGGTAATGTGACAGCCCACTAAATAGAATGCGTCTTTTTTCCAGTAGATATAGCTTTCTTTTAATTGCACGCGTGCAGCGCGGATGGCTTTGACTTCCCATCCCTCCAATACTATACCGGCTTCGATTTGGTCTTCGATAAAGAAATCGTGAAAGGCTTTTTTATTATTGGCAATACTCATTGTGCTGATTCTTTACAAACTTTTCAGACGGCCTATTTTATCAGGCATGCTTAAAAAATAAAACGGCAAACGGTTTTGAAACGTTTATTCGCTTAAAACATGGCGACGGTAAAAGCGGTCTATATCGGCAATGGCTTTTTCATCTTCAGGGCGCAAATCCAGTTTCAAATCGGCAAGGCGGATCAAGATTTGGTCTTCACGCTCGGCAACGGCGCAGCTGACCTCACCTTCGCTGCGAAAATGACGGATAAGCTCGTCCAACTGGTTTAAAGCATTTTGATAAGATGAATTTTGATTCATAATTTTTGACCCGAACGCCCATAAAAAATGGCGGGAAACCCCGCCATGATTTTACGGCTTACGCCGCGCATTTGATTAAGCAGCTTGAATATTAGCAGCTTGTTTGCCTTTAGGGCCGGTGGTTACGTCGAAAGACACGCGTTGGCCTTCTTTCAGGGTTTTGAAACCTTCCATGTTGATCGCTGAGAAGTGAGCGAACAAATCTTCGCCACCTTCATCAGGAGTGATGAAACCAAAACCTTTAGCGTCGTTAAACCATTTTACGATACCGGTTGCCATTAGAAACTTCCTATACTTAAAAATTAACAAAATCAGCAAAACAAGGCATACAGCAAACTAAAACGTTCAGCGTTTCTCCCACGTATTACATACGCGGTCGAGTGCCAACTTCTGCTTAACCGTCTTTTTACATTTGTTAAGACAAAACGTCAAGCTATGTTTTCAAAAAAGTGGGAAAATAGAAAAAAATTGCCGAAATACAACAGAAAACGGTTTGCACTCTTAAACAGGCCGTCTGAAAACTGAAACCTAAGATCATGAACCATCCGAATACCGACCACCAATCCGATACCCTGCTCAGCGATATCAACACGCAACCGCCGAAACGTTACGGCGTATTTTTATTGAACGACGATTACACCACCATGGAATTTGTCGTCGAAATCCTGACCGAAGTCTTTATGCTTGCACAAGAACAGGCCGTGGCCGTCATGCTGCTGGTGCACCACGAAGGCAAAGGCCTGTGCGGCACCTACACGCGCGATATTGCGCAAACCAAGCAGCATCAGGTCATGGAACGCGCTAAAGCTGAAGGGCATCCGCTCAAATGTATAGTCGAAGAGGTTTAAACCATGCTTTCACCCGAATTGGAACACATCCTGCAACTGCTCTACCGTGAAGCACGCAACGCGCGTTATGAGTTTATCAGCTTGGAACACCTGCTTTTGGTGCTGATAGAAGAAGATGCGGCTGTGCCGAACGTCTTGAAACTGTGTGGTGCGGATTTGAAGGTCCTGTCCGAGCAGCTGGCCGCCAGCGTGGCCGAAAATACGCCGCAAATTCCCGATCATCTTCTGGATACGGTCGAAACCCAGCCGACATTGGGCTTCCAACGCGTCATCCAACGGGCGATGGTACATACCCAGTCTGCCGGCAAAGCCGCAGTAGAGCCTTTGGATATTTTGGTTGCCATGATGAGCGAATCCGAAAGCCATGCCGTCTATTTCCTCAAATTGCAATCCATTACGCGCTTTGAAGTCTTGCGTTGCATTGCCCATGGCTCACCCGATGACGAAGACGGCAATGATTCAGACGGCCTGGAACGTGAGGGCGAAGAAGCAGAACAAAAAACCGGCTCACTTTCCGACTACACCGTCAACCTCAACGCCGAAGTCAAAGCCGGCCGCATCGACCCTTTGATTGGTCGCAAACACGAAATGGAAAGGCTGGTACAAATCCTGTGCCGCCGCCGCAAAAACAATCCGCTTTTGGTCGGCGAGGCAGGCGTGGGCAAAACCGCGCTGGCAGAAGGCTTGGCGCATCAAATCGTCAACGGCGACATTCCCGACGCGCTGAAAGAAGCCGAAGTGTACGCGCTGGATATGGGTTCGCTTTTGGCGGGCACGAAATACCGCGGCGACTTTGAAGCGCGGGTCAAGTCCGTCTTAAAGCAGCTCGAAAAAATCCCGCACGCCATTTTGTTTATCGACGAAATCCACACTATCATCGGCGCGGGCAGTACCAGCGGCGGCACGATGGACGCATCTAACCTACTCAAACCTGCATTGGCGAAAGGCTCATTGCGCTGTATCGGCGCAACCACTTACGACGAATACCGCACCATTTTCGACAAAGACCACGCCTTAAGCCGCCGTTTCCAAAAAATCGACGTCATCGAGCCCACCGTTTCCGAAACCGTGCAAATCCTGCGCGGCTTGAAACCGATGTTTGAAGATTTCCACCAAGTCCGCTATACGCAAGGTGCACTTGAAGCCGCTGCCGAACTCTCTGCCCGCTACATCAACGAACGTTTCCTGCCCGACAAAGCTATCGACGTAATGGACGAAGCAGGCGCTGCGCAACGGATTTTGCCCAAATCCAAACAGAAAAAAGTCATCGGCAAAGCGCAAATCGAAACCGTCATCGCCAAGGTTGCGCGGATTCCTGAAAAAACCGTGTCGCACGACGACAAACAAGTGCTGCAATTCCTCGGCCGCGATTTGAAAAACATGGTTTACGGTCAGGAAAATGCCATCGACGCGCTGGTTGCCGCCGTCAAAATGTCGCGCTCCGGCCTCGCCCTGCCCGACAAACCGATAGGCAGTTTCCTCTTCTCCGGCCCGACCGGCGTCGGCAAAACCGAAGTCGCCAAACAGCTTGCCTACTCAATGGGCGTACCGCTGCAACGCTTCGATATGTCCGAATACATGGAACGCCATGCCGTATCGCGCCTCATTGGCGCACCGCCCGGCTACGTCGGCTTCGAACAGGGCGGTCTTTTGACCGAAGCCGTCAACAAACAGCCGCATTGCGTGTTGCTCTTGGACGAAATCGAAAAAGCCCACCCCGACATTTTCAACGTCCTCCTGCAAGTCATGGACGCAGGCAAACTGACCGACAACAACGGTAAGAGCGCCGACTTCCGCAACGTCATCCTGATTATGACCACCAACGCAGGCGCGGAAAGCCTCAGCCGTCCCAGCCTCGGCTTTACCGCCAAACGCGAGCGCGGCGATGAAATGCAGGCCATCAACAAGCTCTTCACGCCCGAGTTCCGCAACCGCTTGGACGCGATTATCCCGTTTGCACCCTTGTCCGAACCCATCATCGCCAAAGTCGTGGACAAATTCCTGCTCCAGCTCGAACACCAGCTCCTCGACAAAAAAGTCGAAGCCGAGTTCACGCCAGCATTGCGCAAATATCTGGCGGAAAAAGGTTTCGACCCACAAATGGGCGCGCGCCCGATGCACCGCCTGATTCAGGAAAAAATCCGCAAACCACTCGCCGACGAACTCCTGTTCGGCAAACTCGCCGACGGCGGCTTCGTGCGTATAGACTGGGATGCGGCAAAAGAAGAAGCCGTATTGAAGTTTAAGAAAAGCAAGGTCAAACCTGAAGTAGAAACTGTTTAACTGGTTGAAAAATAAAAGGCCGTCTGAAATTTCAGACGGCCTTTTTATCTCAACCAAAAATCTGATTTACAAAACGGATTTCACAGTATCAACCACATTGTCTACGGTAAAGCCGAATTCTTTGAACAGCAAATCAGCAGGTGCTGACTCGCCGAAGCGGTTGATACCGACCACTGCGCCGTTCAAACCGACGTATTTGTACCAGCCGTCGGCGTGTCCGGCTTCTACGGCTACGCGTGGCAAGCCTTCGGGCAGGACGGCGGCTTTATAGGCGGCATCTTGGCGGTCGAATACGTTGGTAGATGGCATGGAAACAACGCGCACGGCAATACCTTGTTCTGCCAATACTTTTTGCGCTTCCAGAGCCAATTCAACTTCAGAACCGGTGGCAATGATGACGGCTTGGGCGTTGCCTTGGGCTTCACTGATGACGTAGCCGCCACGTTTGATGTCATTCAGTTGCTGTTCGTTGCGTGCTTGGAATTTCAGGTTTTGACGGCTGAAAATCAAGCTGGACGGATGATCAGCCGCTTTAACGGCTTCAGACCACGCCACCAAGGATTCAACAGTATCGCACGGACGCCATACATCCATATTTGGAATCAGGCGCAGGGTGGCGGTTTGTTCGATGGGCTGATGGGTCGGGCATACGCAGGGCGTTGCGTTCGTATTCGCTGAACATCAGGAAAGTCGCGCCGAATGGTTTAACACCGCCGTGCAGGGTGAGGCCGTTCATGATTGCGCCCATGCCGAACTCACGCACACCGTAGTGAATATAGTTGCCGCCGTGTTCGCGGGTAACGGAAACGCTGTTTGACCAGTCAGTCAGGTTGGACGGAGTCAAGTCGGCAGAACCGCCCACCAATTCAGGCAGCTCTTTTGCCAAGATTTCGATGCTGTTTTGGCTGGCTTTACGGGTGGCGATGGTTTCTGCTTTGGCACACACTTCTTTCAATGCGGCTTGAACGTAAGCATCGAAGTTTTCAGGCAGCTTTTTATCCATGCGGCGCACGAATTCTGCGGCTTCGACAGGATATTTGGCTTGATATTGAGCGAAGAGTTCGTTCCATTCGGCCTCAAGTTTCGCACCTTTTTCTTTTGCATCCCATGCAGCATAGATTTCTTGAGGAATTTCAAACGCAGGATATGTCCAACCCAAATGTTTGCGCGTGGCTTCGATTTCGTCCGCACCCAAAGGCGCACCGTGGGTTTTGTGGCTGCCTTCTTTGTTGGCACTACCTTTGCCGATTAAGGTTTTGCAGCAAATCAGGGAAGGTTTGCCGGTTTCGGCTTTGGCCGCTTCAATGGCCGTCTGAATGGCATCAGTATCATGACCGTTTACATTTGGAATCACATGCCAGCCATAGCTTTCAAAACGTTGCGGAATGTTTTCGGTAAACCAACCATCCACTTTACCATCGATGGAAATATTGTTGTCATCATATAAAACAATCAGTTTGCCCAAGCCCAAAGTGCCGGCAAGTGAGCAGGCTTCATGCGATACGCCTTCCATCATGCAACCGTCACCCATGAAGACGTAGGTGTGGTGGTCAACGATGTTCAAGCCGTCTTTATTAAATTCGACAGCCAAGATTTTTTCGGCCAAAGCCATGCCCACTGCGTTGGCAATACCTTGTCCCAACGGGCCGGTCGTGGTTTCCACGCCGTCTGTGTAACCGTATTCGGGGTGGCCGGGGGTTTTGCAAGTCTTCGATGGATACGTTGTAGCCGGTCAAGTGCAACAGGCTGTACAGCAGCATGGACGCGTGACCATTGGAAAGGATGAAGCGGTCACGGTTGTAGAATTTAGGGTTGGCAGGGTTATGGTTGAGGAACTTCGTCCACAATACTTCCGCCATTTCCGCCATACCCATAGGTGCGCCTGGGTGGCCGGAGTTTGCTTTCTGTACGGCATCGACTGAGAGGAAACGGATTGCGTTTGCCAGTTGAGACATGGTTTGACCTTCCTTGGACAAGATTGGAAATATGAAAAAAGGTGTACCGATTATCGCCTGAATCAGCCGTGCTTTCAAGGATAGCTTTTGATATTCGCTTTGTCAGACGGCCTGTTTCCACTCGGTTGACCGAAACGGACGGGACAGATGATATTAACTGTTATTTCGTTTTGAAACAGTGCTTTATATATTTTTATCGTGTAAATAGCAAATCACTATAAGTTTGCACACAGACTGATTCGTAAACCTTTGAATACTGCCCTTTTCAGACGGCCCTACATCAGACGGCCGCAAGGAATCCATTGTTAAGACAAAGTCCCTCTTTTGCTTTGAATAGAGTCAAATGTTATGATTTGTATGCACGCGAAAGGCCGTCTGAAAATATTCACTTCAAACTACTACCATGACAACAGGCTTGTGTGCACTTCATCAAGGAACACTGAAATGTCACCAGAAAACCAAGCTGAAAACACCACACCCTCAACAGAAAAAACAGCAAAAGCCACTCCGCCCAAACCTTCCAAACCCAAATCCAGCGTGATTCAAATCCATCCCGAAGGCGAACGCATCCATCCCAAAAAGGCGGAAGGACGCTTTGCCAAACTGCGTATGGTTCAACTGGAGCGGTCGTCAGGCGGTTTTATTCAATATCCCTGACCGTCATTTCTTCATTTTCGGACTGTCGCTGGGCATGGGCGATTTGATCTACCTTGCCTTGCTGCTGATGATTTGCGCATTCGGATTGTTTTGGTGGACAACCATTGCCGGTCGTTTGTGGTGCGGCTATTCATGCCCGCAAACGGTTTACACCGAAATTATGCTGTGGATTGACAACTTGGTCGAAGGCGATAGAAACAAACGCCTGAAACTGGAAAAATCGCCGTGGAATTTCACTAAAATTCGCATCAAAGCCACTAAATACCTGCTGATTTTCCTTGTCTGCGCATGGACAGGCATCACTTTTGCAGGCTGGTTTGTCCCGATCCGCCAGTTTGTTCCTGATTTGTTTACCGGAGCAGCAGGCGGCGGCGCGATGTTTGCCGCAGCGTTTTACGGATTCATGACGTTCTTCTTCGCCCACATCATGCGCGAAAAAGTTTGTCTGCATATGTGTCCCTATGCACGCTTCCAAAGTGCAATGTTCGACAAAGACACGCTGATTATTTCTTACGATACCGAACGCGGCGAACCGCGCGGCGCACGCAAGAAAACCGCTAACAAAGAAGACAGCGGCTTGGGCGACTGCATCAACTGCACCATGTGCGTGCAAGTCTGCCCCGTCGGTATCGACATCCGCGACGGTTTGCAATACCAATGTATCGGCTGCGCGGCGTGTATCGATGCCTGTGACGAAATCATGGACAAAATGGGCTACGAGCGTGGCTTGATCCGTTATACGACCGAAGGCGCGTTGGAACACGAATACCCTGAAAGCGACATCAAAAAACGCTTGAGACGTCCGCGCGTAGCCGGTTATGGCGCAGTACTCCTGGTGGTCATCATCGCCTTCTTGGTCGGCATTTCCACCCGAAAAATGGTCGAAGTCGATATCCTGAAAGACCGTGGCGTCATGGTTCGCGAAAACAGCCAAGGCTGGTTGGAAAATGCCTATAACCTGCGCATTATCAACAATAGTGAAAACGAACAACTGATGACCGCAACCGTCAAAGGCTTTGATGAAATCGCGCTGACCGGCCTGCCTGAAAACGGTATTAAAATTGCACCGCGGGAAACCGTTACCATTCCGGTACAGGTATCTACCATTCCCGAATACGCCGACAAAGGCAGCCATCCGATCGAATTTACCTTTACCTATCGCGAGACCGGCTCTGCCGACTCCAAACCGACTACTTTAGAAGAAAAAGCAACCTTTATCGGAGAATAAACGGTGTCCCCACAACCCCAAATCAAACCTTGGTACAAACATATTTGGCCCTGGGTGCTGATGGCCGGCCCCATCTTCGTCGTTATCGCCAGCGTTTCCATGTTCTTCGTCGCAAAAGAACACACGACAGACTTGGTGTCTGACGATTACTACAAAGACGGCAAACACATCGAAATCCAACTTCACCGCGATGAAGAAGCCGTTAAACGGCAAATTCAGGTGCAGGTTTTAATCAGTCCGGATATGAACGCCGCCAAAGTATTCGTCAGCGGACAATTCGATACCAAACAGCCATTAAACCTATTGTTGATGCACCCGACGCGCAAAGCCGATGACCAAACCGTCAAGCTGCGCGCCGTAACAGCCGAACCACAAAACGGCCGCATGGAATACGAAGCCGTCTTTAAGCCTTTACGTCCAACCAATCATTGGTACTTACGCGTTGAAGATGCCTCAGGCGTATGGCGTGTTGAAAACAAATGGATAGTCAGCCAAGGCAATGCAGTCAACCTGACACCCATGGACAAATTGTTCGACAACGGCAAACAAGCCGCTTCAACAGAACAATAAATCCCGACCCAGGCCGTCTGAAACCTTTCAGACGGCCTGAAATCTTCATACCCTCTTATATTTATTCTCTTCCAAATATGATTTTTTCCAATTGGCGTAGACTGACCGAAAACGAAGTCCGTATGGCAAAACAAGTTTTTGCAGACAGCATAGACTTCCATCGCATCAAAATATATCGCGGCATTCCGCTTCTACCCAACGCCAATACCGCCATTGCGCCCAATGGAAACATATACTTTCCACGTAAACACTGCCCCGAAGATTTCACTCAAGCCGGCATAGCCTACAAAATTTGGCTGATTCATGAGCTGACACATGTCTGGCAACATCAGCGCGGTCACAAAGTTTGGCTTTCCGGCCTATTCATCATGCTCAAAGGCGGATACAGAAAACGCAAAGCTTACGCCTACCCCATCCCCTTACCCCAC
>ERZ1674239.392-NODE-392-length-10072-cov-7.166617_pt1 | contig 10072 bp, 9 predicted proteins | sample MGYA00581208_ERZ1674239 | MGnify/ENA primary metagenome ERZ1674239 (study PRJEB41354, sample SAMEA4873308) | human saliva metagenome | biome: human-associated habitat [ENVO:00009003]; feature: mouth environment [ENVO:08000002]; material: saliva material... | reverse complement strand
AAATGCCAATGCTGTGCTCGGCGGAAGTTTTTATGATGTTTTTAATGCCGAGTCGCTTGAATTCGTCGATAGAAAGAGAGCCTTTTAAGTCTGCTTTATTGGCAATTAGAATGACTGGCTTGCCGCTTTTTAAGGCTTTTTTGGCCAATTGTTGATCGGCGTCGGAAGGATATGCGGTGGAGTCGACAGTTACGAGGATTACATCAGCGGCGGCGGAAGCATCAGCAATTTGGTCCTGAATGGTCGCCTCGAATTCGTCCTCGGCAGTTTTAAGTCCGGCTGTGTCGATGAGCCAAAATTGAGAATAGTCATCTGACGGCGCAGAATCTACGTTGCGTCGTTTGTATGAGACTTTACCAACAATATTGTCGCGAGTTGTTCCAGCTTCCCTGGCGACGATGGCCGTGCGAGAGCGCGTCAAGCGATTAAATAATGAGCTTTTGCCGACGTTGGCTTGCCCGATGATGGCGACTGTTGGTAATTTAGACATGATTGTATATTATAGCAGTTTTAAGACATTTTGGCGAGCACACTGTTTATATAAGCCTCGCATGGGCGAACTATTTTCAGGAAATCCTCAAAACATCTCAGGCCGCTTTTTGCTATGAATTTCTCGGTCTCTACGACTCGCCTATATCCCTCGTTATCGCTATTATATTTGTGGATGTAGGCCTTTGGAGATTCTTCGTTAATTGGATTTGGGTAAAGTGTTATGTAGTAATTTTCTTTAGGGTTATTTATGCAGTAGTAAACGTTATTGTCGTCATCTTCGAACGCTACGGATATAGGATATTTAAATTTCTTAGTACGTTTCTCAACCTCTTTAATGAGTTCGATGTAAGCGTAGATTTGGTTTTCTAGGAATTTTGGTAAAATGTCGGACTTATCCTTCTCGTAGAACAATCTTTCTATGGTATCCGATCTTTCTTCCTTAAGGTTGCATACGACTGCTCTTAGTTTTTCTGAGGACAAAGGCTTAGATTCGCGCCCTAGCGTTTCCATTTTACAATTACACTTTCTGTCAAATTTAGCATAAAAGCTATATTACAATATTTAACGTAAAATGTAAAGAGCCGCGGAGTAAATTATGAATTCGTGAATTTCTCTTCTCGCCATTCGCCTCTCTTGAGGTCGCCGAGCGAATAATTGCCGAAGTTTGTTCTGTGGAGTTTTTTAACAGTGTAGCCTAACGCATCGAAAGTTCGCCGAATTTGACGATTCCTTCCCTCGCTCATTTCGACTATCCAGCGATAATCATCACCTTCGTGTTGTCTTCCTAATGTCAATTGACTGCGTCCGTCAGGAAGCTGCACGCCAAAATCATTGATCATTTGTCGGTGAAGTGGCTGTAGTGGCTGGTCAATCGTGACGAGGTATCGCTTAATTTTATAAAACGACGGATGTGTCATACTGTGAGCAAAATCGCCGTCGTTCGTCATGAGAATCAACCCAGAGCTGTCTTTATCCAGGCGACCAACGGGTTTTAAGTGGTGAAGATTCTTCGGTAGCAATTTGTAGATTGTCGGAACGCCGCCCTGAGAGGCGCGCGAACATAAGTATCCTGTTGGTTTATGTAGGATAATGAGCTGTTTGGACTGTAGTTCTAGCAATTTGCCGTTATAGGAAATTTTATTTGCGTCAGAAATTTGTTGACCCAATCTGGCGGGCTGACCGTCAACGATAATCTTTCCCTTCTCTATCAATTCGTCGGCTTTTCGGCGAGAAATACCCAAGCACAGCGCCACAAATTTATTGAGGCGCCAAGATTCTTGCTTTGTGTCTGGGTTTATCATTGTTGCGGATTTATCGATGGAAATTGTGTCGACTGAGAAGTTTCTGATGGTTGATGCGGGATGCTTTGCTCTTGAGGCTGCACTTGGACTGGAGGTATTGCGCTAGCTTGCTCAATAGGGTTCGGTGTTGGCTGCGGCGTTGGAATTGGTTGCGGCGCTGGAGCTTGCGCTGGCTGAGGTGCTGGAGTTGGTTGAGAAATAGTCTGCGTATTGTCCAATTCTTGCGCCATAAGCTTGGAAATATCTACAGAATTCTGAGAGTCGTCAGCTGGCAAAGGTTGAATTACACGATCACCAAGCCCTGACGGTCGTGGTGCGGGCGATGAAAATGGCGCCATAGGCTGCGGCAGAGTTGTCGGCTGAGGCTGCGGCGCTGGAATTGATTGTGGCGCTGGAGCGAATACTTGTTGCGGATGTTGTTGTATGAGCGGATTCACTGCAGGAGTCGTTGGCGTTGCAGCGGGGGCGGCTGGTTGCGGCGACAATGAAGAAATATCAGGTCTAGTAACTGGCTGCGGCGCTGCTGGAGTTGGCTGAGGTGTTGGAGTGGCTGGCTCATATGCATGAGCTGGCTGTGAAACCGGTACTGGATTTGTGCCGACTCCCGGAAGATCTCCCAAGGTTTCGTGAACTGCCCTCACGACGTCTTCTATTCCTACCTGAGATTTCACCAGGTATTTATCAGCACCAAGCTGCTCGCCACGCTTTCTCTGATCCTCTGAGGATAGCGCGGTCATGATAATCACCTTAACGTCTTTTGTTTCTGTCGTTGAGCGTAAAATGTCCAACATATCAAAGCCAGAGATTTTTGGCATCATCACGTCGCTTAGGATTAATCGCGGACGTTCTTTAATTGCCATGGCCAGAGCTTCTTCGCCGTCGCCCGCCGAAACGATATCGTAGCCCTCCGCCAAAAGTCGTACACCGTAAATTTCGCGTAAACTTTTGTCGTCCTCAACCAATAAAATTTTTGTCATATATTTATACTATACTGAAGTTTTGACAAAAAATCCATAGCCCTTATGGTTATTATTCGCGGCCAGGTATGGACAATTGCTGGCGCTTTTTGCGTAACTCTTCTTCAATTTCAGCCAGCGTTGGCTCGGAAGAATTTCTGGCTGGCTGTGGAATTTCTGGCTGGACTACTGGAGTGGTCGGTGTGGCTGGATCTGGATTTTCTGGAGTTGCGATTGCGACTGGATTTGAATCGACAATTTCGCTATTATTTTCAGTTGCGGCATTTTCCGTCTTATCTTCTGCAGCAATTTCAATTTTTTCTGAAGCCAAAGAGTCTGGCGTTGAGTCTTCAGGCTTTTCAATTTCTGCAGATTCCAAACGTTGTTTTGCGTCCGAACTATTCATACGAGGAATTTCCAGATAGAAAGTACTTCCCTCTTTATATTTGCTTTCAACTCGCAAGTTTCCAGACATGGCCTCGGCTAAGCGGCGGCTCAAATATAGCCCCAAGCCAGTTCCGCCAATTTCTCGCGTGTCAGAATTGTCCACCCGATAAAATTTCTGGAATAAATGCGGAATATCTTCGGCGGGAATGCCAATGCCGCTATCTTTTACGCTTACGGAAATCTGCTTATCGTCGCCGGTAATATTGACGACAACTTCGCCCGACGGCGTGTACTTGATGGCATTTTCAATCAGATTGCTAACAACTTCCCTAAAATGGTCAGGGTCAATATTGGCATAAAAAATCGGCTGCAGCGACTTCTCTTTACTTTCGCCAACAATGTCTGGCATAAATATGTAATTGAGCTGCTTTTCATTAGCTTTTATTGCTAGACCATCAAAAATATCCTTCAAAAATTCGTTTACATTGATGATTTTCGGGTTGTTTTTCATTCGCCCGTCTTCAACTTTGCTAATGTCGAGGAGATCTTGGAATAAGCGCCCCAGATGTTGCGCCGATTCGTGGGCTTTGGTAATGAAGTCGCGGGCTTTCTCATCGATGTGAGCGGTGGCTGGATTTAACGCCAGACCCAAATAGCCCTCAATTGATGCAACTGGCGTGCGCATCTCGTGGCTGGCGGTGGAAATAAACTCGGCTTGCTCGCGCTCCTCGGCTTTTTCTTTGGTGATGTCGCGGAAAACTACGATGATTCCTTCGCCATCTGTGCCGACTGGAGAGCTGACGATTGACACTAAAATCCGCTTTTCGGAGCTGGTCAATAGGAATAATTTATCGTTGTGTGTTGGCTGATTTTTTGATAAAGATTGGGCTATTGGATTCTCGAGGTCCTCTACGTCTTTTCCGTCTGAGGTGACGAGTTTTAAGACGCTTTTCCAATTAAGCCCGAGCGCGTCGCCTTGGTCCCAGCCGATGATTTGTTGGGCGGATGGATTTATCAGTTCGATGTTGCCGTCTTTGGAAATAGCCAGAACGCCGTCGTCGATGGCATTAATCACTACGTCAGATTTGCTCTCAACCGCGGAAAGTCTATTCTCCAGATTGGACGTATTGTCATCAGTTTTTTGGCGGCGAATCCATAGAACGAGGCTAAAAATCAAAGGCAAAAATCCGAAGAATAGATAGCCGATGATGAATTGCATGTTTATTCCCTGTTGAACGCTGGTGGCTATAATTTGTAAAATAACCAAAAGCCCCATTATTCCTAAGATTATTGCGCCGAAAAATCCTGCAAAAATTGCCACGATAATCCACATAACTAGGAATGGTGAAACGACTCCGCCGCTGGTAATTATGGTGGTTGCGGCGACAGCGACGGTTAACAAATACACGAAAATTCCTATTCCAGTTTCGTGTTTTCTGGGAAGCCAAAAACATAAAATCAGCACAATTAAGCTGCCAATTCCTGCTACGCCAGCCGCCAAATCTGAGACAGATAATCCGATTGGCAATTGATAGCCGGTCGGTATAAATCGCGCCCATGCGTATAAAAGAATGATTGTGAAACAACTCAGTAATGCCACTTCACACAATCTCCTTAGCCAAAATCTGGAAATTGCGTGAGGCTTAAAGTAAATCCCGCCCTTTTTCATGCTTTTATTATGGCGAATTTTCAGAAAAATCTCAAGTGATAAATGTGGTATAGTAACTCTATGAATCATGATCAGCATAATGACCAAAGTAACAATCCCGACGTAAGCAATGCGCCAGTCTATGACAGCACAGAGAAAAAGAGAGCCTTTAAGCGTGTTATGCTCTTTTCTTTAATGTTTACCATTATTACGCTAGTAGGAAATTACGTTTCAATGCGAGGATCGACAGGACCGTATAACATACACGTTTCTTTTTTGATATTAGCCATTTCAAACGCATCGATGATGCTCTCCCCGTTGCTAATTATTTTTATGATTAGGTGGTACAAGAGGGGTTATTATCAGAATATTAACAAGATGGTAAATGATAGTCCAAAAGCGGCAATCCACTCTTCTGTACTGTCGGCAATAATTTTTGCGGCGCTTTGGGTATATGGTAAACTTGTGTCGATAGATATTCTAATACTTTTTCCTGTAATCATCTTCCCTGTTGCGTTATTGACTATCTATTTATTGCCGATAATTGATGTGATATTATATGGATATAATAGGCATAAATAAAAAAATAATGAACTTTAATAATACTGATTCCTTTATTAATTGCGATAGGATAATAATTTGAAAATATAATAGTCAGGAGAATGACTCTATGAATAATGATCAATATAATAATCAAAACAACCTTACGGATAACGCGCCAATCGCTTCACCTGGAGCTGAAGATATGAAGAAGCAATTAACTTTTACGGAAGCTCCAGCTGTTGCAGAGTCCTTGCCTACTGTGAAAGCAGATAAAGAAAGGACCATCGGAATTACAATTGCTTTCGTGACGTTTTGTATTGCATTAGTAAGTGTAATGATAGAAGATGACCCTAATTCTAGGGATGTGATACTTAATGTTATCTATTATATCTTGCCTGAGTTTATACGTATTGCTTTTATAGTCTATAGCTTAGTGTTGTCGATTGTTATGATTAAAATGTGTATATTTAGGCAATATTGGGTAACAGATAGAGTTATGGGAGGGATGACAATTATTCCGTTGACATGTATAGGGATTGCTCTGATGTTCGCATTGATTTACTTTATCTACAATATACAATATACTATACTTGCACTTGGTGGCGCTGTGATGGTTTCGTTTGTTGTGTTTATCCCTTTACTTATTGTTGTGTCTGTAATTTACTGTTCTTGGGCTGTACTGTCTTATCATAAAAAGTCGACGTCTAACATAGAGAAAAAGTAGACAAGCCCTCCCTTTCCATGGTATAATCCATGGAGTTACGGCCCTATCGTCTAGCGGTTAGGACACCAGGTTCTCATCCTGGCAACCCGGGTTCGATTCCCGGTGGGGTCACCAAGAATGTTATTTTAGAGTCCGTAAGAGGCTCTTTTTTATTGTCTTGAATCATTTACAATTTAGACATTCTGTGTGAATATCCTAAACCTCATTTTTCATTGCGTCAAAATATTTAGTTATCACTACTCATCTGTTTAACGACTTCTATCAAATTCCGCGGCGTAATGTCAGCTTTAATCAGATATCCGTCAACGCGACTCATGACGGATTTACGCGAAGCTTCGTCCTGTTCAAAATTGGTCATAATCAAAATCTTACTATTCGGAACCAAATCGACATTGTTATTTCTCAGTGCGTCTAAAATCTGGTCGCCGCGTTGCTCTGGCAGCATCAAATCTAAGATTATCAAGTCAAAGTTCTGGTTGCGCGCCGCCACTAGTCCGTCATTCCCGTCGACCACCCACGTCACGTCATACCCCGCTTTTTGTAGACTCCTGACGTACATTTCGCCAATAAATCGGTCATCTTCCACGCATAAAATTGTCTTTATCATAATTCCTCCTAGCCCTTATACATAGCGTGATTTTTTATCCAGCCGCCGCCCTTTCGTATCAATTGATTGTTCAGTTGTCCGTCTTCTAACAATTTATCTTTAACTGTAGCATAAATTGGCAAAGTGAACGAGAAGACTGAGCCCTCGTTTTCGCGGGATCGAGCGATTATCGAGCCGCCGTGAGATTCGACAAAGGCTTTGCAAATATAAAGCCCAATTCCCGTCCCAGCCACGGCTTCGCGTGATCTGTGCGATCGATAGAATTTATGGAACAAATTGTCCACGACATTCGCCGGCATTCCAATCCCGTTATCGGCGACGGACACTTCCACGAAGTCACCTTTTTGCTCTGCGGAAACGGTTACGGACCCGCCCTCAAAGCTGTATTTGATGGCATTGTCAATTAGATTACCAATCACTTCCCCGATACTTCCGTGATCAGCGGCTACTGTCGGCAGGTCGTCTGGAATATTGACGCTGAGCATTCTGTGTTGAGTCGAGGCACGAAGTTGCATATCATCAGCAATCGAGGCGTAAATATTAGCGACAGTGTCTTCCAGCAGATAAACCTTCAAGTGGTGCCTATCGTATCTGGCAACATTAAGAATGTTGTCAATGTAGCTAGACAAGCGGTTGGACGAAACCACCAACCTATCAAGAAGTTGCCTTTCGTCACCCTGTAGGCGCCCAGCAAACTCTTCGTTGATAATGTCCAGATATCCACGAATAACCGTAATCGGTCCGCGGAGTTCGTGAGCAGCGAACGAAATAAAATTAAGGTCCTCTTCTTCGGGTAGATAATTGTCAGACTTATCTATGAGAAAAATGACAGTTTCGGCGGCGGCGCCTTTCTCGAATGAAACCACGATATCAAAAATCCGCGTTTTTTGGATGATGTCAGGGTTGGTGCTAATGCGTTGCCAACGGCGCTCGGCTTTAATTTTCTCATTGGAGATTTCGTGAAGCCAATCGGAAATGCTTGGTTCGTTTAGAAAATCAAGCGCCAGAAAATCCTCGCCTTTTGCGTTCCTGGAAATCGGGGCGGCGGAATTGGCGAAGATAATCTTCTGATTGGAATTAAGAATTACTACGCCAGTACTGGCTTGATTTAGAGCTTGAGTGAGCGGAATTTTTGGCTTGTCATTGTCGTTAGCTGGTTTTTGCTCTGGCTGATAATCGCCATAAATTGCCTGAAGTGCCGTCTTAAATCCAGTTTTTTCGTATCGTTTATCGTTGGGATTTGGCGGAGTGTCGGTCGTCGGTTCGCCAATTTTATGAGAAAGCGCCGCCAGAATTTTATTAAGCGGCGCAGCGATGATTTTAACGATAGAAATTGAAAATAGGATTTGCAAAATAGCGGTAATTAAAATGATAATCCAGAAATTTAGCTGGAATATGGAAATTGCTGTGAAGTGGAGTGCGATTCCCAGCCCTAATATGATGCAGGCGCTCGCTGACAATAGGACTAATATGACTTTTCGATAGTAATATTGTTTGTACTCGCGCAAGGTTTTAGATGCCGGATCTATTGCCATGAAACACTTCCCCTTCCTGGCGTGAAGGCTGCAATCCATGTTTGTCCGCGATTTAAGGCGACGTCTTTTCCGGATTCGTCTGTCAATTTAAGCGGCGAATTTATGTCCGCTTTTGACCAAGTGGCAGTGGCGACTGTGCCGTTTTGGAAAATGTAAGCTTTGCCGGATCCTGTCGTTTTGACGTCTTCGTATCCATCGTAATTTTGAGCCCGAGCTTCAACGCCCACTTCCATAGCTACGACAGTGTTTGGAGCAATTTGCCCATCTTCCCTGTCAGTATGTGGCGCGCCAGCCATGCTCCTGAGGTAAGAATTTGATGCCTTATCGTAAGCGTATGAGGTGTTATAAAGTGAGCCGCTGAGATTTATGTTTACAGATGTGGCGTTCGGTGATTCGGCGGGCTTGCCGTCTGCTCGCGCGAAGCTGGTGAATTCGGAATTGTTATAGCCTTTTGCGCTGTTCAATTGGTCAAGTTTTTCTCCTGAAGTATAGACGTTGTGCGGCGCGTAGCGGTCGCGAGATCGCCAATATGATCCGTCGTTAAAGAACTGGTCGATGTCGCGATAATTGCCGTTTCTGACTTGAGATAAAGCGTTGGGGCTTCCGCCAACGTGCGCTATTGATGCTTGATACGGCGCCGCCCAGCTCAAATAGTATAATCTTAAGCTTCGAACTGGACCAATTAGCGCCGGCTTTTCTCCCTGGTACAGAGCCAAAAACCTAGTAATTCCGCCTTCCGCTACAGCTTCATAAACCACGCCAGCTTTCTTCAGTCCTGACTGCGGTCTGGCGGCTGGACTATTCTCAATCATCACGCCAGTTACAGGCAACTTCGCGGCGGCTTCGTTCGCGATTTCCATTCCAGTCAATGGCGAATAAAACTTCTTCGGCGCGGGTTTTTTAGTTGGCAATTTCAGTTCCACGCTAGCAGTCTGCTCGTATTTTATGGAGTGAATTGCAATTATGAAAACTCCAGCAATAACCATCGCGCTCACCACGAGCACAATCGCCAGAATATGCTTTTTTACCCATTCTTTGAACGACTCCCAGCGAGCGTTCTTTTTTTGTCCTGATTTATCTATTTTTTCAACATTCATGCTTATGCTTAGTATAGCATTTTCGGCGCACGAATAAACTATTTTTGTAGATAATTATCGATTCTTTGCAGAGTTTTTTCCTTGCCAATTAGCACCAGCGTGTCGTTAAGTTGCGGACTAAACGGCGCCCACGTTGTCACAATTCTCACCAGACTAAACAAAATCCCCGGCTTCTGCCCCGTCGTTTCCAGCAGTTGATTAAGGCAATTTTGAATTGTTTCTGGCGTCCAATCTGTAATTTTCTCGAATTCTTGGCGAGCAATTGACAATAAATCTCGTCGCTCGTCGTCGGTCAATTTGCGAAGTTGCTTATTTCCATCAATCAATTCCGCGTCAATTTCAGGCTCGACGAAGAAATAGCTCGTTAATTTTGGCAAATCTTGCAATGTCTTCAAACGATCTTGCGCCAATTCCAGAACGCGCTTTTTATAAGATTCGTCGGCGTTTTTGGCTTCTTCGCCCCAGAACGGTTGACAGCGAGAATAAAGATCGTTCAAGCTAAGCGAGCGAATCCATTGACCGTTCAACCAAATGAGTCGTTGTTCATCAAATCGCGCGCCAGATTTTTGAACGCGGTCAAGGGAGAACTTTTCAATCAGTTCGGCTTTACTGAAAATTTCCTGTTCGGTGCCGTCGTTCCACCCAAGTTGCGCTAAGAAATTAAGCATCGCTTCTGGTAAAATTCCCTCTGATCGATATTCAGTTACGCTTTTAGCGCCGTCACGCTTGCCAAGTTTTTTATTTCCCGATGGCGCCATAATGTGTGGCACGTGCGCCAGAAT
>ERZ1674239.391-NODE-391-length-10088-cov-2.558557_pt1 | contig 10088 bp, 7 predicted proteins | sample MGYA00581208_ERZ1674239 | MGnify/ENA primary metagenome ERZ1674239 (study PRJEB41354, sample SAMEA4873308) | human saliva metagenome | biome: human-associated habitat [ENVO:00009003]; feature: mouth environment [ENVO:08000002]; material: saliva material... | reverse complement strand
CTGACCGCGTTATTGTTAACGGCTCTTACATGAAGGAGTACTGGGGCGAGGGTTCTGCACGTGCTCGTAACTGGCAGCGCTACGACCTTGGCGGCAACAAGCGCGGTCTTTCCTTTGTTGAGGGCGTTGATTCTTACGTTCCATACGCGGGTCCTTTGAAGGATGGCGTTGATGCATCGCTTTTGAAGGTCAAGTCCACCATGTGCAACTGCGGTGCTCTTGATATTCCTGAGCTTCGCGATAAGGCAAAGATTACACTTGTCTCTTCAACTTCAATTGTTGAGGGTGGCGCACACGACGTCTTGCTGAAAGATTCAAACCAGCAGGTCAGCTACAATTTCCGTTCATAACCCACAGGATGTATGGACTACTGGCGTCACCAAGTATTTTGCTTGGTGACGCATCGCTATAAGAAAGGGGAACTCGTGGAAAACGAGGAAGTACAGAACGTATCCGATACAGGTGATTTTCCTGCCTACGATGCTGAGGCTATTGAAACTAAGTGGCAGCGTGTCTGGGAAGAGCAGAATCTTTATAAGACAGAAGAAGACAGCTCAAGGCCTAAAAAATACGTTCTCGAGATGTTCCCTTATCCTTCGGGCGATCTTCACATGGGTCACGCTCGTAACTACACCATTGGCGATGCTATGGCTCGTCAGGCTCGTATGCGTGGCTTTGACGTTTTGCATCCAATGGGCTTTGACGCTTTCGGTCTTCCTGCAGAAAACGCTGCTATTAAGCACAATACTCAGCCTTCTGTGTGGACTCATAAAAATATTGACCAGGCTGTAAAGACCATGTTCCGCATGGGCTTTGCTTACGACAAAGACCGCATGTTTAATACATGTGACCCTGAGTACTACAAATGGGGTCAGTGGATCTTCCTCAAGATGCTTGAGAAGGGCCTGGTATATCGTGCAACAAGCCCTGTTAACTGGTGTCCTAACGATAAAACTGTTCTTGCAAACGAGCAGGTAGTTAACGGTAAGTGCTGGCGCTGTGGTGCGGTTCCAGAGAAGCGTGAGCTCTCTCAGTGGTACCTGCGCATCACTGATTACGCTCAGGAGCTTCTTGATGACCTTGACCAGCTTGAGGGCTGGCCAGAGCGTGTTCGTGCTATGCAGGCAAACTGGATTGGTCGCTCCGAGGGCGCAGAGATTGACTTCACCCTGGCAGACACTGATGGCGTCACGCCAACCGATACCAAGATGACTGTCTTTACCACGCGTGCAGACACCATCTACGGCTGCACCTTCATGCTGCTTCCACCAGAGTCCAAGCTTGCTGCTGAGCTGGTAGAGGATTCAGAGTACAAGACTGCCTTTGACGCCCTTCACGAGGAGGCCGTAAAGGTTTCTTCCATTGATCGCCAGGGAACAGACCGCGAGAAACACGGTGTATTCACTGGCCGTTACGCAATTAACCCAGTCACCGGACAGACCGTACCAATTTGGGTTGCTGACTACGTCCTTCTCGACTATGGCACTGGCGCCGTTATGGGTGTTCCATCAGGCGATAAGCGCGACTTTGACTTTGCTAAGAAGTATGACCTGCCTATTGTTCCTATCATTTGCGAAGAGGGAACTGATATCTACGAGGAACTCAAGGGAGTTTCCGAGTACAAGGTAACCTCCGTTGACTGGGACGGTCCAATGGATACCGTTGGTATTCTTGTCCAGTCCGGTCCTTTCACTGGACTTCGTGGTGGTAAGCATTCCGAGGCAGAAGAGGCAGTTGTTGCTTATCTGACCGAGCACAACGTTGGACGTAGAACTGTTCAGTTCCGCCTTCGTGACTGGCTCATCTCAAGGCAGCGTTACTGGGGCAATCCAATTCCAATGATTCATTGCGATTGCTGCGGTGACGTCCCTGTTCCTTACGATCAACTTCCTGTCACGCTTCCAGACAATCTTGACCTGGCAGCAGGCGATACCCTTGCTGAGTGCAAGGAGTTTGTAGAGACTACCTGTCCTCAGTGCGGCAAGCCCGCCAAGCGTATTACTGATACCATGGACACTTTCACCTGCTCTAGCTGGTATTATCTGCGCTACTGCGATCCACACAACACCGAACTTCCTTTCTCTAAGGAGTCAGTTGATCGCTGGATGCCGGTAGATAACTACATTGGCGGCATTGAACACGCAATTCTGCACCTTCTGTATTCTCGTTTCTTTACTAAGGTCCTTCGTGACCTGGGCATGATTGATATTGACGAGCCATTTAAGAACCTGATGACTCAGGGCATGGTCAAGGATGAGCACGGCGACACCATGTCAAAGTCAAAGGGTAACGTTGTACCTCCAAGCTCTGTCATTGAGCCTTACGGTGCAGATACGATGCGTCTTGCCATTCTCTTTGTTGCTCCACCAGAGAAGGATTTTGACTGGGACGAGAAGGTCGTTGCAGGTGCAAACCGCTTTATCAAGCGTGCGTGGCGTGTGGTTTGGGAGCTTTCTCGCACCGCTGATGCTTCTGCCGTACTCGACCACACAGCTTTGGATGCAAAGTCGCTTGAGCTCAACCGCGTCCTCAACGCTATGGGAATCCGCTGCACCACTGAGTTTGACAAGGGCCAGTTCAACACTGCTATTTCTGCAGTCATGGAGCTGGTTAATGCGGCAAGCGCCTATATCAACGAGGTTCCTGCAGAGTCTAGAGATGCTGCACTTTGCTACAAGGTTGCAAATGATGTTGTTGCCATGCTGGCTCCAATTATTCCTCACTGGGCTGAGGAGCTCAGCCACGAGGCTCTGGGTAAAGACACGCCTGTCTATCACCAGCCTTGGCCAGAGTTTGACCCAGAGCAGGCAAAGAGCAATACCGTTGAAATTGCTGTTCAGCTTAAGGGCAAGGTCCGCGCTCGTATTGAGGTTGCTGCCGATGCTTCTGAGGAAGAGCTCACTGCAGCCGCAACTGAGGCAATTGCCGATCAGCTTGAGGGTAAAGAGATTAGAAAAGTCATTGTTGTTAAGGGTCGACTTGTGAATATCGTTGCCTAACAGCAAAAACACTTGACGAGAAGCCCTTTATCTCGTAAGATATCTCTAAACGTAGTTGTTATTAGTTGGAAGTGGGGTTGAGTTTTGACCCCGCTTCCTTTCTGTATGTAGATGAGGAGGTCAAATGCAAAACGAAGGTGCAACACAGAAAATCTTGTCCGCACTAGAGCAGGCTGCGCTCAATCACCACATTGATATTGTTGATGTTGAGATTGTTGGTTCTTCTAAGAATCCTGTGGTCAGAGTAAGAATTGACCATGATGATGAGACAGCAGAGACCATTTCTCTTGATGAAGTTGCTCAAGAAACATCATGGATCTCAGAGACCATAGATGAGCTTGATCCATTCCCAGCATCATTTACCTTGGAGGTTTCTTCTCCAGGAATGGCTCGTCCGCTTCGCCGCGCAAAAGACTTTGAGCGCTTTGCAGGAGAAGAGATTCAGCTTCAGACTACCGCCACAGAGGGACGCCGTAAATTCACCGGCAAACTCTTGGGCATTAAGGGTACAACTATCTCAATCCAGACAGAAGATGAGGTCTGTACTGTTGATCTGTCTGAGTTAAAGAAGTGCGTTATTAAACCAGTTTTTGATTTCTCGGCCTCAGCCAAGAAGTAGATAGAGAGGATTATTCATGGCATCTGAAATGATGGAAGCTTTGATGTTGCTTTGCCAGGAGAAGCACATCGATGAGTTGTATCTTCTGGACCGTTTGGAGCAGTCTCTGGCAAAAAGCTATGCTGACGTCCTCCATCTTGATTTTGGCGCCCGTGTCACCATTGATAGGGCTACTGGTCGTGTCTACGTCTACGAGTTCCGTGGCCGCATTGGTGACATCATCACAGGTACTGTTCTTCAGTCCACTCCTGATTTCACCATCATTAAGATTCGTGAGGGTGTTGAGGCAGAGCTTCCACACTTTGACCAGCGTCGTTTCCCTGATGAGCGCGATGAGCGTCCAGCAGGCGAGCGTTACCTTCACAACCAGCGCATTAAGGCAATTATCGTAGACGTTCGCGATCCTAATGCAACTCAGCCAGCAGTTCGTGGTGAGCGTCAGCGTCCACCAATTGTTGTTTCTCGTACCCATCCAGATCTTATCCGTCGCCTCTTTGAGCTTGAGGTTCCAGAGGTTTATGACGGTGTTGTAAGCATCCGCTCTATTGCTCGTGAAGCTGGCGTCCGTTCCAAGATTGCTGTTTCTTCCGTTGACGAGCGTCTTGATCCAGTTGGTGCTTGCGTTGGTCCTAAGGGCAGCCGTGTTCGCACCGTAGTTTCTGAGCTCCGTGGAGAGCGCGTTGACGTTGTGCCTTGGTTTGACGATGCTGCTCGTTGCGTTGCATCCGCACTTTCACCTGCACGCGTTTCTCGCGTTATTGTTGATGGCGCTACGGGACACGCAACTGTTATTGTTCCTGATGATCAGCTGTCTTTGGCAATTGGTAAAGAGGGCCAGAATGCTCGCCTTGCTGCTCGCCTAACTGGTCTTCACATTGACATCAAGAACGAGTCCCTTGCTGCAAGCATTCTGAACAACCTTCCTGAGGTTGTTGAAGAGACTGTTGACGAGGAAGAGATTGCTCATCGTTGCAAGTATGTGAGCCCTAACGGAACTCCTTGCCGCAATATGGCAAGACCTGGTTCTGATTTCTGTGGCATTCATGATGACATGGAGAATGCAGAGATTTCTTCTGATCCAGACTCACTGATCTAGTCAACTACCTGTAACTATCCCGTCAACCGGAAGGTTTTCATATATGGCAAAAATGCGTGTACATGACCTTGCCAAAGAATATGGTATGCAGAGCAAGGAATTGCTCGAGCACCTTGCGGACATGAAGATTCCTGCAAAGTCTGCTTCTTCTACGCTTGAAGATGCATATATCTCTATTGTTCGTAAGAAACTCCAGCCTATTATGGAGGCTCGTGCCGCTGAAATTGCAGCTCAGAAGGCTGCTGAGGAAGAGGCTGCTGCCAGGGAGGCAAAGGCTGCTGCAGAGGCAGCAGAGGCTGAGCGACTTGCTGCAGAGGCAAGGCGTGAGGCTGAGCGTGCAGAGGAAGAGAAGAAGCGCGCAAAAGAAGAGGCTGCTCGCAAGAAAGAAGAGGAGCGCCGCCGCGCTGAGGAAGAGAAGAAGCGTCTTGAGGCTGAAGAGGCCGAGCGTAACCGCGTAAAGGATACCGCTCCTAAGACTGCTCCTTCTTTCAATAACCTGCTTGATCAGATTGCTCAGCAGGAAGAGGTTTTGAAACAGCAGGCTGCAGAGTCTGCTGCTCAGAAGAAGGCCGAGAAGGGACCAAGAAATCACGCTCGCGCCAATGCAAGCGAGGCAAGTGGTGCTCCTTCTCGTCATAACTTCAAGAATGAGCGCGATGACGCTTCCATGTCTGATGAGCGTCCAAACGGTAAGCGCAAGAAGAATCGTCGCGGTGGAGATGACGGAGAAGACCGTTATAGCCGTATGGCCCGTGAGGCTGAGGCTTATAACAGAAGCCGCGTTTTGGATGAGGCTCGCGTTGCTATTGAAGAGGCTAGCCGTGAGTCCACTGGCCGCCGTAAAAAGCGCAAAGAGCGTCGTCAGAAGCAGGCTGCAGAGGCTGCTATGGAGCAGCGTATCGAGGAAGCACTTGCAAACGACCAGGATATTTCCCAGCTTGATACGGTAAAGGTCCCTCAGGGTTCTACTGTCTCTGAACTTGCTGAGCTTCTTGGCGTTCCTGCAAATGACATCATTAAGCGCCTGTTCCTGCTTGGCAACCCTCTGACGCTTACCGAGACCATGTCCGATGAGCTTATTGAGATTGTTGCTGATGACCTTGGTCGTCAGATTAAGATCATGTCCAAGGAAGAGGAGAATTCCTTCACCTTCTACGATGATCCTAAGGACTTGAAGCCACGTCCTCCAGTAGTTACCGTCATGGGTCACGTTGACCACGGTAAGACATCGCTTCTGGACGCAATTCGTCACACCGGCGTTGCAGCTGGCGAGGCCGGCGGCATTACACAGGCAATCGGTGCATCTCAGGTCACCATTAACGGCCGCGAGATTACCTTCATCGATACCCCAGGTCACGAGACCTTTACCGCAATGCGTGCTCGTGGTGCAAAGGTCACCGATATTGTCATCTTGATTGTTGCTGCAGACGACGGTGTTATGCCTCAGACCATTGAGTCTATCAACCACGCAAAGGCTGCTGGTGTTCCAATTGTTGTTGCAGTCAACAAGATTGATAAGCCAGGCGCAGATCCTACCCGTGTTCGTCAGGAGCTCACCGAGTACGGTGTTATTCCTGAGGAATGGGGCGGACAGAACATGTTTGTTGACATCTCCGCTAAGCAGAATTTGGGCATCGACGATCTTCTCGAGACCATTCTTTTGCAGGCAGATGTCCTTGAGCTGAAGGCAAACCCAGACACCTTTGCTTCTGGTAACGTTCTTGAGGCTAAGCTTGACCGTGGTCGTGGCTCTGTTGCTACTGTTTTGGTTACCCGCGGTACGCTCCACATCGGCGATGCTCTTGTTGCTGGTATGGCCTTTGGTCGCGTCCGTGCAATGCTTGATCCAAAGGGCAATGCAGTCACTACCGCAGGTCCTTCTGACGCAGTTGAGATTCTTGGTCTGCAGACCGTTCCTGGCGCAGGCGATGAATTCCGCGTCTTCCAGGAGGAGCGCGATGCTCGTGAGCTTGCTGATCAGCGTGCTCTTAAGGCTCGTATTGAAGAGCAGAACCGTGTTAAGCACGTTACCCTCGAGAACCTCTTTGACACCATGGCTGACCGTGACGTCAAGGAGCTCAACCTCATCATCAAGGCTGACGTTCAGGGCTCCATCGAGGCTCTCCAGGATTCTCTGGACAAGATGGATCAGTCCGAGGTTCGTATCAGCACCATCCACTCTGCTGTTGGTGGCATTACCGAGACAGACGTTGTTCTCGCTGACGCATCCAACGCAATTATCATTGGCTTTGGCGTCCGTCCAGATGCAAAGGCTAAGCTTGCTGCAGAGCGCGTAGGTGTTGAAATCAGAACGTATAGCGTTATCTACAAGGCAATCGAAGAGATTGACGCAGCTCGTATTGGTATGCTTAAGCCAACTGAGCAGGAAGTCCAGACCGGCGTTGCTGAAGTTCGCGATACCTTCAAGGTACCTAAGGTTGGTATTGCTGCCGGCTGCATGATTTCTGATGGTGAGATTTCCCGCGACGATAACATCCGCCTCATCCGTGACGGCTTTGTTGTCTACGATGGAAAGATTGCATCGCTCAGGCGCTTCAAAGATGACGTTAAGAGCGTTAAATCCGGCTACGAATGCGGTATTGGCCTTGAGAACTTCCAGGACATCAAGCCTGGCGACCAGCTTGAGGGCTATCGCATTGAGCAGGTGGCTCGTACCGAGTAAGAAGGGACAGCATGAAACAGAATCAGTTTTCTCGTCGTACTAATGAGATTGCTCGAGAAAAGCTTAGCTGGATCCTTTTGTTTGAAATTTCCGACCCTGATCTCCAGCTTGTGACCATCACAAGCTGCGAGGTCTCGGTTGATAAGTCCTTTATGCGCGCCTATGTAAGCTGTGAGCCTGATCGCTACGAGAAGGTCCTCGCAGCTCTTAAGCGTGCTAAGGGTAGGATTCGCTCGCTTTTGGGACATGCGCTGAACTGGCGTGTAACCCCTGAGCTTGATTTCAAAATTGATACTACTACCGATGAGGCTGAGCGTATTGCTCAAGCCCTTGAGGTTGTTCCACCAACGCTTGGTGTTGAGAAAGACGAGTTTGGATACCCTCTAGCTTCTGATGAAGAGAATTCTGACGAGGAGGCGTAAGTAAGTGACGTCACTGAATACAAAAGTCAGTCGTCCAGAGTTTGACGAGGTTACAGCTCTAATTGAGCAGGCCTCGTCAATCGTTGTTTGCGCACACACTTCTCCTGATGGAGATGCGATTGGCTCTGGATTAGCACTTTCTTCCATTATTCAGAGAAGATGGCCTAGCAAAACTGTCACCAATCTTTTGGCAGATGCTGATGGAGAAGTACCACGCATTTACAAGTTTCTTGATGGTACTGAGAGCTTTGTCCCTGCAAATAAGTACGAGGGAACTCCAGATCTTTTTATCTGCGTAGATCTTTCTACTGCAGGTCGTTTGGCTGATGCAGAAGCGCTGATGGAGCGCTCCAAGACGGTAGCAGTTCTTGACCATCACCCTTATAACAACGTGTATTGGAATGCAGGACTTGTGCGTCCTGATGCGGCGGCAACTGGCGTCATTATCACCGAGTTTGCCTGTCATTTAGGTGCAGAACTTATTCCATCTGAGGCACAATGCCTTATGTGTGCGCTGGTAACTGATACTGGTCGTTTCCAGTACCAAAACGCTGACGGCGAGGCTTTTGAGGTAGCAAGTTTGCTGGTAGAAGCAGGTGCTTCTCCATCTCAGATTGCGCTTCATGTCTACCAGAGTGATCGCTTGGCCTATCTTCATCTTGCCGCAAAGGTTATGGGTCGTATTCTCACCTTTGGTGAGGGTCGCGTTGCCTACAGCTACGTTACTACTGCAGATCTTTCTGCATCAGGTGTTCCTCTAGCAGAGATGGATGGCCTGGTAGATATTGTGCGCTGTGTTGAGGGAACAGAAATCGCACTCTTCCTTAAAGAGGTTGATGGCGGCAAAGTTCGCGGCAACCTGCGTTCAAAATCAGAGCTTGATATTTCTGGCGTAGCTCGTCAAATGGGTGGTGGTGGACACACTGCTGCTGCAGGTTTTACCGCTGAAGGCACCATTGACGATGTGTTTACCCAGATAGTCCCGCTGCTCATCGATCTTCTCGCCCTTGACAAGGAGTCATAGGTGAAGCGAGGAGCTAGTGGAATTAACGCACTTATTGCTGTTGACAAGCCGCTTGGGTTGACCAGCCATGACGTGGTTTCTCGTGTTCGACGTGCATTTGGCGAAAAACGCGTGGGACACGCAGGCACTTTGGATCCTAATGCAAGCGGCGTGCTGGTAGTGGGCATTGGTCTTTCTACAAAGCTTTTGGGCCTTCTGACGCTTGACCGTAAGGGATATGTAGCCGACATTTCGTTTGGGGCTCGTACCTCAACCGATGATGCAGACGGTCAGGTCGTAGCCACTGCTGCTGTTCCAGAAAATCTGTGCGATGAAGAGTTTGCTCGCGCTGCATGCGCAAAGCTGGTGGGTACGGTAGACCAGCTTCCACCTGTAGTTTCTGCAATCTCAGTTGACGGCAAACGTGCATATCAGCTTGTTCGTGAAGGTAAGACGCCAGAGCTTGCAGCTCGTAGAGTCTCTATTTACGACGCTACTCTTTTGGCAGTGCGCAAACCTTCTACTACGGATGAATCACTGGTATGGACGGTTGCGTTTGACGTTTCAAAAGGCACCTACATTAGAAGTATTGCTCGAGACCTTGGTCAGTCTCTTGGAACAGAGGCACATATTAGTGGTCTGAGAAGGACGTTCTCTGGTCCAATCACACTTGGGAGCTGCGCTTTATTAGAAGAGCTTGAACAAAGCCCAGCTCAGGTGCTTGAAACTAAACGCCTTAATCCAACTGAGGTTCTGGGATACCCTGTGCACAGGTTGACTGCAGCAGAATACAAGTGTGTTGAGGTTGGAAAACGTTTTGGTATTCCGGAAGATCTCTCTGAGATTGCTCATAACTCGCTGGTCAGCCTTGTGTGGAATGAAGCTCTCGTAGGAATTTGGTTAAGGCAGGGCTCCTGTCTTGTCTGCCAGACAAACTTTTCTCAAGGTATTTTGTGTAAGTAAGGATGCACGTTGAACAAGGTAGAGCGCATAGCAGAATCCATTTTGTATGGAAGTGAGTTGCCGGCTCCACGTGAGCTTGGTGATGCCGACTTCTATACCTTGCGTTCTGACTGCTACAAGCAACCTTGCGTGTGCGTGCTTGGTGTCTTTGACGGACTTCATGAGGGCCACCAAGGGCTTCTCGCCAGCGCAAAAAAGGACGCCGAAGCTCGCAATGTACCACTTGTGGCTGTGACGTTTCTGCCAGACCCTGTTGAGGTGCTGTTTGATGGATCTCCTCGGCGATTGCTCTCGGGAGAAGAT
>ERZ1674239.390-NODE-390-length-10091-cov-14.433340_pt1 | contig 10091 bp, 8 predicted proteins | sample MGYA00581208_ERZ1674239 | MGnify/ENA primary metagenome ERZ1674239 (study PRJEB41354, sample SAMEA4873308) | human saliva metagenome | biome: human-associated habitat [ENVO:00009003]; feature: mouth environment [ENVO:08000002]; material: saliva material... | reverse complement strand
GTGTGAAGCGGGGGAAAAGATGGAGATAGTATCAAAGTTTTACCTATCGCTATAGTACGTTAATAGCGATGGTAGTTTCTTAGTTTCAGAAATGAACTTTGGTGGTTTATATGTATCAAGTTGGCGTACCTTGAAACCACAATCAGGCATCTATTTTGTTACCCCTAAATAAGAAAGGAAAAGAATGTATAATCAAAAGTTAATCAAAATGGTAAAGGGACTCTTTATGGGATTCATTGCCGTTTTATGTATTATCCTGGGCTATTCTATTGCTCAAGTACAACAGAATTTGAGACAGACTAGTCAAAGACAGGAAGAGGTGAAGCAAGATAAAGAAGAGAAACAGCAGGAACAACTTTCTCTTTCTGAACAACAGGTCGAGGACTTTTTAATTGCTTACTATACAAAAAAGGATTTAGAAGAGAATCGACCACGCTATAAGCCTTTTATGACGGATTCCATGTATCAGGAAACTATTCAAGAAGAACAGAAACCAGTTAATCAGACCTATAAGGGGTATGTAGTTGACCAAGCTTTTGAATCGGGATCTATATACATTGATAAACAACATAAAATTGCTTTGGCTCAGGTTCAATATACTAGTACCACCCTAACAGAGAAAGATAATAGAGCTTCTAAGGGGCTTACTGGAAGCACTAAGGCTACAATTCGGTTGACCTATGTAGAAAAAGCAGGAAAACTATTAATCAATAAAATAGAGCCTATTGTATTGACTGAAGCGAGAGGGCAAAGTATAGGAACCTATACAGATACTAGCAGTTCAAGCTCGACTCCAGTTTCCTCTACATCAACGGCAACACCTACATCTTCTGAACCAACAACCGCAACCAGTAGTAACCAATAAGGAGAATGGAATGAATAAAAAAATAGAACAACTTGAAGGTAAGATTGAAAAAATTAGGAAAGATAAGGAAAAAGCGCAACGACAAAAAGAAGAAGCAGATAAAAAAATCAAGAATTACATAAATCAAGAAAAAGATTTGGAAGCGCAGCTTTTTGTTGCACTATCAGAAGAGAGTGGCTTATCCTATCAGGAAATGAAGGAGCTAATCCTTCCAGCACAATCAAGTAACTAAGGAGTGAATCATGTATAAAATTATTAATCAATTGACTAATCAAGAGGAAACATTTGAGCACCGAGATGACTTGTTATCAAGGCTAGAAATCATTAATGAGCGAATGAAGAGTAATAAAATAACTGGAACCTATCGGCTTTATTCTCTTAATTCTGAAGGTGAAATCTTACAAGAACTTAATCTTGAAATACCTTTTATTGGAATCATTGATCAGTTGCTGGAAAATTTTGGTACGAGTGTTGGGAAGAAAAAGAGAGGTTTTCTTCATTTTTTAGTAAAACATAAAGAAAAAAACTCCTCACTAGGAACACCAGAACCTCAACCCCAACCAGAACCAGCTCCTGAACTAGAAGATCTAACGGTAAAGAAAGAGGCGAATATGGCTCGTCAAAGAATTGCTGAGCTAGTTTCTCAGAAGCCTCAAGATGAGGTTGGAGAGGAAGTACCTTTGGAAGATAAAGATGCCTTTTCATCCGATGAGTGGACTACAGAACACTTCAGTAGACTGGATGAAATAGAGGCGGTACAGGAAGAACGTGTAGAACCTACACAAGAAGTAGTTTCTAGTGTTGAAAAATCAAGTCAGGAAGAAAATGGATCTCTTCCTGTTAAACAAGAAGATAAGGGCAATGTTGAGCCTTCCTTCTCTCTTTCTCATGCGACGACAGTAGAATTGCCTTCAGAGGTCATTGATAGCTTTGAGGCTCAGACCCTCACTTATAAGCAGTCTATTAAACATAAAATTCAGTCTAACGAAGAATTCATCAAGGAAGCAAACGAGGAAATTATTGAGTGTCAAAATAAAATCAATGAGTTGCGACAACAGATTCTTGCCAAAGAGAAACAAGCTAGTCAACTGAAGGATCTTTATTTCAAAATTGAAGAGGTGAGCTAAAATGGAACAAGAACAAGTGGTAGCTCAATTAGGACGGGCAACTCTTGTGACAGGCGAAATCATCTTAAAAGGACTCTTCCTGGCTAGCTCTAAGGCAGTTGAAATGTATCAGGCCAGAGGGGAAAATGTCCTCTTTACTGGTGAGACAGACTGGAATAAATTCATGGCAACGGCAGACACTAAAGAAGTCCAGCAATTACTACATAATGAAGTCAATCTCGAGGCAGTTCGAAAAGAACTGGGCCAATACGGGATTGGCTTTTCTTTTTATACTCATCCAGATGGAAAGACAACCCTTGCTTTTAATGCAAAAGATAAAGGTGTTGTCGAACAAGCCTTTAAGGATGTCCTAGAAGGCATCACAAGAGATCCTAAAGGATTCAATGAGCGAAACCTTAAAAATGGGAAAACGACTTCTTTTGAGGAGAAATTGCAACATTTCAAAGCAGTGGAACAAGAGAAAATTTCTTCCCTCCAGGTAAACATTCATACCAAGGAGTTTGTTCTTCCGGAAAATATCGAACCACAGATTGGAGGGAAAATGAAGTGATCACAGAAAAGAAGAAACGGAGACTTAGGCCATATTTGTTGTTAGGATTAGGCCTATTTTATCTTTTTCATTGGCTTTTTAAACTGTGGCTGTTAGCACCAGATACCGATTCAGTAACGGATGTATTTGGTCTTGGAAAGTTTAACTGGATGAGCGACCATCTGGGCGATAAATCTTGGTTTGATTTTCAATTCACACCAACTTCTTTATTGATTGGTATGGGCGGATTTTTGATTGCTTTTCTACTGTATTTGAGAGTATCTGATACGGGGACTTATCGTTATGGAGAAGAACATGGATCAGCTCGTTTTGTGACAAGAGAAGAGTTGATGAGATTCCGAGACGAAGAACCTGAAAAGAATATGATTTTTACCCAGAACAGTCAGATGGGACTATTTAATAACCGCTTGAGCTTTGAAAATCAGATTAATAAAAATATTCTGGTGTATGGAGGTACAGGGGATTCAAAGACACGTAGTGCTGTAAAACCGAATTTATTACAAGCAAACTCAAGCTTTGTGACTACAGATACCAAAGGACTTCTCATTCATGAAACAGGGAAATCACTTGTAGAAAAGGGTTATAAGATGAAGATTTTTGATTTAATCACTTTCTTGAATTCAGATGGTTTCAATGTTTTTAGATATATTCATAATGAAATGGATATAGACCGAGTGGCGGAGGCAATTACAGAGTCTCTCAACAGAAATGGTCATGAAAGTGATCCTTTTTGGCCAGCAGCCAATAAACTCCTGATGCGTTCTCTAATTGGTTATCTCTATTTTGATGGTCAGCTCGATCACTATCTCCCTAATTTAGGACAGGTTACAGATATGATTCGAGAATTAAGAAGGAATCATCCAGAAGCGGAAAGTCCAGTTGAATTGATGTTTGAAGATCTGGAGAGAAGGAGACCAGGGAATTATGCCTGCAGGCAGTGGGAGCTATTTAATAAAAACTTTGATGGTCAGACACGAGCTTCTGTTTATGCCATTTTTGCGACAACCTTCTCAGTATTTGATCATGAGCAACTAAGAAAGATTATTGAAAAGGATACGCTTGAGATTGAAAAATGGAATATTGAGAAAACAGCAGTTTTTATTCATATTCCAGAAGTGGATCCAGCTTATCAGTTCTTATCTGCCCTGCTTTTTAGTACCATTTTTGATGTGCTAATAAAAACTGCAGATGCAGTTATATTAGGTGAGTATCCAACAAAGACTAAGGAAGACCTATTACATCTACAGGTGTGGGCAGATGAGTTTGGTCAGATTGGGAAGATTCCTAATTTACCTCCAATTATCTCTGTTATTCGTTCACGAGAGATTTCTATCAAGATGATGGTGCAATCTCAAAGTCAGATTGAAGTATTGTACGGTAAAGAAAATACAAAGACGATTATCAATAACTGTGGTGCTATTCTTTATTTAGGTTCCAATGACTTAGATACGCTTAAGTATCTATCTGAGCGATCAGGGAAGCAAACTTTGAATGATCAGAATTATAGTGAGAGCAGAGGAAGAAATGCCAGCAGTTCTAAGCAGAACTCCAAAATTGGTCGGGAATTGTTGACACCGCATGAGGTGGCTACGATTGGAACAACAGAAGCCCTACTCTTCTTATCCAAACAAAATGTCTTTAGAGATCAAAAGTTTAACCTGGACACGCATCCGAGAGCTTACCTCTTAAGTAATGGCCCGAACGATGATAACTGGTATCGTTACAAGCGATATATGAGCGATATTGATGAGTGGAAAGACCAGGTTGGGGAAGAAAATGTTATTCATATTGGGATTAAGGAAGTTGAGGAAGTTCCTCTTAAAGTAAGTTAGGAAAGAAAGGAAATCTAATGGAATTTTATGACTCTTATTGCGTTTTAATTGCTATAAATTGGGATCAGTATGTGTGGCTACATCAGGAAGGCGAAAAAATAACCTGGCATGAAAATTTTGCTCATGCAGGTTTTTTTCGTGATTTTAATACAGCTAAAAGGGTAGCGGAAACTCATTTATTAGAAACTTTTGGAGCCATAGGTTTCTATAAGATTGTTGGTTTTTCTACAGATGAACTTGGCTATATAGAAACTAAGAACTAGATAGCACAATGTGTTTTAGTATTTTTTCATGTGGGATAGAAGCATTTATATAACTGTTTTTGTATTTTTTAAATGGCCCAAGATAATAAATAGTGAGTTCTTTCTTCTTTTTGTGAGCCTTTTTTAAAGTTTCTAGTCTTTGTTTGACTCCTTGTTGATTAGCTAGGCTCTCATTAATTATGAATGTGGGAGGTATTATTAAGTTGCCCATTTGGCAATTTTGTTTGATTCTAATTAAAAAATAAGAATCTTTTTTTTGATCAGCTTCGAAGTATCGAACCGTAGCTTTTGCAAAGTAAACTTTTGTTTCATGCTCGTTAATGAGTGAGTTATTATCTAAATTTTGAAAGTACAAGTCAAGATTTAATTTGTTTCCTGAAGAATCTAAAAAGGTATATTTTTCTCCAGATTTAAACTCTTTATAAAGTTGAACCAGACGACTTAGAGATTTTACGTGACTATTGAAGGTCTTTTCCGATATGTTTTCAGAAATAGTAGATTTTTTTGACCTTATTTCAGTTGAGACTTGTTCTTCTGTTTTTAATGAATTAGTTATTTCTGTAAATGTAGCTGTAATCAAATTAATATCTACTTTAACAGTATTTTTGTCCCGTTTAAATGTATAACTTTCTTCTATCGTTGTTTCCTGAGCCCGTTTCTCATATCGATTTTGTACTACGGGACAGTTGACTGAATGTACTTGGTCAAAGTTACTGGTTCGGAAATGTGGCTCCTTTGTATAAGGAGACTTACCAAAGTTTATTAGTGTAAGTCCAAATGGACAATTTTTGTCACACTGGAAATTATGCTTGTTTTTCAATATTTTATCTAAAGATAAATTGTAAGCATCCATTGGTTCAATATTGTGTCCTAATTCAATGCTGTATGCTTCAGGGTATGTATATGACATATCTTACCTCTTGTTTCTAATATTAAATTATCTCTTAAAGAGTTCATCTACCAACTATTATAACATTAAAACGTATTACTTCAAAAATGAAAGGAAATAGAATGAATACATTACCACAAAAACAATTTAAACGAATGAAGCGTGAAGTTGAGGAAGAAACTGCTCGAGGGATTGGTTATTTTGAGGGGATTTTAGGACATATCCCTCCTTCCCCCCTATCTGAAGCAGTGAAAGAGTTGGCTTTAGCTGGTTGGATCACTCCTCATACAGATGTCATCGATGTCCAGAATATGATTGTTACAGAATCTATAAAATGGATGAATTACCAGGACTTTAAAGAAGTTGCTCCCTACTTGTTTTCCTACCCTCGAGAGCAACGAGAGAAAGATTTATTGGTTCGACCAGTGAAGATCTCCAGAGATTATTTTGAGAAATTAAAGGCCAATGCAGAAGAATTATTTCACTTGAAACAAGACTTGCTTCAGGTTAATAATCAATTAGATGCTAGGATTCAGGAATTGGAGATGGATCAGTTACCAAATGGCGATCAGGTCATTGGAGTTGATTTGGCAGCTGAGGAGGTATTGTTACTACGAACTCCAGAAAATGCTCAGGTTGAGGAGTGGGAGGTTAGTAAAGATGGCTTGATTACTGATTATCGTTCCAATCTTTCAGAATATGCTCAAATTGTAGATACTTTGCTTGAAATGGAGAATCCAGAGATTGATATGATTCTCTACGAAGAAGTAATCAACTATTCTAAGAAAACTTGGCCAGATTCAGAGCCAATTCAACTTCCAGAAAATATCAAGGAACTGTTGAATCAAGAGGGCAAGCTTGATCCCTCATATTATCAAATAGCCCGGTTTGAAACATTAAGACAAGCCTATATCTATGGGATGATTTCACCTAGCTTTCAGGAACATTTCCCTCATTATTCAGATTTCGTTAGGAACTATGTAGAAGATAGGGAAGAATATGAATTTTTCGATTATCGTTCAGAAGCCATCTCAATAGCACAGGAAATTCTAGTACCACGTTTAGGTGATATTAACCAGATTTTAGGAACGAATGATCAGGAGTTAATCGTTCAAGAAGTCACTGGATATTCTCAGGGTGAAAGCTGGGAACTAGCTTATTTACGGGATACAAAGACGGAAGATAGAGAATCTGTTCGCTTCTATCTTGAAAGTGAGATTGGAGCTTGGTATAAGGGAAGTTTAACAGAGTTGGCTATTATCCGCTTTGATGATATTGATCTAGAGAAAGGATTTAATGGCCATCAGGAAGCGGTCTATCATATCGATGAGAACTTGTTGGTTCATGATAAGCTGAAACAAGCCCAACTTCATATTCCTGATTTAAAACGTTTTGTAGAAGCGGAAGAACTTGAGAGAGAACAGACACAAGATATAGTAGCAGAAAAAGAAGAGCCAGAATTTTCGTTGTAGGGAGGTAACAGATGGCATTAAGCAAAGAGGAAGCCAAAAGATTATCTATTATTTCTGTTGCAGAGCAACTAGGCATGGAGTTAAAGCGTACAGGTAGCTATAGTTATACCTGGACAGAGCACGATTCATTTGTAATCGATACAAGGAAAAATGAATTTCACTGGAATTCAAGAACTGAATTTGGAGATGTCATTCAGTTAGTTCAATCCATAAAAGGAGTTTCTTACAAAGAAGCGATGCATTTTTTGGAAACTGGAGAATTTAAACAAGTTAATTCAGAAGCTCAGATGGCTCCAAAAGAGCCATTTCACTATAATTTGGAAAGATATGAGAATAAGGATTTTAGCGCCTCTAGAAGCTATTTAAAGGCACAGAGAGGCCTTTCAGACGATACGATTAATTTCTTTATTAGCCAGGGGAGCATGGCGGAGGCAACCCGAAAAAAAGGAGACTATTTTGAGCCTGTGATTGTCTTTAAATATAAAGACACCACAGGCTTTTTAGCTGGAGCGAGTCTTCAGGGAATAGTAGAGAATCGAGAGCACTATCCTGAACGTGGACGTTTAAAACAAATTATGAGAAATTCAGACGGAAAACTAGGCTTTTCAATTGATATTGGGAATCCTAAACGTTTAGTATTTGCGGAAGCTCCAATCGATCTAATGAGCTACTATGAGCTTCATAAAGATAGGCTTCAGGATGTCCGCTTAGTAGCTATGGATGGAGTAAAAGAAGGAATCATTAGTAGACGGTTCATGGAATTGTACGCAGAGATAAATGATAAATCCTACCAAATCAATCAGAATACAGGGAAAGCTCTAGAATTAGTAGTCAGAACAACAAACTATTTTAAAGACGGTCAGCATCAGGATATGATTACCTTGGCTGTAGATAATGATATGGCTGGCCATAAATTTATAACTAGTCTGCAGGAAAAGGGGATTCCAGTACAGATTGCGATTCCACCTATCCTTCAGAGAAACCAGGAGAAGGAAGATTGGAATGACTTTCTGAAGGGAGGGAATAACACTCCTAAAGAGTTAGCACATGTTTATACAGTAGATGAAAAGTCCTGGCATTACCAGGGCTTTTTTGAGAAGGAACAAGCTCTTGTAAAAGCGCAAGAGCTAACTACAGATGATGTAAAAGCTTTTGTGTCAGATAGGCAATTGACAAAGGAAGAAGTCCGTCAAGAATATCAAACAATTATTAATCAAGAGAGAGGAAGAAAAAATAGTATGTCGGAATCGTACGAGAATGAAACTAAGTATGAAGCAGAGGATGTACCAAGTAGTCCAAAAAAAGATGACGGATTCGTTATTCAACCAGAAGCACAGGATATAATTGATTCTGGAGAGATCAAACAATGGGCTAAACATCCAAATATCTACTTTGTAAAAGGGCTTCGTCAAGTAGCTTTAGAACTGACAGAAGAAGGAAAATTTGAACAATCATCTCAATATCTCCCTAATACGAAGGAGGAAAGAGAGGTGGTAAACAAGTTACTGTCTAAACAAAAAGATCAAGGTGAACTAGTCCTAGAAGATGATCAGAGTTCTGTATTGAACATAGACACTAGTAATTTATCTCCCGAAGATGCGGAATGGCTAAAGAAAAACTGGAATAATATTAGTTTCTCAGTAGAACCTAAAAAACAGATGGTCATCGATGGAGATAAAACGGTAATCTTTGAAAAGCCTTCTGATCCTGTTGGAGATACTTATGAAGCGCAAGAAGAAAATCAGAGCACAGAAAAAGCTCTTGAGACTTCTCAAGAGCAAAGTATGAATTCAGAGTATCAAAAAAATGAGAGGACCAATGGTAGTCAGGGGTCTTTACAGCCCAAGGCTGAAGGCAGTCCCACACCCGTACCAGAAGTTGGTACCTTTGAACGCTCTGTTACCAGTCGCCCTACGTTATCCTCTCATTTATTATATTTTAGCATAAACGAAGAGTTTCAGTCAAGTAATGATGGTCATTATCATTCTATTTCCTCGAATGAATTAGCTAAATTGAATCGTACAATTCGTAGTCAAACTATTCAGAATGCAGCGCAGTATTATTTGGATGAATTGGCTAACTCTAAGATTTATTATGTCACTCCTGATAAGACTGTACAAGTAAATTTTGAAGAGAAGCACTTCATGCACTTAACAGGGATTAAGCCACTTGCACCAGGGCAGACACCTGAAAAAACTTTACGTGATTTTGCAGAGGGAAACGGGCACTTTGATAATATTCTTTTGGCTAACAATGATGCAGCTTTTGACAAAATCAACGTCCTGTCAGATCTTTCAGTCGCAACAGAAAGTACATCTTTCTATTTTGATGATTTAACTAATCTTAGACGATATAATGGGCGCTTTGACAGCCTTATAAAGTCTGATGATAAAGATATTATTTTACTGTTTAAAGAGTTGGAAGAAGAAAATTATATTCCAGTATCAGTATTTCAATCCAGAGCAAAACTGGGCAAGGAACTGGAGAAGGCAGATAAAACTCCTATTCTTGCTGTATTCCGTGAACGTAATGGACACATTGAACAGCTATCAATCAATGAGGACTATATTAAGGATGGGGGCAAAGAATTGCAATCCATTATGAAAAACGGCTTGTTTGAGGCAATTCAACTAAATGAGATTGACAAAAATAACTACAATGTCCGCCTTCAATGGGCTGAGGATCGCCCAGGTGGCCCGAAATTACCGTTTAAAGAGACAGAGCTGATATCTTATCAAGATTTTGCTAGAGAGCTTTACAAGGCCAATCAGAGCTTCTATCAGCTATATCAGGAAGAGCTAAAACAAGTGACTGGTGGTCATCCAGAAGCCTATATATCTCCAACTAAGATCCAGTTTAGTATCTACGCTCCCGATGGTGAACTGATTCAGGATAGCATCCGTTACAATATTGGTGAGGAGATTAATCCAATCGCTCATAAAGAAAGACTTGGTACACGAGGGATGAGAGAGAATCCAGAGCTGATGAAGATAGATAGGGCATTATTCAATCAATATCATCTGGAGAGATTGGCGAGCGAACTAGATATTTCTCAGTTCAGTTACGCTTTGGAAGATACTCCTTATGCAGATC
>ERZ1674239.388-NODE-388-length-10098-cov-2.176043_pt1 | contig 10098 bp, 9 predicted proteins | sample MGYA00581208_ERZ1674239 | MGnify/ENA primary metagenome ERZ1674239 (study PRJEB41354, sample SAMEA4873308) | human saliva metagenome | biome: human-associated habitat [ENVO:00009003]; feature: mouth environment [ENVO:08000002]; material: saliva material... | reverse complement strand
ACTTATTGCTTTTGAGGAAGGCGATTTTAAGAATATGCCTCAGAGCGGCTATGCTCAGGGCATGCTCTCTTCGTATGCTCGCTATCTAGGACTTAATCCGCGCGAGATTGTAGACCTCTTCCAGGAAGAGAGTTACGAGTTTGAAAACGGTACCTATTCCCATGAGCTTCGCCGTCGTACGCGCGATACCCAGTCTGGTCGTGGAATTGCTGGCTATGATGTCGTAAACGAGTCCGGTAGTAGGCCAAAGGCATACGTGCAGTACCACGGTCTTCTCCCCACATCGGGAGGACCAGCTGGCGATATGGGTGCGTTTGCAACTACGTCTGGTGTTCGCTCCAGACAAACTGGTGTGCCTCTGGGTGCTCAGGCATCTGAGGAGGATGCTGGTGGCTACTCGTATTCTCGTTATGCCACAGGTCATGCGTACAATGCCGGTATTGAAGAGGCTTCTCGTCAGAAGACTATGGCAAGCCGTACGCGCGGTGGCGTTCAGCGCAAGCGTGTAGGTATTGCAGGCGTTAGCATTCCAGCTTACAAAGACGATGTAACCAGAAGAACTGTTGCTCCAAGCGATTACACTGATGACCTTCGTTATGACAATGTAACTGCTCCTTACGAGCGTGCATCAACTATTTCTGGTCGTCGTGGATCAAGAAATATCGCGCAGGTAGATAGGCCTAATGTTCGCCGTCGCCAGCCATCTGGTGCTGCTGCTCAGCAACGCCGTGCTCCTCAAAGACCAGGCGTTATGGGAGCACTTCAGAATTACTTCTCTGACACAGGACGCACTATTGCCACTGTGTTTGCTCTTGTTGTTGTGATTATTACTGCCGTTTTGCTGTTCAGTGTTCGTTCCTGCATGACAGCTCGTACTACACCTACTACAACAAAGACAGTAAGCGTTAATAATTCAACAACTGATTCTTCAAAGAATTCCACTACTACAAATAGCAACACGGACACTTCTAAGAAGGATTCAACTGATGCTTCTAAGAGCACCACTTCAACTGAGCCAAAGAAGGAAGAGACTCCTAAGCAGACTACCGTAGTGGTTACTGTTGCAGATGGTCAGACCAGTTGGGTTGAGATTACTGTTGATGGTAAGAGTGTTGAGGCTGATGCAATTACTGGCCCATGGTCTCAGACATACACCGTCACTGATTCCATGAACGTTCTTGCAGGTACACCTGGCGCAGTTGCAGTTACCGTTAATGGCACTGCTAAGCCATTTGACGCAAATGCTTCAGGTATTGGCACCTTGACCATTCAGGGCACTAAGCCTGCTGACGGTACTGCAGCAAATGCTTCTGGAACTCAAACAAACAGCACGTCAACAAGTACTACCGGTGGAACTTCTGGCACAACTAACAACCAGAATTCCAACAGCAATTCAAACAATAACTAAACGCCATGGGGCGAGAAGTTCTTCTCGCCCTGAATATACGGAGGGGAAATGGCTAAAGAATCAAGCTTTGACGTTGTGTCTGAAGTAGACATGATGGAAGTTGATAATGCATTTCAACAGGCAGCTCGTGAACTAACTCAGCGCTATGATCTTAAGGATTCTGGTGCAACTCTTGAGCTCTCAAAGAAAGAGGGTAAGTTCACTATTGAGGCTCCTGCAGATTTTGTTGCATCTCAGGTGAGGGATGTTCTTGGCTCCAAGCTGGTAAAGCGCGGAATTGATCTTACTGCTATTCGTTGGGGAGACCCCATTCCTGCAGCAGGCTCTACTGTGCGTCAGATTGGCTCTATTGTTTCTGGTATTGACCAGGAAACTGCCAAGAAGATTGCTAAAGATATTCGTGATATGAAAGTTAAGGCTAAGGCAACCGTTGAGGGCGATAAGCTGCGTGTTTCTAGCGCTTCTCGCGATGTTCTTCAGTCTGTGATTGCAAGCCTTAAGGAGAAAGACTATGGCCAGCCCCTCCAGTTCAACAACTATCGATAGGGGCTACAACGTCCTATACATCACGTTAGGATGCGCTAAAAACGAGGTTGATACAGACCGCATGCGTGCGCGTCTTTTGGCCTCTGGTTTCGGCGAAGTTGCAGATCCAGACTCAGCAGACATAGCAATTATCAACACCTGTTCATTTTTGGCTTCAGCAACAGAGGAGTCAATTGAAGCTACGCTTGAGATTGCTGAGGGCGCTTCTGAGGGGGTGCGTAAGTTACCCATTATTATGTGTGGCTGCGTCCCTTCCAGGTACGGTGCAGAGCTTAACGAGCAGCTTCCTGAAGTTGCTGCGTTTGTTCCGGCAGATCAAGAAGATGGCATTGTCAGCGTTGTTGCAGACGTTCTGAATATCCCTGAGCCTACGCAGTCTATTGTTGCTGCCCATGGAATGCTACGTACCATTGATGGTGCCAGTGCATTTGTAAAGATTTCCGAGGGCTGTGATAGATTCTGTGCTTTCTGCGCCATTCCGTACATTCGTGGCCACTATCACTCAAGACCTGCTGAAGAGATTCTTCAAGAGGTACATGAGCTGATGGAAGGTGGTGTTCGTGAGGTTATTCTGATTGGCCAGGACACCGGTATCTGGGGTTCAGATATGCCTGATACAGCAGATGGTCAGACGCCAACGCTTGCCAAGCTTATGCAGCAGGTTGCTGAGGTAGTTCGTCCTTACAGGGGATGGATTCGCGTTTTATATCTGCAGCCAGAAGGTATGACCGATGAGCTCATCAGCACCATTCGCGATACACCTGAGGTTCTGCCTTACATTGATATTCCAATTCAGCACTGCAACGAGCGCATTCTTAAGCGTATGGGTCGTTCTGGCTCTACGCAGGAACTTCGTGAACTTTTTGATCGCCTCAGAACTGAGATTCCTGGTATGGTTCTCCGTACCACGGGAATGTGCGGCTTCCCAGGTGAGACTGATGATGAATCAGATGAGCTCTACGACTTCATTCAGGAGCAGGAGTTTGATTACACATCCGTCTTTACCTATTCACCAGAAGAGGGAACTCTGGGTGCAAAGATGTCTGATCAGGTTCCAGACGAGGTAAAAATTGAGCGTACTCAGCGCTTGCTTGACCTTGTAGAGCAGCTTGGCTTTGCGGCAACTGCTCGTCACGTTGGCGAGCGCTGCGAGGTCATTATTGACGGAATTGAAGAATCTGACGAGGGCACTGAGCTTATCGGCCACACGTGGTTCCAGGCTCCAGACTGTGATGGCGCTGTTCACATTGCAGAGGGAGAGGCTGCAGTCGGAGATATTGTCCTTTGTGACCTGGTAGATTCTTTCTGCTATGAAATGATTGGCGAGATTGTAGACACTTCAGACACACAGTCTGGCGAAAAAACCGTTTAGTTGGGGATAGGTCATGTCATCAAAGACAATTTGGACACCTGCAAATATTGTTACCTGTGCTCGTGTGGTCTTAGTGCCCTTTTGGCTTCTCTTGGCGCAGCTTTTAGGTGTATCTCTGGCAGATTCTCTGGCAACACCTGGTTTTAAACTTGGAGCTTTTCTTGTTTTTATCGGCTATGTTGTCATTTCTTTGACCGATAAGCTTGATGGTTACCTTGCCCGTAGTAGAAATGAAGTTACTACCTTTGGCAAGTTCTTAGATCCAATTGCCGATAAACTCGCTGTTGTTGTAGCTCTTTTTGTGCTTCTGGAGTGGCATATGGTCTCTCCCTGGGTGCTCTTAGTGATTGTTGCACGTGAGTTTTTGGTATCGGGCCTTAGGATGGTTGTTGCTTCAAAGGGAGTTGTTATTGCAGCTTCTGACTTGGGTAAGTGGAAGACCGCAACAACTATGGTTGCTATCTGTGGTTTACTCTGCTTGCCTAGTATTCCTGGTGGAATGATTCAGGATGTTTTGCTCTTTATATTCAACACATCTATGTGGGTTGCAGTAGTTCTAACGGCCTGGTCAGGAATTGACTATTTTGTAAAGTCGTGGCAATACATTGCTGAAGTTTAACAAGATGGCGTCTCACTGAGGCGCCGCTTTTGTATCAAATCTTATTAAAAGTAAGGAAGACCATGTTCTCTGAAGAAGTTCTGAAAGAAGCTCAAAGTGTTATTTCAGATGCCCTTGCATCAGGTATTACCGTAGCTTCAGCCGAGTCTTGTACGGGAGGACTTGTCGCGGGCGCTCTTACAGCCATCTCTGGATCATCAAGCGTACTTAAGGGCTCTGTTGTAAGCTATACCATTGAGATTAAGCAAAAGGTATTAGGCGTTTCAAAAGACATTTTTGATGAACCGTCTCTTGGCGCTGTTTCTGAGCTCTGCGCAACTCAAATGGCTTCGGGCGTTAGAGACGTTATTGGATCAGATATTGCAGTTTCCGTTACAGGAATAGCAGGACCAACAGGAGAAGAACCTGGTAAACCAGTTGGAACAGTTTGGTTTGGCATTAACAGCAAAAACTTTACCCATACGGTCTGCAAACATTTTTCTGGTAATAGAGAACAGGTGCGAGAAGCTGCTGTTTTGCAGGCTTTACAATTAATTCATGAAGCAATTGTGAAGGCTTAAAATTCAATTTTAATAGGGAGACTCAAAACTAGTTTGTTTTTGAGTCTCTTAATTTCTGCGGCTATGCAGGACTTATACAGTCAAATTTGTAATTAAGAAGAAATTAACTGCTCAAGAGCGGAAAAATAGAGGTAAGAAATCAGACAAATTCCCTCTATAGAGTATATGTTTGACGTTGACATAGAACGTCTGTTCTTATATTATCGTGGTATCAGAAAGAGCAAGGAGTATTCATGGCTAAAAAGGCAGTTTCAAAAGAGATCAAAGCTCGTACTACTGGTGATGAGAGGGATGAGGTTATCTCTTCAACTACAGCAGAGATCGAGAAGAAATTTGGTGCAGGCGCTATTATGCGTTTAGGTGAGGGTGGTCCTGCCTTTGATATTCAGGCTATTCCAACTGGCTCACTTGCTCTTGATGCAGCATTGGGTATTGGCGGCGTTCCTCGCGGCCGTATCGTAGAGATTTATGGCCCAGAGTCCTCTGGTAAGACAACTCTTTCTCTAGAAATTCTTGCAGAAGCTCAGGCGCTAGGTGGTGTTGTTGCCTTTATTGACGCAGAGCACGCACTAGACCCAGGCTATGCGGCTCGTATTGGCGTTGATATTGATGATGTTTTAATTTCTCAGCCAGATACTGGTGAGCAGGCTCTAGAAATTTGTGACATGCTTGTTCGCTCAGGCGCTATTGATGTTGTAGTTGTAGACTCTGTTGCTGCTCTTGTTCCTCGTGCAGAGATTGAGGGAGAGATTGGCGATTCTAGCGTTGGTCTTCAGGCTCGTCTCATGAGTCAAGCTCTCCGTAAGTTAGCTGGCTCTCTTTCAAAGTCTAATACGCTTTGTATTTTTATTAACCAACTTAGAGAGAAGATTGGCGTTATGTTTGGAAGCCCAGAGACCACTTCTGGTGGTAGGGCTCTTAAGTTCTTCTCTACTGTCCGAATGGATATTCGCCGCGTTGACAGCATTAAGGTTAACGGAGAAAACGTTGGTAACCGTGTTCGCGTTAAGGTAGTAAAGAACAAGGTTGCTCCGCCTTTTAAGGTTGCTGAGTTTGACATTATGTACGGTCAAGGCATCTCCAAAGAGGGCTCCATTCTTGATATGGCTGTTGATTTTGAGATTGTCAACAAGTCTGGAGCTTGGTTCACCTATGAAGGTGAGCGTCTTGGCCAGGGTAGAGAAGCAGCTAAATCTTTCCTCACTGCCAATCCAGATCTCATGGAAGAGATTGATCACAAGGTACGAGTTGCTTGTGGCCTTGTATTTGATGAAGATTCTGAAGTTGGCACTCCAGTTGCATCGGAAGATTCTGCTGAATAATGTCAGAAATTTCTTGGACGATTGAGCTTCCAAAAAAGAAACAGGCAGTTCTAGGTCAGGCAAAGCCTAAGGCAAAGATATTTTTAGAAACTGAAGTTGGAGGGACGGAGGAATTCTTTGTCCCTCCAACAGTAGCTCGTGCTCTTCAGAACAAAGAGAAAGATGGTGTTTTTACGCCTTCTTCTCGTAATGAGTTTTTATATGAGCTAAAAGAGATTTCAGCGCAGTGCATTAAAGCTCGTATTGAGGCTTTGATTGTAAAAAGGGACTACTCTACAGCTGAGCTTCAAAAAAAGCTCATGCTTGATGGCTATCAGAAGAATGTAAGAGACCCTGCAGTGCAGAGGGCTGTTGAAGTTGGTTTGATTAATGACAGTCGTTTTGCAGACGTCTATATACGTTCTAAAATTTCGCAAGGCTGGGGTCCTCTTAAAATTAAAACTGAAATTTCTAAAAAAGGGATTGAAGTTGAGACACTCCCTGGATGGCCTGACGCTTATTTTTCTGATGTGGATGAATTTGAAGTTGCGTATTCTTTGGCTCAGAGAAAACACCTGTCGGGAAAAAATGATTATGAGAAACTTGTCAGGTTTCTTGCCACAAAGGGGTATTCATTTTCTATAGCATCATCTGTTGCTAAAAAGATCTTGGATGAAAACACCACATCTGAATGAATATATTTGCTTAGCTTATAAGTCTGTTGTATTGATGTACTTTACTTTTCCTACCTGCTATTTATTGACAAAAGTTACAATGCTCTATACGATAAATATGCCGTGAATAGGCTCATTTCCGCTGGGCAACCAGCGTCACGTATACAGTAGGTATCTCATACATTTGATCTATCTCTGAATGTGGCATGACCAGCCAATGAACCCTGCTCATGGCGGGTTCTTTAGATACTGTTGTGTCTAAAGTCTCCTGAACACTTTTGTAATCGCCATTTGAGGAGTAGGTATGGAATTAGCAGCGGTAGGCATTGTTTGCCTTCTTGTGGGAGTAGGCCTTGCATACGGCGTACTCTCTAACATTAGTAATTCAAAGATTAAAACTGCAGAACAGCAGTTAAAAGATGCTCAGACTAGTGCAGATCGTATTGCTTCTGAAGCAGCTCGCCAGGCAGAAACAGTTAAAAAAGAAGCTGTTCTTGAGGCTAAAGAAGAAGTTCTTCAGCTTAAGCAGGCAGCAGAGGCAGATGAGAAAAAGCGTAAGAGTGAGCTCCGTAGCATGGAGAATCGTATTCTTCAGCGTGAAGAGTCCCTTGATCACCGTACTGATGCACTAGAGAAGCGTGAGCATCAGCTCTCCAGCCTTCAGGGCCAGCTTGATCGTCGTAAGAACGATTTGGATTCTCTTGTTTCTCAGCAGTCTCAAGAGCTTGAGCGCATTGCAGCTCTTACAAAAGATGAGGCTCATGATGAGCTTCTGGCTCGAGTCCGTTCTGAAAGTGTTCGCGATGAGGCTATGATTCTTCGTGAGTCTGAGCAGCGCGTTCGTGCACAAGCAGATAAAACTGCACGTGAGATTATTTCTACCGCTATTCAGCGTGTCGCTGCAGATCAGGCTTCTGAGATTACAGTAACTTCCGTCCATATTCCATCTGATGATCTAAAGGGTAGGATCATTGGACGTGAGGGTAGAAACATTCGTACCTTCGAGCAGGTATCTGGTGTTTCTCTTGTTATTGATGACACTCCAGAGACTGTAGTTCTTTCAAGTTTTGATCCAGTCCGCCGTGAGACCGCTCGTGTTGCACTTGAGAACCTCATTGCAGACGGTCGTATTCATCCAGCACGTATTGAGGAGCTCTACAAGAAGGCTGAGGCTCTTGTTAACGAGCGTGTTCTTGAGGCTGGCGAACAGGCTGCATTTGATTGTGGTATTCATGATCTTCATCCAGAGATCGTAAAGACTCTTGGTAAGCTTCGCTACCGTACTTCTTACGGTCAGAACGTTCTTGCTCACTCTGTTCAGGTTGCAGTACTTTGCGGCATTATGGCTGAAGAGCTTGGCCTTGAGCCTGCTCCAGCTAAGCGCGCTGGTCTGCTTCATGACCTTGGTAAGGCAATTGACCACGAGGTTGAGGGTCCACACGCTGTAATTGGTGCAGATCTTGCTCGTCGTCATGGTGAGCGTCCAGAGATTGTTCACGCCATTGAGGCTCATCACGCAGATATCGAGCCAAATACTGTTCTTGACATGCTTGTTATGGCTGCAGACGCTATTTCTGCTGCACGTCCTGGTGCTCGTCGTGAGTCTGCTGAGAACTACATCAAGCGTCTTGAGAAGCTTGAGGCTATCTCTAATGCGCACGAGGGTGTTGAGCGTACGTATGCAATGCAAGCTGGCCGTGAGCTTCATGTAATGGTTGAGCCTCAGATGATTAGCGATTCTGAGGCAACTGTTCTTGCTCACGATATTGCTAAGCAAATTGAGGATGAGATGGAATATCCAGGACAGGTTCGCGTTGTTGTTATTCGCGAGTCTCGTGCTGTGGATGTTGCTAAGTAATTTATGGCAGCCACTTCTACTGACTTAACAGGTTTTGTCGCCTCCATGGGAGGCGAGCGCGCACTCCGTGTCGAGGAATCCCTCGGCGCGGGGTACGTTCGTTTACGCGTAGCAGAAGCAGAGCGTAGACAGGCAAAGCATGATATTCGTTCGGTGGAAGATATTGTTATTGAGCTCTTACGTAATTCTCGCGATGCAGGTGCTCGCCATATCTATGTAGCAACGTCAAAAGAGGGTGCGCTCAGAACTATCACCATACTTGATGATGGTCAGGGTATTCCAAAAGACATGCAGGAGAAAATCTTTGAAGCTCGTGTAACTTCAAAGCTTGAGAGCATGCATATGGACCGTTGGGGAATCCATGGGCGAGGCATGGCTCTCTATTCCATCAAAGAAAACTGTGAATCAGCCCAGGTTGTAGCTTCGGCTCCGGGACTTGGTTCTGTTATTCAGATTGTGGTAGACACTACTAAAATTTCCGAGCGAGTAGATCAGTCTACTTGGCCAACTTGTGGTTTGAATGAGGACGGACTCAAGACAACCGTCAAAGGCCCCCATAACATTATTCGTACCTGCTGTGACTTTGCGCTTGAGGTTAAAGGCTCGTGCGAGGTAATGCTGGGCTCTGCTGCAGAGATTGCAGCTACTGCTCGTCGCAGAATTGCTCAGACGCTTGATATCGCTGACCTGCTATTTGTTGAAGGCTTTGAAAACGTACCTGTTCTCGAGCGCTTCAGGGCCGCAGCGGATGCAACAGAGCTTTCTGAGGTTTGTAAGTCTCTTGGTCTTTCAATGTCAGATAGAACTGCTCACAGAATTATTGCTGAGCAGATTAAGCCTTTGCGTAGTGTGTATGCACAGGTCAGCCACACTGTTGAACCTGAAGGGGTTTCTCGCGAAATTGATTTGATGAAAGACCACCGAGGCCTCAAGATGAGCAAAGCTGATATCAGCAGCTTTTCTCGAAAAATGGAGCAGGGTTTTGCCGAGTTATCTGAGAAATACTACGTTTCTTTGACGTCTGAGCCTCGTGTTCGTGTAAGTAAAAACAAAATTGTTGTGACTTTTGATATTGAGTCGCAAGAGTAGAACAAACGCACAATAATTGGAGCACTCATGGGTTTGCTTAAAGTTTCGAGTAAGTCTTCACCAGCTTCTGTAGCAGGAGCTATTGCGGGCCTGGTTAAAGATAATGAACCTGTTATGCTCCAGTGCATTGGTGCTGGTGCAGTCAACCAGGGCATCAAAGCTATTGCTATTGCGCGTGGCTTCTTGATTCCTTGCGGTCTGGACATCACCTGTGCTCCAACGTTTTCTGATATCGAGATTGCAGGGGAGAGTAGAACTGCAATTAAAATTGCCATTTATGTCCATACACTGTCTGCCCCTGATACGCAGACTCCGGCTGTTAGTTCCACTGAGTATAACGAGGTACTTTAAGCATGATTGAAAATTCCGAGCTCGTAGGAAAAACATATCACATCAAAACTTTTGGTTGCCAGATGAATCTGCACGACACAGAGCGTGTCTCTGGTCTGCTTGAGGCTTGTGGCTGCAATGAGGTTTCAGATACCGACGACGCTGACATTGTCATCTTTATGACCTGCAGCGTTCGTGAGAATGCAGACCAGCGTCTATACGGTCAGGCTTCTGCCATGGTCAGCGCTCCAACACCTCCATCAGGCAAGCGCGTTGTTGCTATTGGCGGCTGTATTGCGCAGCGCGATGGCGAGAAGCTCCGTGAAAAGGTTCCAGCTGTT
>ERZ1674239.386-NODE-386-length-10151-cov-2.221672_pt1 | contig 10151 bp, 13 predicted proteins | sample MGYA00581208_ERZ1674239 | MGnify/ENA primary metagenome ERZ1674239 (study PRJEB41354, sample SAMEA4873308) | human saliva metagenome | biome: human-associated habitat [ENVO:00009003]; feature: mouth environment [ENVO:08000002]; material: saliva material... | reverse complement strand
TCATTGCGTTTCTAAGCATGAATTTACCTGGTACGAATAGTATTTTACCCCCATCACTTCGTACAGCCTTACGTCGCTTTCTAGATACTGAAAGACCCATACCTGCCCTGGTTCTATGTCCATACTCAACATCCCAGGCATAATACTCACCTTTGGATTGGGCATCATTATAGATTTCAACTTCTTTACCTAAATCTCTGACCTTCCAACTCCTTCTAAGAGTTCCTGCTGTCATTGCCCTAGGGTCCTTATTGACCGGTGTATTCTCTACTACATCCCTTAAAATTTCACTGGCTACCTTAAGCCTGTTAAATTCTTCAGGGACCTTCTTTTCAATGGTATCAAGTCTATTCATAAGGTCATCTAGGCCCTCAAATTCAAAACTCATTACTGTCTCTCCTTTAGGGTTACTGGTATTTCAAGGTGTGATGGCCACTTAAATGGTATACCTGCTATGCACTCATAATTCCTACCTAAGTGGGTAATAGATAGCATATCGCCTTCCACTACATCCTCTTCAGGCCTCGTATATACGATATAGTCAATTACAAGTGTTTCGTCATGGTATCCCGTATTGGCCTTATCAAGCTCACAAGCCACATTAGATTTAATTGTTTTCTTCTGCATGGTAGTAAGATGTGAATCACTATCCTCTACCTCTACATGCCTGATAATATCCATCCTGTCATGGTAGGTACTAGCTAATATATCTGATTCTCTCACCTAGTTACCCCCATTCATTCCAATAGTTCCTAACTTTTTGAATCTAGTAAGGTGTTTTTTATACTTAACGATTAAATCATCAATTGATGTTATCTTAGTATTGGTCCCTACATTATATTCAATCTTGGTATTGCCCCTGGTGATGGCCTTTACCTCACCAGTATTCTGGTTATCTTGACCACCACTTGACAGCGCCTTATTATATTCACCCATCATCTCAACTATTACAAGTTCTAAGTCAGCTGGAATATCATCCCTGTTGCAGAAGTTCTTAATCTTTTGAATAAGGATATCAAGAACGAGAGATATTGTACTCTCATTCTCTAATGTATCCTTGCCTAGTAAGATTTTGAGTTTTGATATAATTCTCTCGTTCATTCTATCACCTTCCTATACTATGCGCCCTTTACCTTACAAGTAAAGTTTACAAGTGCCTTAGGCTCAATTACCTTAGTACCATATACAAATAGCCCCTTAACCGCATCAGCAAAAGTCTTTTCAGGTCTGTAAGATTCTATTTCTGTAATCTGACCTGCGTAAGTTATGGCCTGTTCTGTACCTGCCATGATAGAGTACTGGTACATTATTTGACATTCTTAGCGTGAAGCCTGCTACATCTGCACCATCAATTACACCATTAGCTAATACCTTAAAGTCCTTAGTAAATCTTGGATCCTTAGATAGCATACCTAAATACCAAGCTGGTATAATAGCAAATCTACCTGCTCTTGTTACGTTATTTTCATCAAGCTTAACTGCTAAATCTACTAGCTGATCATACGCATTAGCTACTTCTACATCTATTGGTGTAGCTGTAGACCCAACCTTGATGCCTGCATCTTTCACAAAGCTAGCTATATGCTGGTCAATAACATCACCTATAGCATATGATGCTCTATCCATTGCCTTGTCTACCAGCTTAACATTAGCCTGTGCTGCATCTATATCGTCTACCTTAAAGTTGAAGTACTTAGCCTTGTCTATTACAAGTTCCTGTTGAGTTGATGTTACTTCTTCAGGATCTGCCAGCTTCTTAGGTGCGCCATCACCAGTTAGGTAATCCTTAATAGTAATTGGACCTATCTGATTAATCTTAACCTTATCTCCCAGCTTCTTAATTTCACCTTCGTAGTCATGATTAACGACATCTGCATACACTAACTTCTTATCTAAGTTTGCCTGTAGTCTAGCTGACCACAACGTTGGTATAAAATTCTTAATTGACATATTCTATTCTCCTTCTTTTATAATTTCATGTCTTTTATGGCATCCCAATTTGCGTTGATTTCTGCCACAGACATGCCCCTTAGACTATCTGAAGATATCGTAGTATTCTTGTCAGTAGTCTTGGGTGTTTTTCCTTTTAATCTCTCATTGACTGCATTTTCAACAGCTATATCAAACTTTTCTTTAAATAGCTTGATATTTTCATTTGTGGACTCTGCATTTTCGCCCATTAAAAAAGAGCTAAACTCAACATCAAGCCCTTGTTTACCAAGTTCTTTTACTGTTTCTAGCTCTAGCCTATCTCTATTGAATTGGGCCCTGTCCTGTTCAAATTTAGTCTTTTCTTTTTCAAACTCTGCCTTGGCTCTTTCATCCGCTGACATCTTGGCCAGTTTCTCTGCCTCTGACTTTTCGTCTTCAAGCTTTTTCTCGTATTCTCTTTGCCACTTTTGTTCAGCAGTCTTCATAGCCTGGGTAACTCTTTTATCAGATTCAGACTGGATTAACTTCTGTAATTCCTCTTCTGTGTACGTCTTACCCTGGCTTGTTCTCCTCTGGTGGGTTATTTTCTCCACCATTACCAGCTCCTGTATCCTCTGCCAGTAGCTGTAAATTCATCTTAAGTCCCTTATAGTTATTCTTCATCCCTCTAAGTTACCATCCTTTCTTTACAATAAAATAAGACCTTTTAGCGACTTGTCCAGGTCGATTATTTAATTTACAGTGCATAGCCCTTTTAAGACCATACACCCACACATAGAGCCTCTTTTAAATAAAAGTCAGCCATCTATATGCTATATGCTAAATTTATTTTACCGTTATTAGCGGTAGATAGTGAAACGAAAAAAGCTAGTATTTTCAATGTTTGTACAATTTGCGTCTCTTGCGTCCGGTAGAAAATGGAACGCAAATAACGAAATTAACCGCAACAACCAGTTGAAACTATACAATTTTCAGGTGTTATTTTTGTTTCTCTTGCTCTTGTTGTTATTCTGTTTCCTTCTAGGTCTAGTGGGATATTTTCAACTTTCTTATACACATCCATGTATATTTCTCCCTTATCACCATTCATGGTAAACTCATAGTAATAAGCGCCCTTATTCTTGGCACTAACTAAACATTTGCTGTTCTGTAGTGTCTTACAAGACCAAACAACGAACACATCATCAATGTTTAAGAAGTTATTTTGGTCTTCCCTAGCATTTTCATATAGCATTACTTTCTGAACGCACAAACCTATAAATCTTTCGTTACTTATCATATTAATTATCCTTTCCCAACTTTTTAGCCAGTTCAATTCTCCTGCTTAAGATATCAGCATAGCTATTCATAGAATATAGTTGGGCATACATTAGCCCTGATTCTTCAGCACTTAGCCCCTCTAATTCCCTAATTGCTTTATCTAATTTCATTCCCTTTTCTGTCAATTCTTTTAGTTCCTGTTCCATTCTTTCAATGTAATCCATTATTTTTCTCCTCTCATATTTTATTTTATACGACGATTTTCCGTTATTTAGATTTACTGCACTAAAAAAGCACCCTAACATCTGTTAAAGTGCTTTTAATAATTATATCCTGCTTCGTGCTTGACTTTGTCAAAATTTGCTTTCGTTTCCTCATCTGTCAAGTAGTCTTTTGCGCAAGGCCCATACATTACCTTCTTTGGGTTTTTTAGAACATCTTCCACATCCTTTTTATCTAGATTAGTTATTTCTTCATTAAAGCTTGTCCACTTTAAAAAAGAATCTAAAAGTACTTCTATAATTACTAGCCCACTTGATTTTACTACGCATGCGCAACGCCCATCTTCTAACGTTATCAGTATTCCACCCAGCCCATTACCGCCTATTAATTCTTTAAATTTCAACACATCTATCACCTTCTATTTTATATGCTTTTATGTTGTGCCCCTTTAACGCTTCAATTAGTCTTTTTTCTGGCACATCCTGAGTAAAGCAAACTTCCTTTACTTCACCAAGTGTTAATTTTCCATGGTATTGGAGTTCTATATATCTTACACCTATCTTATTCACTAGATCCTCTACAGAATTAAATTTATTATTTTTAATCAAATCTGTATATTTATTTATGGCGTTTAATTCAATACATCCAATATTGGCTTTTTCTGTACTACTCGCAATCACCTTTTTATTAACGGCATTTCCAAGACTATTGTTGACAGTCATTGTAACCCTGCCCTTTAAGACTTTTTTATCAAACCTAAATATTACATCTCCATATTGGTCGGTCCCGCCCCACATTTTATTATGGTCAAAATCTTTAAGATAGTCTTTGTTGCCCAGATATCCATATTTTTCATAGTCAGACTTTTTTAGTTTTTTAGTATTTGCCCCAAATAATTGAGTTGTAGCCTCTTTTCTGTAGTCTTTACTTACTGTACCGCCACTTGTGTTAGTTTCAAATTGATTCTTGAACCTATTATCTGTTACTAAGCTTTCTAAGTCCTTACTCTTTATTCTTATTGAGTATTCTGATGTTCTTACTATATCATCCAGCGTTTTTTCAACAATCTTCTTGTCTGCAGTTGAAATTCTATTCTTTATGTTTGATTCATACCAGTTTTTACTGTGACTTTCAAAGTTACTTAATGTTTTCGGAACATCTTTAATCTTGTCTGCTTTCTTACTATTATTATACTTCATTTCCTGGTATTTATCAAAGCTTTTAGGTACTTTAATGCCCTCTTTTTTATACTTATTGTATTGCTTTTTATCGTTGTGTCTATTGTTCCATTTCTTTTCCTCTATCAGATACTTAGGGTCAGACTCAACATACTTCTTGTGCCACTCCTTATAGTTTAATGACTTATCTACCTTGACTTCGTTATTAAACATGTCTCTAGCTGTTCTGGTGCCTTCCAAAGCTCCAGTATATGGTGCGGTTGTACTTCTACATCTAGGGTGCATTGGTGGATAATTTACCCCTGCTTGTGCATCCTTAATACTAAATACTTCATGATCTAAATCTCTGCATATATCAGATGTTCTTAAGTCTAGGGTAGCAACATAGATATACTCATCAACACCCATTTCATTATAGGCTTTCAGCGTCCCAAGGCTACTAAAATAGGCTTGTTCAGTGTGTACCAATGTAGCGGCTGCCTTTTTTGATACATCCATCTTCTTTGCTACACTTTCTATGGCTTGTGTGCAGTCAGCCCCTGATATAGCCATCTTTACTATCTCTTCTTCCAAGGCATCTTTTAGCTTGGCCCTATTCTTCCATATCCTTTCGCTGAAGTTCTTCCCTGACCAGGGCCTTTCAAATTCTTTTACTATTTCCCTTATAGTCAGTTTATGAAAATCTTTTACCACTGACTCACCAGTAGCTACCCCTATATCAAATATTACTCTGTGGTAGTTAGTCTGCAGAGACTCTTTCATAAGTGATTCTACCGCTTCATGTTGGTAGATATATGTCTTGTCTATTTGCTTTTGGATGTTAAAGAATGTTTCTTCAAGGTGGCTTATCCTTGATCTAGTGGATAAAGTGTTAAGCTCCAGTTGTATCTCTGGGTTGTCTATTAGGTCCATATACTCTTCTAATCCCATTCTAAAGCTTTTATACTCATCACCAGTTAGAAGCTTAGTAGCAATGTCATAATCAAGTTCGTTATCCTCTGCGTACCTGTAGTATAGTACGGATATTTCCTTTTCAATTTCCTTCAAGCAATTATAGAATGCATCATTAATTGTCTTAACTACTTCATCTGCTGACCTAATATCGGCACGTGATCTTTCAAGGGCCCTTTTAATCCAGTAGTTACTCTTCTTCGGCATAAGTATCACCACCTGCATTATCTATATTGGTGAAATCATAACTGCTTGTTATCTCCTCTTCTTCAGCCTTTTTCTTTTCTACCTCTTCCTTTGCATTTTCCACAAATGGAAGTTGATTCAGCAAGGTTTCACTACTTAGGTAAGGTGATAGATTCTTGATAGTCTGGGATAACTCATAGATGTTCTGTGGTAGTGTGTTAGCAAACTTGATGTTAATGCTCGTGAAGAGGTCTATGTCCTTTTCTAGGCTTAGAGAATTACATATAAGTTCTATCCTTCGCTGTAATCCTTTCTTGAATTTCCTTTCCTTGTTGCTTCTTATCTGCTCCATAGCTAATATCTTATACCTAATTGATACACCACTTAGATTATTACCAAAGCTTTCATCCTGCATATCTGGTGTATAAGAAAACTTATGGATATCTCTTCTAACTCTATCCTTGTAATTCTCTACCCACGCATCATTTATTTCCTTGATTAGCCACTTAGCATCACCATCATCATCAAGTAGCATTACCCTGTCTCTCTTAAGCTCATCTATTCGCTCTGAGTCTGTACCGGCCATATTTACAAGTATCAAGTATGCATCAGTAAATTGGTCCATGTCATTTAATGTATTTGACTGTGCCTTATTATAAGCATCTATCAAAGTAATTACCTGCTCAAAGTCCCCTTGCTCTTCCTTGTTGTTCACATATTCAATCACGGGTACATCCTTGAATGTGTGTGGTGTTACTTGATCTAAGCTTAAATCAGAATCCCTGCCCTTATATAGCGTACATACTTCTTTGTCGTATACTTCTGCATATGTTATCTTATCATTGCCTTCACCCACGTCATAATACCTGATAGCAAACTTAATGCTTGGTGATATTGTCATATCATAAATAACAAACATTTGATCTGGTCCAAATTCATTAAATCTTATTCGTGCGTCTTCATCACGATATAAAAGTTCATAAGCCTTGCCTTTTATGCTGCATATCTTGGCAAGTTCTAGATTTTCTTCCTGCTCATCTGAATAATCGAATATAGCCTGCAAGTCCTCAAGCAGTCCATCTTCTTCTTTGCTTGTATAACTTATGGGCTGTCCAACAAAATAACCTACAAGCATATCAGTAATATATTTAGGATATGGATTTACTATTTTGTTATTAGGCTGTCCATCCCTAGATGTATGATCCAATATATCATGCTTACCCTCATAATATTTCTGTAGCTTAATATATCTAATGGACTCCGCCTTATGCTTCTTGATAAACTTTTGTATATCTTCAATACTCAATTCTTCTTTATTGGTCCTATACATATCATCCCCCCTATAGTCCTAACTTAGCCTTGTTCATGGTCTTAAGTCCCTTTGATTTTCTCCAAGGCTCAATGCCATATCTTAAGGCTGCAATTGCATCATCAAAAAATGGAACTGGGTCATCCAGATAAGTGCTTAGCTTATCGTCATACTTCCACTTCCATTGTCCTAACTCTTTTATTAAGTTCACACATGACGGATGTACATATATCCTTCTTTGTTTTATCCAGTCTATCTGCGTGTTGATATATTTTTTATCTGTTGTCTTTTCTTTCTTGACACCTTTGGCTTTATATCCAGCCTTCTGCCAAGTCTTTTTTCTATCTGGTTCTGCTGAATCGCAATACATTACTATTTTTTTATTAAGTTTACCCTCAACATCTTCAATAATTTCTGATGTATCTTTTTCATAGCAATAGTGTTCATTCAGGATATATAAGTCACCGTCCTTATACGCTATTGTAAGGATAGCATTGGCGTGATTATATCCAAAGTCCTGGCCTATGCTTAGGTACTCATAATCATCTATATCTTGGCTTATATTCTTTACTTCCCAGTTATTAAATATAAGTCCACCAACTTCTCCCCACTCACCGAGACCATATATCCTATATCCGTCTGGGTCTCGTTCTTTCCTCATCATCATTCTTTTATGATATGCATCATCTATGAAGCGGTTTTGTAGGTAGGTTGACTGGTGTGTAAATACATCCTCATGGATAATATCAAAGTATTTAGCCTTTATCCAGTGCCTGGAACTTACAGGATTGAATGTAAAGGTCATCTGATAGAATAGGTTGGGATTATCTAGTTGACCCCTTAAACGGTCATCAAGGATGTCTATATCGGCTTCTGTTAGCTCTGTGGCTTCTTCTACCCATATCCACACTAGCTTACCAGTTTTGAAGGTGATTGACTTTACCTTTTCTCGCTGCTTATCGTCCTTCATCCCCCTAAATATTATGGAATTTCCAGTAAGTAAGCATTCAAGCTTTAGTGGTGACTGGGTCACCTTCCATACTCTTTCTGCTTGATCTCCAAACATTTTATATATGGCACTCTGAAGTTCTGCGAATGTTGAATCTCTGTTTGACTCGTCAACTTTTCTTACTACCAGTAAATTAGCCCCTTTATATCTTATGTCTGACAACTTCTTAATATAGTCTTGTGCTATGTTAGTAGACTTGCCACTACCTGCCGACCCTTTAAGGACCTTATATCTTTTGTGGCATTCGTTGACTGGCTTAAATACCTTATTCCACTGTAACTTTACAGTTCTAGATATCTTCTTCCCCATAGTCATCCTCAAATATCAACTCAACATTGCCGGACATATCTACCTTATCGGTCCACATTGAATATCTCTTGCCTAATAATTCTGCTGCCTTTATCCTATCCTTAGCGCCAACATCTATATTAGTTTTCTCTTGACCCCATTCTGCACCTCTTGATATAAGTGTTTGTTCGGTATGTTCTCCACGCATCACTGAAGTAAGGTACTCCAGCACCTCTTTTTGGTCGGCTATCTTCTCTGAGTCAAGTTTTGCCAGCCTTTCATCTATATATGTTTTAATTCCAACATTTTCCAACAATCTATGGCTTTGTGCTTTCGCATATTTTTCACTGTATCCGGCTAAAATAGCTGCTTCACATTTATTACCACTGATGATATACTCATCAGCAAATTTCTTTTGTTTTAACGTCAACCCATGGTATATCACCACCCTTCAATTTATTGTGTGAAAAAAAGAACCCATTACAGGTTCTTTTAAAAATTTTCATCAACAATTCTTTTTAAAATTTTCAAACACTCATTATTTCTTTTTTTATTATATGTTAAAATAATATGGGCGCCCATAGCAGCTGTGATTACAAGCAAAGATATTTTAGATATTGTTAATGTCGAATAAATTACTGAAATCAACTTATCATTTTTATTTTCAACTGCATCTGATAGACCAGCACCTACAACTGTTGATAGCATTACGAGAAAAAAAGGTAACACAAACAATGATAAAAAATTTCCGTAATACTTTAAATAATTTTTAAAATCTGATAGTGCAAATCTGGATTCTTCATATTTCTCAAATTCATAATCAAAAAGAGCTTTTCTGATTTCTTTCTCTGTTCCTATTTTTCTTAAATCTTTTGAAGCACCTTCGCGCAAATTGACATACTTATTTTTTCTCATTTTCAATATAATATCTTTAATCTCAATTTTCTGATTATTCATCTCTTATCACCATCCTTATAATATAATTACATATAATAATTATATTATAACAAAAAATTTTTGCAAGTTATATTTAACAACAAAAAAGACACCCTAAGATGTCTTTTTAAAATAATTGTATATGTTTAAGGAGGTCAACAACTTGTGCCTTCTAAGTTATAGTGGAAGTAAAAGGCTTTTGCCCTGGATATTGTGATGCTTATTTAATGGCTGTCCTTTATACTTCCACACTATCATATTACCACTGTTTTTTTTCCCCGGTGTTGCAAGTTGATTTTTTTTATTTTTTTGAAGTCATATTAACTTCAATCCCTTTGCGACCTGGTTAATAAACTTAGATTTATACCTTCCATAAGTTGATCTATCTGCACCTATAGGATATGGCTTGTTATATTGAATATTGAACCAAACCCCATCTCTATACTCTTCAGGAATATCTAAGAGTGATAGATCAATAACTTCAATTTCCCTAATTAGATCACATCTCTTCACCGCAACATCTGCAACCCTATCTGTTAAGTTACTACCTTTAGGCATGCCATCATTCTGAGCCCCTCCACATACTAGCATACTTTCCGCTTCTTCTTTCATTCGCTCATAGTCTCTAATCACCCATAAGGTCCTGTGATACACACTTTTAGGCAAGTAATACTTATTGTTTTTTCGTCTCTGATAATCTCTCATTACTTCCTTTTGTACCTCTCTCCTATTTCAATTTGCTGGTAAACATCCTTAGATACGCTATACCTAAGATAGTCTCCGTGATTATCTTCGACCACTACAAAGTACATCCCTTCGTACCTTTCGCCATCTTTTATAAAATTGTATGGGTAAATATATTTTAATGGCCCCATAAAAC
>ERZ1674239.385-NODE-385-length-10189-cov-2.500197_pt1 | contig 10189 bp, 4 predicted proteins | sample MGYA00581208_ERZ1674239 | MGnify/ENA primary metagenome ERZ1674239 (study PRJEB41354, sample SAMEA4873308) | human saliva metagenome | biome: human-associated habitat [ENVO:00009003]; feature: mouth environment [ENVO:08000002]; material: saliva material... | reverse complement strand
ATCAATCATCGATATGCTGAATTTGATGCACTTTCTGATGCTGAAATCCAAGCAAAAACCGAGGAATTTAAACAAAGGATTGAAAACTGAAGCAGTTTGGATGATTTACTCCCAGAGGCATTTGCTGTGGTAAAACAGGCTTGTAAAAGACTTGTTGGGACAAAAGCGAAAGTTAAAGGACATGAACTTACTTGGAATATGATTCCTTATGATGTTCAGCTTCTTTGAGGGATCATTCTCCATCAAGGAAACATTGCCGAAATGAAGACCGGAGAAGGAAAGACACTCGTTGCAGTTGCTCCGGTGTATCTGAATGCACTTGCTGGGAAAGGAGTGCATGTGGTAACGGTCAATGACTACCTTGCTTCTCGTGATAGTGAATGGATGGCACATGTCTATACGTGGCTTGGGCTGACCGTTGGTTCGGTGACCAAAGGAACCCCACTTCAGACCAGAAGAGAGGAATATTCAAAGGATATTACTTATGTAGAGAATACGGAACTTGGATTTGATTATTTGAGAGATAATCTCGTAAAAAGTTTAGCAGAAAGAAGTCTGACTTGGAGACCTCTCAATTTTGCGATTGTGGATGAGATCGATAGTATTTTGATTGATGAGGCGAGAACTCCGCTTATTATTTCACAGCCAAGAGAAGAGCCTACCGAAAAGTATAGCTACTATGCACAAGTGGTGAATCTGCTTTCTCCTTGTTCAGGGAAGAAAAAGGTTTCCAAAGGCTTTATTCAAGAGGTTTTGAATGATGAGTATGGGAAAGAACAGGAAGAAGATGGAGATTATTACATTGATGAAAAGACTAAGACGGCTCAGCTTTCTGGAAAAGGAATTGCGAAGCTTGAGGAGATTTTGAAGGTAGAGAACATCTATAAAGATATGGGATATGGAGAAATCCATCATATTGAGAATGCTTTGAAAGCAAAAGCGGTCTATATCAAGGATAAGGATTACATTATCTCCAATGGGGAAGTACTAATTGTGGATGAACATACGGGAAGAACGATGCCAGGAAGAAGATTTTCTGAAGGGCTTCATCAGGCGATTGAGGCAAAAGAACAGGTGCAAATCCAAAGAGAATCTCAAACGATGGCTACGATTACTTACCAAAACTTTTTCAAGCAATACACAAAGCTCTGTGGAATGACCGGAACGGCTTCTACTGAAGGAGAGGAGTTTAATAAAATTTATGAACTAGAAGTGGTGATTGTTCCTACGAATAAGCCTATTCTCAGAGTAGATATGCATGATAAAGTGTATTTTAATCAGCATACTAAGTGGAAGTTTGTAAAGGATTATATCAAATTTTATCATGAAATTGGACAGCCAATCCTGATCGGAACCGCAGATATTGCGACTTCTGAATATGTTTCAAGATTGCTGGACAAAGAAGCGATAACTCACTATGTATTGAACGCAAAGTTTCACGAACAGGAGGCAAATATTGTTTCTAATGCAGGGAAATATAAATCTGTAGTTGTCGCAACCAATATGGCAGGTCGTGGAACGGATATCAAGCTTGAAGAGGGATTGAACGAGAAGATGGCTCAGAATTATCTTAAATTTTTCCTAAAAAATCTAAAAAACTGAATCGTTTCTTCTGGAAACCTGTATTCTGAGTTTGAATTCTGACTTTTCCTTGATGCTTTGAAAGAGGAGCTTTCATTGAATGAAAAAGACCTACAAACTTTAGCATCTCAGCAAACCCTTACTTGTTCTGTTGCCCTAGAATGAGGAAATTTTACGGTGCAATTTAATAGGAAAAGAAAGGCAAATACGGTTCCTTATGCAAAAGTCAGCTTTATCCCTACTCAAAAAGATACGAGCAAAGAAGCGATAGAGAAAGACTTGTTTTTCTGACTGTTCATCCTCGGAACCGAGAAACATGAATCTAGGAGAATTGATAATCAGCTCAGAGGAAGAGCTGGAAGACAGGGAGATCCTGGAGTTTCTGTATTCTTTGTTGCCCTTGATGATTCGTTGATGAGAAAGATGGGAGGAGAGAAGATTCAGTCTTTGGCTAGTATGCTTCTTTCCAAAACAGATCTTGAAAGTTTAGAACTCACTCAAAAACAATTTAGCAAGGCCATTATCAGATCTCAAAAGGAAATTGAAGGACGATATTTTGGTATCAGGAAGCATCTCTTTGATTATGATAGTGTGGTTGATAAGCAGAGAAAGAGAGTGTATCGTATTAGAGATGAAATCCTTGCTGCTGAAAATGATGAAGAGAAACAAGCAGACTATGTTGCTAATCTCAAAGAGGAGTTCCTAACTGAAGCTAAAAATATTATCATTACACAAATTACCAATGCTGAAATTACAGGGCAGTCGGTTGCTGATGTTCTCGTAGTTTTGAATAAGGAATTTGGTTTGAATATTACTCAACCAGAATACCATGAACTTTCCAAGCTTGATTATGAGGCTTTGAAAGCGATGCTGCTTGAGAGATTAGATGGATATTTTTCTAAAATATTCTCTACACTTGAGACAAAGGTTTTGTTCCAAATTTTTAGAGAGGTACATCTTCATTTTATTGATAAGCTTTGGGTAGATCATATTGATGAAATGCAAAATCTTAGAGAAAAAGTCTGACTGATGTCCTATGCTCAGCTTGATCCTTTGGTAATTTACAAGAAAGAATCTTTTGAAAAATTCCAAGAACTGCTCGCAAATATTACAAATAACACAGCATCTTATTTATTAAAATTAGATTTTGACGCAATTGCAGTTCAGCAGTCAGGACAACTTATTCAAGAAGAAAGTAATGAAGAAAAAGTAATTGAAATTCTGACTTCAGCAAGCAAAAATATCCCTCAACAAGCAAGTAAACCTGAAATCGAAGTCCAAGACAGTAGGGCTCAGATTTTTGAAAATAATGATGATTTTGAAGTGTTTGAAGTAGAGGAGTGACCTGCTCAAAAAGTAATCAAATCAGAAGGGAAAGTAAGACCAAATGATCCTTGTCCTTGCGGTAGCGGTAAAAAATATAAGAAATGCTGTGGTTTCAACTAGTGTTTCTTAACTAGAGGGGAGGAGTGATCCTCTCTTTTTGTAAAAAATGAAAAAAACAAGAGAATAGAACTCTTCCTTTGTCCTGATTTTTGAAAGTTAGTGATTTAATTTTCTTCCTTCTCATCAAGTAAGTTATGTACTTTTTGCAAGTATTTATCATCTACATGAGTATAGATTTGAGTAGTTTGAATAGAGGATTGTCCTAATAATGCTTGTACAGAACGGATGTCTGCTCATTTACGCAAAAGTGATGTAGCGAAAGAATGACGTAAGGTATGTGGAGTAACTTTTTCGTCTATTCCTACCATATTAGCATATTTTTTGACTAACTATTCTATACTGTTTCTAGAAAGAGGCTTTCAGTAGCTATTTCAAGAAAGAGAGATGAACAGATATTCAGAGGGGTTTGAGTGAGCGGAAATATATTCTTTGAGCTTATTTTTGGCATCTTGAGTGAGAAAAACCGAACGCAGTTTTGATCCCTTTCCGATTACAGAGAATTGATTCTCACTGAGTTTTATTTCAGATATTTTTAGAGATATTAGCTCGGTGACACACAATCCTGTTCCATATAATGTGGCTAATATGGCTTTGTCACGCAGCATTTTTAATGGATTTTTTTCAAAAATGGCTAGGGCTTCTAGTATTTGATGGACTTGTTCTTCTGTTAAGTAAGAAATTTTTCTAGGAGCGATTTTTGCTAAATCAACTTTTTCTGGAGATAGGGTTTCTATATCATTACGGAGCAAAAATTTGAAGAAAGAACGGTTTTTTGGCTTAATCACTGCTTGATGAGATTTGTTCTAAAATCCTGAATATGAATCATTTTGATCTTGTCAGCTTCGATATCTCAAATATATTCGATAAAACGATTGATTCGTAGAGTATAGTTCTCAATAGTTCTCTCTGAAGCATTTTTGGTATACTGGAGATAGTTAACAAATCTTTCTAAGTGGGAACTTAAGGTATTGAGATATTGAGCATGATTATACTTTTCAGTTTTAGAAGTAGATTTTTGGGTTTTTGGCATAACGATGATCTCTGGGGAAAATAAACGATAACAATGGTATGATCTGTTTTTTGCTTGGTTAAGCGTATCGTTATGGGGGCTAATTGCAAGAGAAAAGGGGAGACGGCATCTCTAGAGAAAAAAATCAGTAGAAAAAATCTGATCCCCGAAAGAGATTAGTATTGTTAGTAAAATAGAAAATAGTGCAACATTCAGAGTTTTCTTATTCAGATTTTGAGTGCATAATTACAAAGAATATTCAAGTCACTGGCTATTGAATCAGTGATTCTTATTCCTATAAATGATTTTTTTAAAAAAGTATAATATTTTTAAATTAAAAAATTTCTGTAAAAATATTTTCTAAATTTGCATCATTGAGATCAATAAGAGCTCAATGCGGAATTTCCAACATCTTTAATACATTCTCAAATCTCGTGAATCAATTAATATTTCTTAGTTCGACCCAAGCAATTCATAATGAATCTAATTGAGCTTTATTTGTATCAGATAGTTTATCAGCAACAAAAACTTTACTATCTCTTGCTATTACAGCATCTGCACTTTCTGGATTTCATTTTCACATTAATTTAACTTCACATTTATATTCGTTAGTATCTTTGATTAAATAGAAATCTATTTCTCTTTCAAATGTTGCATCTTCATTCGTTTGAACACGTATTGCGTAATTATCATCAGCTACTCCATATAATTTACATAAAGTTTGCATTAAAGGTTTTTCGACTCTTTTTCATGCTGTACTCCATAATCATCATCTTAATGCAGCTCTTTTTACTGCTAGAGTATTAATTACAATTAATGTTTCACTAACGTTTAAATCAACGGAAACACTTCAAAATTTAACAGTCAAAGTTAAATCAATAGAATCATCAGAATCTACCAGCTCTTTTATGCTTTGATATAAATAATCGTAGTGTTCTGAAGCCGCATTAATAACAATTTCTTTGGTTGCAGAATTATACATATTGCTAATAGTTTTCATATTAAGACCACTATTAATAGCAATTTCTTCTTTCGGTAAATTTGAATCCAAAAACTCTGTTTTATACCAATCGATTGTGATATTTTGATTGTTAAATTTTGCTTCAACAATTTTCTTAAAAAAATCAATTGAAAATTGTAAGAATTCAGCATTAATCATTGTTACAATTTCTATTCTATAATCTTCTCATTTAAGCAACTTTTTTATTATATTTTTTGCAACATTTTCTGTAAGTGTAGCCATGTTACTTATTTAAATGAATAAAGTCATTATATTCAATAAAAATTACATTATTTCTATCAACGTTTCATTCTCAAGAAAAATAGTTTTTCATTAAATTCACATAATCTTCTTGTATTTCTGTCATTAAAAAATTTCTATTAAGACTTTTAGCAACCTTTCATACTGTTCAACTTCATGCAAAAGGATCAAATATAAGATCTCAAATAAATGAATAATATTTAATAACATTTTCACATAATTGTCTTGGGAAAACTGCTGAATGTCATTTATTAAATGTAGGATCTATTTTCCAAACATTAGTCTTTTCATAAGATCCTTTAACCAATGACTGTTCTATTATTTCATTTGAATATTGCTTTATATTCCAATCTATTAATTTGTCCGTTTTTTTCCTATAAACCATTACACATTCTGTTACTGTGTTTGGTTTATATGCAAGAGGTTTTCTGTGTTGAAAAAATCATCAATTTCTATTTTTAACACTAGCTTCAGGTTTTTCTCGTATAATATCATCTATAAATTCCCATCCCATTTTTACCAATAATGGGTGTATATCATAAGGAATTGGATATCTTTTACTTGATGAAGCACGACTGATTCTAGGAATTATAATCGGTGAAGTGTTTAATAGAAAGAATCTTCATTCTTTTGTAATTCTATATATTTCTTTAAAAGTCTCTTCCAAAAATCATAGATATTCTTCGTAACTTTGATAAATCGAATAATCTCTAGCATTATAATATGGAGGAGATGTAAATGTTAAATGAATTGATTCATCAGGGACCTCTTTCATACTTTTTATTGTATCTCAATGTATAACAAGATTTTTTAGATAAGATGGAAAGTCACTATGTTTTTGTTTTTTTGTGGGCTCATTAGTCTTGGTTTTTTTATCAGTATTTATTTGCTTTATAAAATCTTTTATAATTTCATTTGGATGCTGTTCAATTTTTTTTAAAGCATTTTTAACTTTATCAACATCACGGAAATAATTCAAACCTCTTATTGCTTGCATAATTACCTTGGGATCTTTATCGTTAAGATATGATATTAATGCTTCTATATTATTTCTATTTCTTTTACGTCAAATCGAAGAAACGATTTCTCTTCTAACTATAGTTGATTTTTCAATTTTCATATGTTCTTCTAAAAGGACACTTACAGCATTATTTTTTGCTTTTCATAAATTATGGACAACCAATTTACGTATATCAGAATTTTTATGATCTAACAGTGGTAAAATAGGAGAAATTTCATCGTTTATATCCCATTCTCATAAATTTTTAAGTATATATATTAAAGTTCAATCATTCTGTTTTTCTAAAATAGAACAGAATAAAGATTTATTCTTTTTTATATCTTGAAATTTGTTATTTGCATAGTATATAATTTCTTGATTCATTACAAATATAATTACAATTATAATTAACTTAATATTGATTATATTAGTAAAATTGATATAAATTGCAATCAAAAATTAATTTTTTGGAATATTGATTTTAGGAATATTTTACAATGAATATTATTATTTCTATAAAACCATTTTATGCAGAAAAAATTCTTAATTGAGAAAAAACTTATGAATTAAGAAGAAGTTTTTCTGAAAAAGAAATTAAAAAAGTGATTATTTATGCGTCAGCACCAATAAGTAGGGTAGTTGGAGAGTTTGAAATCGATCACATTTTATACGAAGGAATCGATCAATTATGGAAAGATACTAAAGATTATTCTTCTGTTGATAAGGAGTTTTTCGATAAATATTTTCAATGAAAAGAAAAATGATATGCTATTAAAATAAAGAATGTGAAAAAATATGAAAAATCAAAATTATTGTCTAAATATTGAGTAAAATCTGCGCCTCAGAATTATTGTTTTAACTAAGAAGAAAAATGTTCTTATGCAATGTTATTGTAAGAATAGAAAAAATTATAGCAGAGGATTTTTCTTCGAATTTTCCAATCATTCCAATAGATTTTTTGTATTATAAAAAATAAAAATATAATTACAATATAAAATAAGTTCCAAATTATTCCTAATAAATCAATAAGCAAAAATTTAAATATAATAAAGTCCAACCTTTTTGATTCTTTTATTTTTGTCGGGGCAATCCGCAATTGTAAAAATATACTTTACCTTGCACAAGATATATTGTGCAAGGTAATTTATTATATATTCAGCATATCTATTAAATTCATTGGATTATTACTAATATTTATAGTTTTAAACCAAAAATTTAAATAAAATAATCTTATTAAATGTAACATAAAAAATAAAAATATGATTGAAATAGTAAATATAAGAGAAAATTTAGCTTTATAACTACTCTATTTTTTGTAAAATTTTAAATTCTGATTATAATATATTTGTATAATGGTTACTTTATTTTTGAAACAAAATTAAAGATAATGAACTTACTGTTCTTTGATTTAGAAACATGAACTAAAGAACAAGAAAATATCAAAGAAATTTGATGGGTAGATTTTGTTTATAATCCAGAAAGTAATGATCCATGAGAACATAATAAAATACAACGTAAAAATTTCAAAGATTATGAGGAATATATTAATAAATTCAATAATATAATTCTTAAATATGAATATCTAGTATGACATAACATTTTACATCATGATTTAAAACAATTATGAAGAGACTGAGCTATTAATTATAAAGTTTTTAAAAGATGAGTTATTGATACACTTTATCTTTCAACTCTTATAAATATCGAAAAACCATATCATAGACTTCTTAAAGATTATAAGTTTATTGATAAAGAAAATGATTCAGAAAAAGATGCTTTGAAATGCAGAAATCTCTTTATAGATTGCATGAATGGATTTAATAAATTTCCTATAAACGATAAGAATATTTATTATTCACTTTTATATAATAGAGAAGAATTTAAGTTCTTTTTTGAATTTTACAATAAAGAATTATCAGCATTAAAAATCTATGAAGATGATATTTTGATAAAAGAATTAAATACAGTTTTCTCTGAATTTGTTGATTGAAGATTTGATATGGTTCATTTCATTAAAGAAACACCTTTAGAAATTGCCTATTTCTATAGGCTCTTAAAATTAAAAAATGAAAAACATTTAGATCTCTCTGTATTCCCTAAATGGATTAATCACGTACTTCCTAAGACAGCTTTAATCTATGATGAAATTAGAAAATATAGAAAATATGACCTTCATAAAAAGTTGAAAGAATATTTTTGATATGATGATTTTAGACACTATAAAACTCTTTCTTGAGAAGAGATTTCTCAGGAAGAAATTATAGAAGATACTTTAAAATGAGAAAATATATTAGCAATATTGGCTACATGATGAGGTAAATCTTTAACATTTCAACTTCCATCTTTAATCTCAGCTGAAGTATGAAGTTTAAGTATTGTTATTTCGCCTCTTCAATCTCTTATGAAAGACCAAGTAGATAGTCTTAATAAAAAAGATATTCAAAATGTTTGATTCTTGAATGGATTATTAAATCCATTAGAAAGAAAAGAAGTTATTGAACAAATAGAAACTGGTTGAGTTGATATTCTTTACGTATCTCCTGAAATGTTAAGGAGTAGAAGTACTTTACGTATTTTAGAATGAAGGAATATTGATAGAATTATTATTGATGAAGCTCACTGTTTTAGTAAATGGTGACATGATTTTAGGCCAGATTATCTATTTATTTGAGATTTTATTAAGACGTTAGGAGAAAAAAATCATAGTATTAAAGATGAAGATTGAAATTATCGTGTGAAGATTTCATGTTTTACAGCTACTGCTAAAGAAGAAGTAACAGCGGAGATTAAGTGATATTTCAATGATAATTTATGAATAGGATTAAAGGAATATGTATCAACTGTTAAAAGAGACAACCTCCACTACTCTGTTTATAAATTTGAGAATAAATCTGAAAAAAAAGAAAGATTAATCTCTATTCTTAAAGATAAAATAATAACAAAAGATGATAGTCAGTCGTGTATTATCTTTGTCAGAACTAGAAGAAGGACCAAAGAATTATGCGAATTTATTAACCAAGAATTTGATAGTGAGGTGGCATTATTTTATCACGGTAATCTTGATATAAATAAAAAAAGAAGAATCCAGAATGAATTTATGAAAAAATGATGAAAAAAAATTATAGTGGCTACCAATGCTTTCTGAATGTGAATAGACAAAGATAACGTAAGATTTGTTATTCATTATGAAATTCCAGAATCATTAGAAAATTATATTCAAGAAGCATGAAGAGCAGGAAGAGATTGATGAATTTCTCAATGTATAATTTTCTATACGATAAAAGATATCGATGAAAATTTCAGACTTCAGAAACGTAGTGAGATTAATATTAAACAAGTTAAAAAGCTTGTTCAATGACTTACTCATAAAATGCAAAAATTCGATAATAATACAGATGCTCATCGTAAATATATGTCTTCTATTAAGCAACTTATCCTAGATTCTTCATGGATTGATATTAAACAAGATCCAGAAAGACGAGAAGAAGAAAAAGAAATTTTAGAAAACAAGATGAAAAGAACCTTATATTTATTAGAGAAGCTAGAATTTATAAAGAGAGAATTTAATCATACCAGAGTTTTTGCTACTTCTAAGAATATAAAAACGCTATCTGAAGGAATAGGAGTAATTAATAATATTCCATATCTATCAGATGAAGATAAAGATTCTGCTATAGAAATTTTAAAATTAATTATATCTTGAAGAATAATTTGTGTTGAAGAAATTCCAGATCAAATATGATTAAATCAATATAAAGTAAGATGATTAATAAATATTCTACAGAGTTTAAAATTAATAGAAAAAGATAATGATGTTTCAGGAATTCTCAATATAAGTGGAGATAAAGTAACGACATCTATAATTTATTTTGAATTTATTAAAAAAATTATT
>ERZ1674239.377-NODE-377-length-10264-cov-3.534137_pt1 | contig 10264 bp, 10 predicted proteins | sample MGYA00581208_ERZ1674239 | MGnify/ENA primary metagenome ERZ1674239 (study PRJEB41354, sample SAMEA4873308) | human saliva metagenome | biome: human-associated habitat [ENVO:00009003]; feature: mouth environment [ENVO:08000002]; material: saliva material... | reverse complement strand
TCTCCAATAGCTTCTGTAACTACAGTATTTCCTAAAATTTCAATTTTTGGATTGTTTTTAGCTTTTTCTGCAGTAACTTTTTCACAACGAACATTTTCTCTACGGTATACAATTGTTACTTTACGAGCAAATTTAGTTAAGAATAAAGCTTCTTCTACAGCACTGTTTGCTCCACCTACTACATATACATCCAATCCTTCGAAAAAGTCACCGTCACATGTAGCACAGTATGAAATACCTTTACTTTCAAGTTCTCTAATACCTGGCGCATCTAATTTTCTAGGAGATGCTCCTGTTGCTATAATAACTGTTTTGGCTGTGTAATCTCCACTTACACATTTAACTACTTTAACATCACCAGTGAAGTCTACATCTAGAACTTCATCTTGTTTGATTTCAGCACCAAAACTTTTAGCTTGCTCAACCATACGAGCAGTTACTCTAGGTCCTGTTGGATCTTCTACAGCACCAGGATAGTTTTCAATCAAGTGAGTAATGGCTGCTTGTCCACCATTTTTTGATTTTTCTAATACTAATGTATTTAGTTTTGCACGTGATGCATATAGCGCTGCTGATAATCCTGCAGGCCCTGAACCTATAATTATTACATCATAATCTCTTGTCATAATTATTCTCCTTTATATTTTTATAGTATTCTTTTTATAGCATTAGATATTAAATCATGATCAATAACACTAAAATCGTTTCTCACGCTTTCAGTCCAGTTTGGAACTCCCCTATTTTTTCTAAACTTTTCAAAAGTCCCTATAGCCTCTGATGCTAAGTTAACTGAATTTAAATCTAAGACATTTCCCTCTTTTATAACGACAGATCTATAGATTGTCTCATTAGGTTTGACACTTCCATAAAGTGGATGTGTAACCAATTCATAATTCCTATACACTAAATCTCTAACTTTTATTAATATATCTAGATAATCAGCATCATAATATTCGATATCTATATCCCTATATTTTTCCGATTTAAATTTAGGATTATTTGTTATTAATTTCATAGCACCCCTCCTTAAAAAAATAAAAACAGAAAGAAAGCTAGCTTTCTCTCTGTTGACTATAAACTTCAGAGTTCTGTCGAAATACAGTCCCTTTTACCTGAGAATTTCATCGATAATCGCCAAATATCAATTTGTCCCTTCGGTGACTTATGTTCTCTCCTGTATTTTTCAATCAGATTTATATCTTATATAACTATTCTATAACAATTACATAATAATGGAAAGTATTTTCTGAAAAGGCTTACCGCTGTCTCTAAAATATATTTGTATTCTCATTTATAAAAAGTATATTTTTATCTCCCTATCTCTATTAGTAAACAAATATACGCCTTAAAATATAAATAACATTTTTTCATTTCCAAAACAAAAGTTTATAACCTCTCTTATTGTTGTACAATATAATTCTATAATGTTTTAGTACTATTATTTAAATTTTATTGCTTATTGATTATTATTTACATTTGCTATATACTTATATAATAATAACTTTTAATAACGAGAGGGATATTTATGAGTAATACTAAAAAAAGTTTGATTGCAATTCTTATTTGCTATTTTTCTTGGGGTCTCTTCCCTATTTATTTTAAACTACTGAAAAGTATTGATGCATATGAAGTACTTTCACTACGTGTTTTGTGTTCATTTATTTTTATGGTTCTAATTGTACTAGTTGCCGCAAATAAGAAATTTATTTTTAACGAAATTAAAGAAGTTTGGAAGGATAAAAAAAGTTTTATTCTACTTATAGCAGCTTCTCTATTAATAACTGCTAACTGGTTAACATATATTATTGCAGTAAATAGTAACCACGTTCTAGAAGCAAGTTTTGGTTATTACTTAAATCCAATTGTTACGATAATTTTAGCAGTTGTATTCCTAAAAGAAAAGTTAACTAGAGTACAAACAATCGCATGTTTATGTGTAGGAGCATCTCTATTGTACTTATTTATCTCTTTAGGATCATTACCATGGATTTCTATATTACTAGCTTTAACTTTTGGATTGTATAGTTTATGTAAAAAGAAAATTGTTCTTAGCCCTAAAGCTAGTTTACTAGTGGAAACTGCCATAGTATCTCCTATAGCTCTTGTTTATATGTGGTACTTAGGAACAAACAGCAACATTACATTCCATACATATGGGACATCTACTTTAATATATGCATTATTATCAGGTGTAGTAACTGCGGTACCTCTTATGCTTTTTGCAAAAGGTGCTATTGATATTCCACTTTACCTACTTGGAATACTTCAATATCTACCACCTACAATGCAATTTTTAATAGGCATTTTTGTGTATGGAGAAGAACTTAGTATTCAAAAACTTATTTCATTTGCGATAATTTGGGTTGCAGTTATTGTATTTTGCTATTCAGCAGTTACTTCAATGAAAAAACAAAGCATAATAAATAAAAGTCATCAAAAATAATTTGATGACCTTTATTTTTCGAACATAAAAAAACGGAATTTAGAATTCCGTTTTTTCTTTTTTAATTATTAAGCTTCTTTTTTAGCACCTTGTCTAATCATAGAGATACCTGTTAAAATAACAACCCCGATAATTACCCAAGTAAGTACTTCTAGTGGCATACTCTTAACTAATGTGTAAGCTACAGTTACCCCTATAACTCCCCCAATAGCGATAGCTATAGAACCTTTTCTAGCGTAGTTTCCAGCTTTAATGAACTCTGGAGAACCGATAGCCATTAAACCAGCACAAGAACCCATCATAATTGGGAATGCTACTAATGGGCTTAGTCCTAACATATAAACCATAGCCATACATGGTGCGTATAGTCCAACACCAGCCATCATAAGAGCCCCAAGAATAAAGTTACCTACAACACCGATAACAAGTTTAATACCTGTTAATCCTACTGCTTCGTTACCTGCACCTAGAGCTTTAAGCCAACCTAGTTGCCCTGACATCATTAAGAATGCAGTTACGATTAAACACACACCCATAACAAGTTGGATTTTTTTCTCAGGAAGTTTGTTTACTATTCTTGCTCCAACTAATGCCCCTATGATTGCAGCTGCGATCATTGAGAATAAAGTAACACCTTCAACTTTTACCCCTGTTAAGAATAAGAAAGCTTCCATTAATACCGGCACTGTGTGTGCAACGTTTAATGTCCCAGGGATTTTTTTATCTGTGTCTAAAAATTTTGTAACTTTGAATAATAATGTTGTTGGTGCAAAACTTCCGATACCTAATGTATCGAAGAAGTCAGTTACTAACCCGATGAAGAATCCAAGAACAGGATTTTCTTTTCCTAAATCATCTTTATGTTTAACTACGTCCATCACGAATGAAACTAAGAAGAATACTCCTCCAGCTCCTAATATTACTAATAATACCGTTAATAAATTCATATTGTCTACACTCCTATCCTAATAAGAATCCGTAAGTTAATGCATCATCTGGATCATATACATAGTTACTGAATCCTAAGATGTATCCAGAACCAGTAATTTCTGGGATGATTGCATCAAAGTCGGCTAATTTTCTTTCTTCTACTATTCTACCTTTGAATAAAGTACCTAAGATACTTTCATATACGAATGGTTCACCTGGTTTAAGCTCACCTTTAGCGTATAATGTAGCTAATTTAGCTGAAGTACCAGTTCCACATGGTGAACGGTCAATGTTACCATCTCCGAATACTACAACATTTTTGTAAGTAGCTTCTGGGTGAGAAGGTTTGTCATAAATTTCAACTAAGTCTACAGATTTAATGTGTGATAATGTTGGGTGTTGAATTTCGATATTTGCATTAACTGCATCACGGATTTTAAGACCAGCTTCTTTTAATTTAGAAGCATTTTCAGGTTTAACTTCTAATCCTAATTGGTCAGCAGAAAGAATACAGAAGAAACTTCCTCCGAATGAAATATCAAATTTGATGTGTCCAACTCCTTCAACATCTAATTCTAAATCGCGTTTGTATAAGAATGATTCAACATTTTTGAATGAAACTTCTTTTACTTTTGCTCCGTTATCTTTTAATTTAGCTGTTGCATAGATAAGTCCAGCTGGTGTTTCAACTACTACTTCTTTTTCAGTAGCACCTTCTTCAACATCAACCATACCAGTTTCTACAGCTGCTGTCACCGCTGCGATTGTGTTGTGTCCACACATGTTTAAGTAACCACCAGTATCCATGAAGATTAAAGCGAAGTCTGCTTCTTCTTTTGTTGGAGGTAATAAGAATGCTCCAAACATATCTTGGTGTCCACGCGGCTCAAACATTACAGATTTACGTAGATCATCTAAATTGTCAATAAGATATTGTTTTTTCTCAACTATATCTTTACCAGGAATTTTTGGAACTCCCGCTGTTACTAGACGTGCAGCTTCCCCAGCTGTATGCGTATCTATAACTGAAATCATTTTATTTAGTTTCATAATAATTCACTCCTTAAGTTATTTGTTATTTATTACTTGCGTCTTGACGCATTTTTAATTTTAATAGTGCTAAAGCTTTTCTTGCATCAGAATAATCAATATTATTTTGACAAACTACCTCAGTTTCATTACCTTCTTCAGACTTATTAAAGTCTAATACGTATTTTGTATATTGATTTTCCACAACAAATTTATGTTTACCCATAAATTTTAATCCCACTATGGAAATATCACGTTCCCCAATTTCAAACATAGTGTTGGCATAATCGACATCACTATTACCCCAACCATCAGCTGAAATAATAGCCCCCTCTGTACGCATAGCCTCTAACCAAACAGCTGTACGCCAACCTACAAGGTGTTTTAATCTATTATCTTGTGGTGTTCCTACAACAACAACTCCTTGGAAATCGATATCTGGATCATCTGCCAGTGTATCTAATAATGGATCTCTAAAGTGATGCAAACTTGTTTCTTTTGTAGATGGTCCTATCCCCATAATAACACCCCTTCCTATACCATTGCTCTTATAGCACCGTCACGATATTCGTTAGGTGTTAATAGAACAGGCATATTATTCATATCTATAATTGAAATACCTTTATCTATACCGCTTGGTTCTAAAGGAAATAACTGATTATCATACATCATACCTTGACCAGCTACTTCTTTCACTAAAGCAACCTTTGGTTTACCTGGATTTTGTTTATTATAAAATTCGTGAACCTCATCAGCATCTCGACCACTAAGAACTTTCATAACTTCTCTTATATTTTGTAAATATACATCAGAAAGTTCAAAGATTGAGAATGCTAAATGACGATCAAAATCAATCTCAGGTTTAATAATAACATCTATATGTATTAAATAATCACTATCTGCTGGAGAACCAGCCTTATTTAATACTAACTGTTCTTGCAAAATACCTTCAGATGAACCAAATTCATGCATCTGTTTCCCTTCAGTATTAGCACCAGTTAATAACATATATACTCCCGTTAAGGTATGTGTTATTCCTTCCCCAAGACGACCTATAACTTTTGTTGATATTGGTACTACATCCATTATAGTATTAACATAAAAATTATGTTCTCTAGGTTTTATTATTTTAACCTCTACTTTTTCAAAGACATTTTTATCATATTCTATTTCTGTAGGAATAGTTAACTGATTATTTTCAATTTTAACCTTCTTACCTAATGCAACATCTTTCATATGAAATGCCTTTATTTGTAATTTTTCTTTTGGCATAGTCATCATCCCTTACTATATATTTTCTGTAATGAAACAGCAACCAATCTGTTTTATAGTACAGTTTGTGTAAAAAATGGAGAGGGACTCTCGCCCCTCTCCGGAATTCTCCTACACGTGAGCGATATACTCGAATGGTAGAGGAACTATTTTACCTGAACTTGGTATTTTAACTAGTTGCTCTAATGTTGCTTCTAGAATTTGTGTTTGTTGCTCAACGTTGTTAGGTTCTCCTGCGTTTGCTCCCATTGGTACAAGTGGAGCAACGGCTCTTGGAGTACCGTTTTGACGCACTACTGGAGGTAGTGCTGCTATTAAGATTGTTGGAATACCTGCTTCCTCAATTGCTCTCTGCACGATCACGGCAGTTCTGTGGCAAGTACCTCAACCAGCAGTTAAGATAACTGCATCAACATTTTCTTCTTTTAATTTTTTAGCGATTGCTGGACCTGTTTCGTTAGTGAAAGCCTCTTGGTCTCCACCACCACCCATGAATCCGTAGTGGAATTCTGCTACGCTTTTAATGAAACCTTTTTTAGCAAGTTCGTGTAATCTGTCGATTGGGAACATACAGTTGATGTCTTTGTTAGCGTCAGCGTTGTCATATCCACCGTGAGATACCATAAGATCTGAACTGTGAGCAGTATCTGGGATTTCACGGAATGTAGTATCCCCTGCTAAGTTAAATCTTTTATCTGTTTTTAAGTGAACTCCTGCTGCTGTAGCTAATGCTACTTTCATATCTTTTAATTCTTTAGTTACTGGAGCCCAAACTGGTTTAGGTGTAATAGGTACAAAAATCTCTGATTGTAGACCTTCAAATATCGTTAATGACATTCTAATTTCTCCTTCCTACTATTTTTCTTCGTTGTGTTTTCTATTTTGTACTTCTTGTTCTAACTTTTTAGTATTAAGTATTGCATTTACATAATGTTCGTCAGGTTCTTCATTTAATACTTCTGGATAACTTAGTAAAAATGCAACTTCTTGTCCGATTTTTACTGGATATTCCGAGATTAGCATTCTCATAGGAATTTTAAATTGCCCTAGGCGTCCTTTGATATCTATCGTAACGCTGGCGTCGTTATGATCGACTATAACCCCTTCGAACACTCTTTCTGTAGATGCATATTTTAATTTTTCAATCATAACTTACTTCCTATTCTTTTAAATTTTAGTCTTCTTTTTCGTAAATTTCTTGACGTTTTTTAGATTTTGGTAATACTTGTTCGTTATCAACTAATTCTACTTTTTCACCAGTAGTTTTTTCGATAACTTCAACGTTATTTAATTTAACGTTTGGATTCCATTTTCTTTCAGCTTTTTTGATTGTTCCGCCACCCATTTGTGTTTTAAGCATTGCTAAAGCACGGATAGCATCTTCTTTACATAATGTGTTGTTTGAAAGAATTTCGTTTTCGATACCTTGTTTAGATTTGTTGTTATCAACCATAGCTGACATGTATTCGTTACCTACAACAAGAGCACCTTGTACTGCAGAGTAAGTCATACCAACTACTGATACTCCACGTTTACCGATTTCTTCGATGTGTGAAGCAAAGTCGATGTGGTTGTTACCAAATCCTTCAGTTGTAACGATAGCACCATCGATATCCATAGCTTCGATAGTCATACCAACACGTTTAGATACATAGAATTTTTCTGAGTTAGCTTGAGGTGATCCAACTAGTAATACCCCTACTAAGTCGATTTCTTCGTCAGCCATAGCTTCAAGTACTAATGGTTCACGGTAGTAGTGACGAGAAGTTTCTTTAGAAGCTGGTCCAATACATGTTAATGCGTGGATACCACCATCTAATACTTCTGTTGGAGCAAGCATTACTGGTAGGTTACCAAGGTCAACGTTTGGTTTAGCACCAAGTGTACCAACTGGTTCTACTGGTAAGATTAAGTTATCGTGCATTGCACCTTGTCCCATGATTTCTTTAACGATTAATACTTTTTTGTTTCCTGGGTGACGGTATTGTTCGATGTTGATGTCACCTACTACTAGGCTTTCATCTTCTAATTCTTTAAGAGCTTTACGAATTTCTTCAGTAATGTGGTCGAAAGCTTTGTGAGCAGCTAATGGTCCTGGACGTTCCATGTTAGCTCCTGCTTTGATTGTTACTTGACCTTTAATGAAGATTTCTCCTTTATCTGGAGCACCAGGACGTCCCCACATAATGTTACGTTCTAATTCACCTTCAGAAGATCCGAATTCCCCGATTTGAACTCCGTTAGCATCAGTTCCTGTAAGAACCATTACTACACCTTTAAGTTCACGAGTAACTCCGTGTCCGATTTCTCCTTCTTCTTTAACAGCGATTGGTTGAACGTCCATGATTGTTTCACTGTAAGTGTCATATTTATCAGGAGTGATGATTTCTAATTTAACATCTTCTACTAATTCTTCTGACTCAGCAGCTTCTTTACATAAATCTTCTGGTGTTCTTAATACTAAAGTAGTTCCTTGAATTTCAGTTTTTTCTCCAAATACTACTTTGTCAATTTTATAGTGTTTAGTTTTTAATGAACGGATGAATTTAGATTCACCTTCATGTTTTTCTTCAGCTTTAGCTTCTACAGCTACTGGAGCAGCTTCTACTACTGCTGGTTTCCCTTCAACTACTGCTGCAGCTGGTGCTGGTTGAGCAGCTTGTTGAGCGAATGCTGATAATGGAATTTCAAGGTTAATGTTTTCACCTTTTCCAATTTGTAATTTGAATACTCCAGCTGGTGCTGATGCTTGAGCAACTGGCGCTGCAACTGGTGCAACTGGTGCTGCTTCAGCAACTTCTGCAGCTGGTGCTACTTCTGCTACTTCTTCTTGTTTTTCTTCTGCTTTTTCTTCTCCGCCTTGAACAGCATCAATGATAGCTGGCGTAATAGGTATTAGAGCGTCTGTTGTTTTAGTTAATTTAGCTCCTAATACTTGTCCGATTGTTAATGCATCATCTGGGAATGATAGTAAACCTGAATCTACTAAATCATCGAATAACCCTGGATCTTCTAAGTTTTCTGGGCTAATTACGATACCTTCCTCAGCTCTGCAACAAAATACCGCTTTGTCATTTAAATGTTCTTTTGCAGTTTCTACTGTAATTGACATTACTTCTAACCTCCAACTAAATTATTTGTTATTATGTAATTCTAAGCTTTTATAGCTTCTGTATAAATGATGGTCAGTGGCACGAAGGACGTGGTCGGTACTGTGATAAACTTTTACTCCTAACCTAGGAGCTACACCTGTAACGGTGTTAGTTCAGTCTTGACAAGTACCAGCTATTACAGCTTTCGCACCATCTTTTTTCATTGTTAATACTTTTTCCGCTTGTCCTGGACAGATACCAGGAAGCTCACAACGTAATCTACCATTTTTGTCTGGTTTCATACGTTTACACATTTGAACAGAAACAACTTCTGCTCCCATTCCGTCAGCTATTTGACGAAGACGTTCTTCTTGGGCTCCACATTCACAAATAAGTATCCCTACTTTTTCGCGTTCTTGTGGATATGGCATTGCCACTAATAGACCCCCAGTTGTTTTATTAATTGGTTCTTCTTCTTTAGCTGGACGCCCTGTGAATGGTCCACCACGTACGATTTCACCATGCGGATTAATGTATCCTCCTGCTTTTTCAATAAATACACTAATTGGTAATCCAATCGGTACATCCATGAAAATATCTGGATTATGAACACGTCCACCGACAGTAATATCTTTATCGATTAATGGTTTATCTAACTCAATAGCCTCTACTATACGTTTAATAGTTTCTACGTTTGAGATAATAGCATTTGCTTCTAATGGTAATTGACCAGGTTTTAAAACTACACCTAATGTTTCCCTAACGATAACACGTTCGTCCCCTGCAGGATACATATTTGGTAAAATTTTAATACTGATATTTGGTTCGTTTTTACATGCTTTCCCTAGAGCTAATAAAGCTTTACGATATTTAGTTTTAATCGCAATATAACCTTCTTTTGCTCCTGTTAATTTAAGAATGTATTTTAATCCACGTACCAATTCTTCTGGATGTTCTTCCATGTAACGAACATTGTGTCCTAATACCGGTTCACATTCAGCAGCGTTAGCTATTACGTATCCACCAGGTATTTGTGCAGATAATTTGATTCCAGTTGGGAATCCAGCTCCACCTACACCAACGATACCAGCGTCTTTAATACGTTGTAGATGATCGTCTGTTGGTTCTAATTTTACATAGTCATCTGATTGTTCTTTATCTAATTTTACAACGATATTCATTTCGTCAACAGATTCAACAACACCAGATAAACTTGTGTGAATATTAGCACCTAATCCATTAGGAGTTGCAACAAGTTGTCCACGTTTTACATGGTCCCCAACATTAACGATAGGTTGACATGGGCCACCAACATGTTGTTTTAGCGGAATAGTAATTTTATCAACATTAAACTCTAACATACCTTTTCCTCCTTTCCCCAAATTTCTTTACAAGCAGTAGCACAAAACTCCTACTGCATTTATTGTATAACAGTTTCAGAAAATTTGCAAAGCTTTTTTTTATTTATTTTTTGAGAAATAAAAAAATTATCCTCTAC
>ERZ1674239.373-NODE-373-length-10316-cov-2.002924_pt1 | contig 10316 bp, 6 predicted proteins | sample MGYA00581208_ERZ1674239 | MGnify/ENA primary metagenome ERZ1674239 (study PRJEB41354, sample SAMEA4873308) | human saliva metagenome | biome: human-associated habitat [ENVO:00009003]; feature: mouth environment [ENVO:08000002]; material: saliva material... | reverse complement strand
GCCAATGCGCTCGCTGTGGCAGTGGAATTGAACAAAGCCGACATCACCTTGCTCCGCGTGGAAGATGGCGAGACCCTCTCGCGCATGCTCCTGGCACAGATTTGCGGTTTGCCGCTCAACAGCACGTTGCAGTTGAAGGATTTGGAGTCGGTGCCCGAGGTGAATGAGGTAATAAAAGACCGACTCAGTGCCGATGAGGCTGTGACCATGGCTTTGTCGCAGCGTTCCGAATTGAAACAACTGGCGTTGGGACAGAAAATCTATGAAGAGAAGGTGAAAATCGACCGCGCTGCCTTCTTGCCCACGCTGGCGCTGACGGGAGGATATGGGATGACCTATCCCAGTCTGTTCAATGGGTTTGAGAAGAAGTTTAAGGGCACGTGGAGTGTCGGGTTGCTGCTCAAAGTTCCCTTGTGGGAATGGGGCGAAGGCAAGCACAAGGTGCGCGCGGCTAAGGCGGATGTGGCGATGACGGCTCTGAAGGCGCAGGAAGCCCAAGAGAAAATCACCCTGCAAGTGACGCAAAATCATCTGCTGCTCAACGAGGCACAAAAGAAATTGTCGCTCTCTCGCCGCAATCTCTCCAAGGCAGAAGAAAATCTCCGCATGGCGCGTGTGGGTTTTGACGAAGGAGTCATCACCACTTCCGACCTCCTGGCTGCGCAAACCGCGTGGATGGCTGCCAAAACCGATGTGGTGGATGCGCAAATCGACTTGCAACTCGCCAATGCTGCCCTTCAAAAAGCAATTTCCAACTAAAAAGGACTAGAAAGACTAGAAGAATTTGATGCTCTAGAAGCTCTAGAAGAACTAGCCCCCCTAGAACCTCTAGCCACTAAATAAAAGATTAAAATGAAAAAGCAAGCTCCCAATTATATTCCAGCCATCATTCTCATCGTGGCTGTCGTAGCTCTCACCGCCGTATGCGGATATTTCGCCTTTCGTCCCGAAAAGGACGTCATTCAAGGTCAAGCCGATGTCACCGAATATCGCGTATCGAGCAAAGTGCCTGCCCGTGTGGCACACATTCTCGTTGAAGAAGGTCAGTTCGTCCACGCTGGCGACACCCTCGCTCTCCTAGAAGCTCCCGAAGTAGACGCCAAGTTGGTGCAAGCCCAGTCGGCACAAGATGCAGCGGCTGCCCAAAGTCGCAAGGCAGACAAGGGTGCGCGCGAAGAACAAATACGCGGTGCCTATGAACTTTGGCAGAAAGCCATTGCTGGTCGTGAGGTGATGGAAAAGAGTTATGCGCGTGTGAAACGCCTTTTTGACGAAGGTGTTGCCACGGCTCAAAAGCTCGACGAGATGACGGCTCAGCGTGATGCAGCGATTGCCACGGAACGCGCTGCTAAATCGCAGTATGACATGGCGAAGAATGGCGCACAAATCGAAGATAAGCAAGCGGCAGCTGCCTTGGTGCATCGCGCTAGTGGTGCCATCAGTGAGGTGAAGAGCTACCAAAAAGAAATGGTGCTCGTGGCACAGCTTGATGGCGAAGTGACCAGCATTTATCCTAGTGTTGGCGAACTTGTGGGCTCGGGTGCACCCATCATGTCGGTGGCTTTGATGGACAAGATGTGGGTAACATTTAATGTGCGCGAAGACCATTTGCAGGATTTCAAAAAAGATGCCGTCATCACCGCCTTTGTTCCAGCTTTGAACAACCAAGAGGTGCGTTTGCGTGTCACCAACCTCAAGGATGTGGGCTCTTATGCCGTGTGGCGCGCCACGAAGGCCATGGGTGGTTATGACCTCAAAACCTTTGCTGTGAAAGCCGTTCCCGTGAGTCAAATCAAAGACCTCCGACCTGGAATGACGGTGGTTAGACATTAGGGGTCGCAGACCCTTTTATGCTCGCCACGACAAGCGTGGCTCGGGCATTAGACATTATAAATTAGAGGTTAGACGTTAGAAATTAGACGTTAGAACATGATAAAAGTTATGCTCCGCGAATGGCGACGACTGCTGTCGCGTCCCATTTATCTCTTTTGCATCTTCATCGTGCCCTTGGTGAGTGCGGTGATGCTCACCTCGCTCATGGGAGAAGGACTGCCCACAGAAATGCCGGTGGGATTGGTGGATATGGACAATACAACCACCACGCGCAACATCGCACGCAACCTCGATGCCTTTCAAAACACACGCATAGCCTATAAGTTTGCTGACGTGACCGAGGCGCGACATGCCATGCAGCGTGGGGAAATCTATGCTTTTTATTATTTCCCCAAGGGAACTACCGAAAAGTTGCTCCGACAAGAACAACCCAAGGTGTCGTTCTACACCAACAACACCTACCTCATGGCTGGTTCGCTGCTCTACAAAGATATGCGCACTATGAGCGAACTGGCTTCGGGAGCTGCCACACGCTCGGTGCTACTCGCCAAAGGAGCTACCAACGACCAGGCGATGGCTTTCCTCCAACCTGTGGCAGTGGATGCGCATCCCATCGGGAATCCCTCGCTCAACTACAATGTATATCTGTCGAATATCCTCATCCCTGGCATGCTCTCTCTGATGATTTTCTTCGTCACGGTGTTCTCCATCGGACAAGAAATCAAAGAATCTCACGGACGTGCCATGTTGGTGCACACTCGTGATGTGGCGTGGAAGGCGCTCTATGGCAAACTCATCGCGCAAGCCGCCCTGTTTCTCCCCGTAGCTTGGGCGCTGGGAGCGTATCTCTATGGCTATCTCCACTTCCCCTGCCAGTGCGGATGGTTGACCATGCTCGGGGTGCTCAGTCTCTTCGTCTTTGCCTCGCAAGGCATGGGCGTGTTGATGATTTGTGCCCTGCCCAATCCGCGCTTCGGACTGAGTTTTGCCTCACTCTGGGGCGTCCTCTCGTTTAGCATCTGCGGAATGTCGTTTCCAGCCATGGCGATGCATCCCATGCTCCACGGCGTGAGCTACCTCTTCCCCCTGAGACACTATTACCTCCTCTATGTCAACTGTGCCCTCGACGGCTGGTCGTTGTCGTCGGCATGGCAATTCTGGGGAGCACTCATCGCATTTGCCCTCCTGCCCTTGCTTTTCTCCACGAGATTCAAGACGATCATCACGAAGATTCAATACATGCCTTAGGAGAGGCAGTCGCAGCCTTGATGCACTCACCCTGCTGGTGTGGGAGAAGCCGTGCGAAGTGAGCCGAGGGAAGATCATCCTTTTGCCACAAAAGTAGGGCGATGCTGACCACCGAACAGCGCAACTATATAGAACCGAACCAGAGGGCTTCTGCTTTCTAACTATTATAATATGCACAAATCCTTTCGCAACACCCTGCGCGACATATTCACCGATGGAGGACTCATCATCTTCCTCCTCGTTGTCCCAGTGATTTATCCGATAATCTACGCCTTTATCTATAATGAAGAGGTGGTGCGTGATGTGCCAGTGGTCGTTGTCGATGGCGACCATAGCAGTCTGTCGCGCGACTTTGTGAGACGCCTTGATGCTTCTCCCGATGTGGAGGTGGTGGCTCAAGCCAATTCTCTCGCCGAGGCGCAATCGCTAGTGCTCCATCGCAAAGCCTATGGCGTGGTGTCACTGCCCACGCAGATGAATCGCGATTTGCAGCGCGGAACGCCCGTGCGCGTGCAGGTTTATTGCGACATGAGCGGTATGCTCTACTACAAAGCTGTGCTTGCTACTACGACCGATGTGGCATTGCAAACCAATGCGCGCATCAAAGTGTCACGTATCCCTGGAGCCACGCAGCGACAAGAGCAAATCACCACTGCGCCTTTGACCTACGAGCACGTGGCGTTGTACAATCCCCAAAGCGGATTTGCTAGCTTCTTGCTCCCTGCGGTGCTGGTGCTCATCTTGCAGCAAACCTTGATTCTCGGTGTAGGTATGGAAGCCGGTACGCGCCGTGAGCGCATGGAGCGCACGCATGGATTTCCTGCCACGGACGATTTGTCCCTCGATGCAGCAGCTCTTCTCAAAGTCTCCGATGAGGCGCACCGAGAAGAGGTGAAGCGTCAGCGCGAAGCTGCCGAATCCGCTGTCGCTCGTGGAGAAGTCAGTGAGGTGAAAAGCCGATGGTTTCACCCCAATCATCCCCGTCGTCGCGATGCCCCTTGGCGCGCCCTCTCCAGTCTTTTGGGACGAAGCACCGCTTACCTCGCCATTTACATTCCCGTTGCAGCCTTTGTGCTCGGTGTAGTGCCGCATCTTTTCCACTTTCCACAGTTGGTGGGGTTGAGTGGTTTGGCACTGTTCATCTTGCCCTATTTGTTGGCAGCGGTGATGTTTGCCATTACGCTCAGTGCTCTTGCCCATCAGCGCGAGAGCATCATCTTAATCATCGTTTTCACCTCCGTGCCCATGCTCTTTTTGAGTGGCGTGAGTTGGCCCGCAAGTGCCATCCCTTGGTATTGGAAAACGCTTGGTGCGCTCATTCCTTCCACACCAGCCATCAATGGTTTCGTGCGGCTCTCGTCGATGGGCGCGAGTTTGCCCGAAGTGGTGCGTGAGTGGCACCATCTCTGGTGGCTTGCAGGCGGATACACCCTCACCGCGTGGTGGGTGACGTGGCGCAATGAGAGGCGGAAGATGAGTTTGAAACATTACAATTGGGTGGGTCATTAAGGGCAAACTGCTGCGTTATTTTCGATGTTCAGCTTTGGTCACGTACTTCAGTACGCTCCCTCAGCTTCAATCTCAATGCCTTGCATTTTATCCCTTAATGAGACACCCAATGAGAGGTTGCAAGATGAGTTTTGGATGTAAAATATCCTCATAATTAAGGGTTTTATGGATAGAGAGAATGATGTAACTTTGCAGTCGAAAAAATAAAACCTATCAAGACGATGCTACCAACTCTCGTTTGCTGCAGCGCATTGCTCAGCCTTCCCACAACTCAGGGGACAGACAAAACCACAGTCCCCACGGACTCAATGGCAAACGCTACTGTTGCCCCAGACTCACGCCACGAAGTGGTGCTTCCCACGGCACAAATCCAAGAAATGAAGTGCAATCGCAAAGACCTTGCGCCTCAACTTGGCGTGAAAGTGGAATCTTCACTGATGAACAATCATCAACTCCGCACGCTCAAAGACCTCACTGCCGTAGTGCCCAACTTCTATATGCCCGATTACGGGAGCAAGCAAAATGCTCCACTCTACATTCGTGGCATAGGTGCGAAAGCCAAAGCCCCAACTGCTGGTTTTTATGTAGATGGTGTGCCCCACTTTGAGGGAGCTGCTTTTGATTTTGTTCTTGACGATGTACGTAGCATCGAAGTGTTGCGCGGTGCACAAGGCGCACTCTATGGTCGCAATGCCATTGGCGGCATTGTGAATGTGCAAACATTCTCGCCTTTCGACCGTACAGGCACGCGTTTGCGCCTGGGCTACGGCAATTACAATGACTTCTCTGCCAACCTGTCTACTCAAACCACGTTCAACAATCGTTGGGGTGTTTCTCTATCTGCAGGTGGGCACAAACGTGATGGATATTTCAAAAACAAATTCACCAACCAATCTGCCGATGCGCTCAAAGAACGCTATGCGCGTGTGGGCGTGGAGTGGCGTGCCAATGACCACTGGACGATGCGCCTCAGCTCTATGGTCGACTACACGGATCAAGGGGGTTATCCTTATGGTGTGTGGGACAAAAATACCCAACGTGTGAATGAGGTGAACTACAATCATCCCTCAGGCTACGAGCGTTTGCTCAACACCAACGGTCTGCGCTGGCAATATGTGGGTAAAGGCTTCGACTTCAATAGCCAAACGTCTTATCAATATCTGAAAGATCATCAAACCATTGACCAAGATTTCACTCCAAAGCCCTATGCAGAGGTGGATTTCCGCACGCGTCAAAATTTGGTAAGTCAGGAGTTTTCGCTGAAATCTAACACGAACTCGCGCTATCAATGGATGTTTGGTCTCTTTGGCATGGCACAATGGGTGAAAAACAATATCGATGTGGCGAATAATATGCCTTCGCCCAAAACAAAGCAAGGCGCAGATTTAAGATCTGTGTCAGATTATCTCTTGTCCACTCAGACCTTTGCTTTCTATCATCAGTCTAGTTACAATGTGTGGCGCGGACTTTCATTGACAGCTGCTTTGCGCTACGATTTTGAACAAGCCACCGATGACTATAAGAATGAGAGATTTTCTATTTCCACTGGCAAGCCTTTGGGCAAGGGGAACCAAAATTGGGTAAGTAAATTGCATTTCTCTCAGCTCACGCCTAAATTTGCCGTGCAATATCGCTGGACGGCTGCCGATATCTATGCACAAGTAGCGCGCGGATACAAGGCTGGCGGATTTAACCAAACCTTCCGCAATGAGACAGAGCGCACTTTCTTGCCTGAAACCAACTGGAGTTATGAAGTGGGTACGCATTTCCATCTGCCATTTTGGGCTACAGAAGGGCAACTCTCTCTCTACTACACCGATTGGCGCGATCAACAAGTTGCGCTCACGGTGCCTGGAGTGGGCAATATCTTGCACAATGCTGGACATTCTGACAGCAAAGGTTGGGAAATCTCTGTGCGCACTTCGCCGATCAAAGGCTTAATGTTGCGTGCTGCTTATGGCTATAACTATGCGCGCTTCGTTGACTATAAACAAGAAACTGTCGCTGCAGCTGGTAAACCTGCCAAGGTGGTGGATTATGCTCATCACATTGTGCCTCTCACTCCTCAACATACGCTTTCTGCGATGGGAGATTACACCGTAAACAAGCCTCTGAATTTGATGGACCGACTCACGTTCTCTGTCGGAACTTCTGCCCTCGGTCGCATCTATTGGCACGAAGACAATGATGCTCAGCAACCTTTCTATGCGCTGCTCGATGCAAAAGTGCGTATGGAATGGGGAAACCTCGGGGTAGAACTTTGGGGCAAGAACCTCACTTCTACTAAATATGTGGTCTATGGCTTCAAATCTAGTGCCAATTATGCACAAGCTGGACGTCCGCTCACTTTCGGCTGCACAGTTAATTATCAGTTTTAATGGATAGTCTGTGCACGATGTCACAATCTTCACAAAACGTTACTCCCGACACGCAACATCGTGTCGAAAGCTCGCATGGTCTTGCCCTCTCTTCTCACTGCCACGAAGTTGTGGTGGTGGGAGGAGGGCTCACGGGGCTTGTCACGGCGTTTATGCTCCGACAAAAGGGCGTAGATGTGGCTGTGGTGGAAAGAGAAAATCGCGTTGGTGGGCAGATTCACACCTATCACGAGGGAGATTTCACCTTTGAGAGTGGTCCTTCTACGAGCGCGTTGAGTCATCCTGAGGTGGCTGAGCTCTTTGAACTTCTCGATAAATCCACTTTGCTCAAAGCGCGCAAAGAGGCGCACGCACGATGGATTTGGCACAAACGGAAGTTTGTAGACATGCCCCACGGATTTTGGAGCGGACTCACCACACCTTTGGTGACCCTCTACGACAAGTTTCGGCTTTTGGCAGAACCCTTTCGCCAGCGCGGTGAGAATCTCGACGAAACGGTGGGCGAAATCAGTCGCCGCAGATTGGGAAATTCCTATTTCCGCAATTTTGTTGATCCTTTTGTTTCGGGAGTCTATGCCGGCGATCCCGACAAATTGGTCACTCGTTTTGCGTTGCCCAAATTGTATGCCTTAGAACAAACGTACGGCAGTTTCATTCGTGGTGCAATACAGAAGATGCGCACACCCAAAACCGAACGAGAGCGTTTGGCGACCAAAGAAGTGTGGTCGTGCGAGGGCGGAATGGAACGCCTCATCGAGCAGTTGGCTGACGGCATCGGACGCGAACGCATCTATCTTGGTGTCACCTCTGCCGTGTTGCGCCCAGAAGGCAAAGACCGTTGGGAACTCCACGGAATGGTGACCACAACAGAAGACGCGATGTCGGATGTTTCCGAACTTTCTTCGGCTTGCGGTGAACAGTTGTCTGAAAAAAAAGAAATGCAAACGGCAAAAAACAATTTCGTTTGTCGTGCGCAACGCGTCATCACCACTTGTCCAGCCTATGCGCTGCCAGAATTGTTGCCTTTTGTGGAATCCTCGTTGCTGAAAGACGTGTCTACGCTCACTTATGCACCAGTGGTGCAAGTGGCTGTCGGATTTAAGAACGTGCAAGGTCGTTCATTTCCAGCCTTCGGTGGGTTGGTTCCCTCCACAGCAGGGCGAAAGGTGCTGGGCATTCTCTTTCCCTCTTCGTGCTTTTCGCATCGCGCTCCCGAGGGTGGGGCATTGTTCTCCGTCTTTATGGGCGGTGTGCGCCATCCCGAATGGGTGGAAGCCAGTGATGAGACCATCACCGAAACTGTTTTGGGAGAACTCCAAACGATGCTGGGATTGCCCCGCGATTTACAGCCCGAGTTGGTGCGCATCTTCCGTCATCCACGTGCCATTCCTCAATATGAAGCCTCATCTGCACAGCGATTTGCAGCCATTGCTGCACTTCAATCGCAATATCCCACGCTCACCCTCGCAGGTAATCTGCGTGACGGCATCGGCATGAGCGACCGCATCAAACAGGCTTGCGGACTTTAGGGTCCACCCTTGGGGAATACTCGTCTTGAGTAAGGATAATCTTGAGGAATATCAGTCCTGAGGAATACCAATCTTGAGAAATGCGGTGTCTCACGGCACAACGTGTTGCTCATCTCCCCACTTGTGACTTGCATCCAAGTGCTTGGGCTTTTATATTCTGTGTTTCATTGGCGTAATCACCAGCAAAAGAGATTTTGCAGTGTGGTTACGCCAATAATAGTTGCGTCAATTGCAGTTAGGTTGATTGCACTTAGACCAAATGTAGCTACGTCTATTGTCGTTATACCAACTTCTCTCCGCATTGTGAACAGAAGCGGTCGTTCTTTCGCACTTTTTGTCCGCAGCGAGGGCAACATCCGTGTTGCACTGGCTTGGAAGTTTCATTCACAAAGGTGGCAGTAACAATACCGGTGGGGATGGCGATGATGGTATAACCCAACAGCATCACCATCGACGAGAGGAATTTCCCCGTAGGGGTCACAGGCGTCACGTCGCCAAAACCCACAGTGGTCATCGTCACGATGGCATAATAAACCGAAGTGCCTAAATCCGTGAACTGTGTGTGGGGCGCATTTCCCTCCACGATGTACATCAGTGTGCCGATGCAGGTGACCAAGATAAGGACAAAGAGAAAATAAACCAGAATCTTGTTGAAACTCCTGCGCAGCGATTCCAATAGGAGATAACCTTCATTGAGAAAACTGAACAAGCGGAACACGCGAAACACGCGAATGAACCGGATGGAGCGAAGCAAAAGCATATAGCGCGCTCCTGGGAAGATGAACGCCAAATAAGGTGGAGCGGTAGAGATGAGATCGATGATGCCGAAGAAGCTGAGCGCATATTCTCTCCGCGATGGCGAGCAATAGAGTCTTGCCAAGATGCCAATGATGAGCAAGACATCATAAGTTTTTCCTGCCGGAGTGTCTGCCAAAAATATGATGTGATATAGTTTTTCTTTGTCTAACCAAGTGGGTAGTTTCATGATGTGTCCGTAAAGTTTTGTTGTAATGGTTAAAGTATTATGCCCTGTCACCATATTGTATTTGTGCGCAAAATTACAAAATCGTGTGTAGAAAGGGCGAGAATTTGTGAGATAATGTAGGGAAAGCAGAAAGAAGATGAGAGCAATGAGCATGGAAAAGGAATGAAAAAAAGAAAAATCTCATTCGATATTTCGCTAATCACTATGAATTTATTACCTTTGCAGCATACAATTTGTAATCATTACAGCCCTGCTTGTTGAAAAACGAGCATTCTGGCTTGACTAGCCAGCCTAGATGCGGCATAGACTAACGATATATCTCTCCGAAAATGGAGACTTTCCACCTATGAATATTTTTCTGTTCTGTGGAAAGTCGAGCCATTTTCCTAGCCTTATACCAGCCTTTTACCCATCTCCCAAGGACATAAACAACATAACAATATAAAACCATAGGCTCTATGGCAAAGAAATTCATTACTTGTGATGGTAACCAAGCGGCTGCACACATCGCTTATATGTTTAGCGAAGTGGCGGCTATCTATCCCATCACCCCCTCGTCTACAATGGCTGAGTATGTCGACGATTGGTCGGCTCAAGGTCGCAAAAACATGTTTGGTGAAACTGTGCTCGTGCAAGAAATGCAGAGTGAAGGCGGTGCCGCTGGTGCCGTGCACGGATCTTTGCAAGCCGGTGCATTGACTTCTACTTTCACCGCATCGCAGGGTTTGCTGTTGATGATCCCCAATATGTATAAAATTGCGGGTGAATTCCTTCCCTGTGTGTTCCACGTGTCTGCACGTACCATTGCTTCTCACGCTCTTTCCATCTTCGGTG
>ERZ1674239.372-NODE-372-length-10330-cov-2.230657_pt1 | contig 10330 bp, 8 predicted proteins | sample MGYA00581208_ERZ1674239 | MGnify/ENA primary metagenome ERZ1674239 (study PRJEB41354, sample SAMEA4873308) | human saliva metagenome | biome: human-associated habitat [ENVO:00009003]; feature: mouth environment [ENVO:08000002]; material: saliva material... | reverse complement strand
AGTGTGTTCGGGAGAGTCGAGGGGAACAATCACTCCATCTTTGCCGTGTTTCACCTGAGAGACAGCCGTGGGATAAGCGGTAATGATGACAGGTTTGCACAGTATCTGCGCTTCTGTCACAGCCACCGACTTACCCTCATAGCGTGAAGGCTGCACATACCAGTCGCAATGCGCGATGTAGGGATAAGGGTTAGCGCGTTTGCCCAGTAGATGCACATAGTCGCCCATAGCCTCCTGTTCAAGCGCTTGTTCTATGAGCGTGCTATCGCCATAACCGATGATGAACCAATGCACGTTGATGCCTTTTTCGCGAAGCAATCTGCAGAAGCGTGGAATGCTTTCTATGTTTTTGGGATAGGAAAAGCGTCCAATGGTGAGCAGATGCACCGCATCTTTGTACAAAGGCATATCGTCAGGACGCTCTCCGCATGCGCGTTGTCGCACAAATTTTGTGGTCAGCACATTGTCGATGCGCAACAACTTGGGACGAAGCGAAGGAAACACAGAGCAAAAAGTTTCACTCACGTGGTCAGAAATGCTCACTATGTGGTCAAATCCGCTCCAAACAGGTAATTCCAATGCCGCATTCACGTCAATAGTGCTATAGTCTGTGTGAATCCACGCCACCTTTTTGCTGGCATCTACCTTTTTCAACACAATGTTGTGGGGAGTGAGATAGGAAATGGCCAAGTCATAGTGACCAAGATTCGCCAGCGAAGGCAAAATAGGGGTGATATACTGACCAATATAGCCAAAAATTGCACTGCCATCTTTGGGTTGATGCTGTTTGCTGTATTGTCGCATCGCCCATTTCGCACGTAGTCTTGCCCACGCCATTCGCCATTCTCCTGCCAGAAGAGTCTCTTTTAAGGGGCGCTCTATGTAGCGATACGTCTTAGGTGCTTCGATTTGTTGCACCCAACTAGGGATGAATTCCATCATTTCTCCGCGCGAATCGTAGACGAGCAAGTCCACCTCAACCCGTTGAGGATCGAGTGCCAAGAGGAGATTGATGAGACTTGTTTCCACACCCCCAATTTCCAAATAGTGAATGGCGATGAAAAGACGCATATTATGGGTGATTAGTGTAGGAGAACTGGAGCATTGACGTTGGCATTAGCCTGTTTTTGATGCGAAGTGCTAAATTGACAAGAGGATGCTGTTTAATGCGTAGTGTCGTCCAAAGATGAGGAGCATATTGTTTAATCAATGGCGCATATTGTCGTTTGGCTTTCTCTGCATATTGTTCAAACACCGAGCAAGTTTCTTCATCTTTTGTGCGCTTTGCTGCTGCGCAGTGCACAAATATCTGCTCCAGATATTCGGGTATCACATCAGATAGGAGGTGCGTGCGCTCTGTTCGTTGACAAAAGTTGATGCGTGCCTCATAAGCCTCGAGCAAATCTTTGCGTCGGGTGGAGAATCGTCCCGAAAGTCCAGTGTTACGCTGACGATAAAACCATAGAGGTTGAGGCATACAAACCACTTTGGAGCAGCGTGCCACCATTTCGTGCATCACAAAAGCATCTTGTGCCACACGCCCAGGAGGATTGGGACAAGCCAGAGCGATGTCTCTCCGCATCACTTTAGCCCAAAGAAAATTGTTGAGCACAGGATGTGGTTGGCACAAAGACATTAATGCCGTTTCAGTGTCAAAGTGTTGCGCTGCGTCTTGTGGCTGTTGTCTCCGATTGTCGTAGAGTAAATAATCAGAGTAGGCATAGAAAAATCCACATTGCACCATATCGGCTCCACTGTGTTCAGCTTCACGTAGCAGTGTTTCTAATGTTTGAGGACAGAGCCAATCGTCGCCATCCAAATAAGCCACAAAGTCGCCCGATGCTTGAAGTGTACCTACATTGCGTGCCACGCTCACCCCCTGTTGTGTTTGGGTGATGAGTTGCCAATGCGGCTGTCGTTGGCAATAGTTCTCGGCTATCTCTCGAGAGCCATCGGTGCTCCCATCGTCCACCAAAATCACCTCAAAACGAGATAACGTTTGCCGGACAATGCTGTCGAGTGTGGTGGAGAGATATTCTGCCACGTTGTAGATGGGAACAATCAGAGAGAGAGAAGCCATAAACAGATGAATGAGTAACTAAGCGTCGGGGATTTCTGCCCAGCGTTTTTTTAATGTTTCGAGTGGAATGGGCATTGGTCTTGAACTGGGTTGCAAGAGATGTTTCAGCCACATTTTACAGCTCAACCATTTATTTTTTGTACCGTAAGTGATTGGTGCTGGGTATTTGAGGGATTTGTTGAAATCAATCCATTGTTGGTGATAAGGATGTTTGGGTCTATCCAAGTACCATGGAGCACAGCGACCATAATGTATAATAACTGGAGACCACAAGCATTCTTTTAGTTCCTCTTTATATTGTGGTATGTAGGTCTCAGGGCGAGTGAGGAGAAAAGTATTAACATTGTAAGTCTGGGGCAAAGCATATATGTGGTCTTTCCAGAGGATGTTGATTACATCTTGGTCTGGAGAGGTGAGTTGGTGATACATTTGATTGAGCTTCTCCCAAAACTGTTGAGTGAAATTGATTTCTCGCAGTTTCGCTAAGTCCATAAGCAGAACTCCTGCATTATAGATGGGGAAAGTCAAGTAGTTGGGTATTGTGACGTCTGTTCTGTTGCGAAGGAAAATCTCATCTACCATAGCCAGGTATTTACCTTCCATATCAAGGGTAAATAGTGAACGTAGGTCGCCCACCACCAAAATGTCTGTGTCAAGATAGAGTAATCTGTCTACATCTTTCAGCATTTGTGGAAGGTTAGCCCGTATGTTCGTCCAGAGAGTATATTCTGGATGGTCAAATTGTTTATATTGCTCTGGGTCAATGATGTAGGACGTCAGCTTTGCACTAGGGTATGTTGCTAAAAACTCTTGTACGTCGTTTCGTCCTTTGATTTCTTGCTCGGTGATCAGATGAAAATGAAAGGTTTCATCGACTTCTAGTTGATGATGTGCCATAATGCTGTGCATAGTGACAAGAGCATAAGGCACGTAGGCTGCATTAGAGCATAGTGCTATATGGTAGGTTTGCATACTGTTTTTTTATAGAGATGACGTTGCGTTGAAATGATGTGTCTGCTTCGCGCACACACGTGCGCGTATTACAAGAGTTTTATGTTTTTTGCTGTCACAAGTGTCACAGCAAAGGGCGAAGGTGATTGTTGCTTCTTGAGGGTATTGAAAGATGGTTGTTGGTCTTGTTTTGCTGAAAATGTCCCATGTTTTGCTGAAAACAAGCCGTTGTTTTGGCTTTTTGGACGGATGGAATGTGGTTATTGGTTAAATGTGGGCGTAAGTGATTTACTTTCAGTGTGCTGTGAGCGAAAGTGTGACACTTGTGACAGCAAGAAAGCAAAACTACAGTGTGTGCGTGTGCGCGCACACGCGTGAGAGAGCAAGTTTTGAAGCATTAACAATATGCTTCGCTGCATTTATTTGTCTTTTGGGAAGGACTTTCCTCGATACCCGATTGCACCAAAGAAAACCTAGGGCTGTTTGTCTTCGCTGAGTGGTGATTCTTGTTGTTCGGAGGAGATTTTCAGAAACAGCGCTCTTAGTTCTGACAAAGATATAGAAGTGGGGCGGCTTTTAGGAAAGAACCAGTATTTGATGCGGTGTTTAAGTCTTTGCCACCCTTTGTGACGATAGGTGATTTTTGCTGGACACTTTAAAGTTCGATTTGTGGCATGCCAGAGTTCGTCAAATGGATTTTTATATTCATCTAGATACCACGGTGCACAAGATGCAAAGTGAATGATGGCAGGTGAGAATAGGCATTCTCTCTGTTCGGTGTTGAATGCTTTGTCGGAGAACAAATGTGCTTGAAGGAATTGGGGGACGACATTGTAGCGCGCCGGGAGATGTATTACGTCATTTTGTAATAAGACATTGAGGGCATCAAGGTCTGGATATACTAACTGTTCTTTGTGCTGATGACACCAGTCAATGAGTTGTTGAGTATAATTGTTTTGCTGCCATCGTGAGGTGTTAATAAGCACTGGTGCTGCATAGAAATAGCAACTACTCTGTGAAAGATTTAGGCGACATTTATTTTTCTTGTCGAATGGATTTGCCACTGCCGCAATGGTTTTCTCCAAGGGTAAGGAGAACACTGCACTAAGATCATCTAAGATGAGACAATCTGTGTCGATGTAGAACACGCGTTCGGCATCGGGAATCAAATCTGCAATGAAGAAGCGAAAATAGGTGATGTGAGTAAATCGTTCTGTGGGCAAGCCTTGCAGTTCTTCCCCTCGAATGACGTGCACCACAAGTTGGAAATCCTGGCGAAGTGTACAAACAGACTCTAATTGCTTTTGGGACTTGTCGGAAATTCCATCAGTGAGAATGTGGATTTTCCAGATTACCCCAGCGCACTGTGGTTGGCTATCGCAGAGTGATTTCAAACTTACGGCGACATATTGTGCATAAGGTTCGTTGCAGGCATAGGCTATGTGGTGAATCTGAGGCATAGTGACGATTTGGGTGTATAGCATCAATTTATTGACGTTTTTTGCGGAGGTTGAATTTCTGAAGCTGTTTCTGCAGGATTGCGAGAACAGTATTGCGTTCTTGTTTTGAAAGGAGCAGTATATAAGCTAAGCCTCCCAGAGAGACGATGTAGAGCAGTGTGGTGAGGACAAGGCGTAGGAAAGCATGTGTGATGCAGCCTTCTATGGCAAAAACTGGGAGAGTGGCTACCACCACAGTTAGGGAAACTTTAGCCATGGTGAAGAATAATGGTCGCTGGGGCAACTGCGGGAGCACTCTTTTAAGGATGGCAGCACGTTGGAAGATCTCACCAAAACATCCAATGGCAATCACTATGAAAGCATGGAGATAGTTGTGATAGGTGCTATAAAGCCAATAGATGATGAAGAATTGAACTAGTAGGTAAAGTCCACCAACAATGGAGATGAGCTGCATTTTCCCTGTGGCGTGAATGCTTTTTGCAAAGGGGTCAGTCATTATACTAAAGAAGGTGGTAAGTAGTATAAAACGCAATACGTGAGCTGCATCTATTGGCATCGATCCTAACCATAGTTGGAAGAGCGTTTCGGCATTAAAGGCTATGGGTACAGCAAACAGGCAAAACACGATAGAGGTAAACAATAAATTAGTATTCAGTGCTCTCTGCATCTCGGTGAGGTTGCCTTGTGCATATTGTTTGGTAACAGAGGGGGCAAAAGCCGTTTGTATGGGACCGGTAAATCCTCCCACAGCCCCTGAAACAGTGGTGGCAACACTCGTGGAGGTGTTATAGCGTAGTCCAAAAAACACATTGACGAGATAGTTTCGTGATTGATTATATATGGCTACGCAAAAATTGCCGAAAAGTTCCCATGCCACAAAAGACAGAATGGGTTTGAGTCGTAAGAAGGATACACGCCGTAGGAGGTGAACCTCTTGGAATCTCTGTATGCAATAGTAGCGTAGATATACTATGACAGCAACATTAGAGATGGCACCGAGCACGGTATAAACAATGAGTTTGTCCATAGAGGTATATTTCACATAGATGGCAGAGAACAGTGAGTATATCGTCGTTACCAATGAGGTGTAGGCGTAGATGGTGAATTTTTCTCTAGCTACAATGACTGCGCTATAGGGGACTTGCGTGATGCCTAAAAATATGCCTAGAATGGAAAATTGCAACACTATCATAGCTGTGTTCATTCTCTCTGCAGGGATGGCAAGTTTATGATGTAAAATGTAGATGCCTGCCACCTCGCATACACCAACCAAAATGATGGCAAGCACCAAATGAGCAAAGAAAGTAGCCGTGAAGGTTTCGCGAATAGCCTGTTCGTCTCCTCTACCAATTTCAAAAGTAAGAAATCGAGAAGTGGCTGAAGCTAGAATGCCTGCTATGAAAGTGAAAGCAGGGAGCAAGCCGCCTATTACCACGTTGATACCATAGTCTTCCACACCAAGCGCATTCAATGTGATGCGTGAGGTGTACAAGCCGATGATGATGGTAATAACCGATCGAAGCATCAACAATGAGGCATTGCGCGATGCACGGCGAGCACTGAACACTCTCTCTTCTTGTGACGAAGAGGAGGCGCTTTCGTTGGGCGTAGCATCGTTGTTTTGAGGAGATTGACTCTGTTGTATCATTCTTTTTTCTTCAGTGTTGTGTGATATTGATGTTTTACCCCAAATCGGTCATTAGACCGTAATAGTGCTACTAGTAATTGAATATATAGCTTCCTGCCATCTTTCATTTTCTAATTGGCATCTTTTTTCTTGTTTGTTCTCGACGTAGTCCGCTACGCCATCTCAATGCATCTAGAATTTATTTTTCTTCGTTGTAGGCGCATATAATAATGTTTATTGTCATAAGTAAATTGTGGATAATAATTTAGTGCCGGTTTACCCAAATTCTGCTGAGTGCAAAGAGGAAATATTGTTGTTTGAAGAGGAGGTAGTACCTAAACATTTCCATAGGTGAAGCTTTTATTGGACTCTTTATGGGAGATTTTATACAACGATACATTTGATAGCGTTGGACAATAGAGTTAGATTTGCTCTCAATACTTCTGATTAGTCTTTCCATGTGCCCATGTAGAACGAGCCGTTTGAATATAAGTTGTTCGTTGAGATGAGGAAATTTGTTCTTCATTTGCTCATAGAATGACAGTAACTTGTTGTAAACCTCTAGCTCTAACCGAAAATCATGGAGTTGTGTATATAATTGATTATGGTTGTCTTCTCTTCTATTGTATTTATAGATTGCTTTAGAACTTGCAGCGAGTCGTTGTGCGTGTCGATAGAATTCAAATGTAAAAATGTAATCTTCAGCAAAACTGAAATCTGTGTCGAAACGGAGATTGTGAAGTTTTATAATTGCTAAGCGATATAGTTTTACGATACCGGATATTCTTATATAGAAATAATTCTCAAAATCCTCATCTAAAGTATTGTAGATAGAGTCTTTAAGAATCAATGAAGACGTTTGATTATTGTCGTACACAAACTCGATGCTTGCATTCACTAAATCTGCATTGTTATCTTCTCCTAGTTTGTACAAAATCTCCAAATAGTCTGGAGCTATTTCGTCATCACTGTCTACAAAGGCTAACCATTTACCTTGAGCATGGTCGAGCCCTAAATTGCGTGCTGCAGAAACTCCTTGGTTTTCTTGTGAAAATACAATGAAACGTGGGTCGTTTGCTGCATATTCTTGCGCTATCTTCAGACTATTGTCTGTGCTTCCATCATTGATCAAAATACACTCCCAGTCTTTGAAGGTTTGAGATGAAATGGAATCTAGACAGTTTGGCAGCCATTTACCTCTATTGTATATTGGAACAATAATGCTGATGATTGGAGAAGGGATATTTAGCAGGGGGTTCATGAAGCAATAGGGGGGCTTTAGAATACAACGTTTTCGTTATTGCGTGGTGCTTCTGCTTTGTCCATTGATCTAGCTGAGTCCTGGCTTTATTTTGCGCTGTATTGATTGAGGAAAGAAATAGCAAAAGAAAGAGAGTACCTGTAGAAAAGGTAGTTTCGAGGGGAGGCTCTATACCTTGTGTTTTTTTGAGTGGGTCTGTTTCGTTTCTTATAGAGTGTCGGGGAAGTCTTTCTTCTTGGGCGCTATTTAGTTTGATACTTTTCTAAGTAGATAAAGGAGTAGTGAGTAACATTTAAGTCTGAAGAGTAGTTGGCAGAATAACACACCTACTTTATAGTTTTTGATGTGTGATATCTTGGGCATTTTCAGAGTTGGTAGTTGTTTGATATATTCCTTTGATGTCTGTAAATTTGTGGAACTTTGTATTATTTTGTTGATAGCCGCCAACAATGTGTTACTCTGTAGGAGCTTCCCTTTTACGCAGTTATCCCAAAAAGGGTGTTGAAGAGCAGGGATTGCAAGGTTGTATACGCGAAGAAATTCCTCTGGTGGAACTACTTTAGTGGACATTCGATTCGTTTGACATATATAATAATAGTCTGAATATGGAACAAAAGCAATATTGATGAGATGAGGATATAACAAGTACATTGTTACGTCATCTTCTGAGAAATTTAAGTTTTCGGGGATTAGATTTTCATATTCCTTCATGAAACTTGTTTTCCACAATTTAGACCATATCATATAGAAATGACTAGGATGTTCTATGGCTAACAAAGTTGGAAAAATGCAGAAATCTTTGCTATGAGGATGTGAGTATGCTTTTGTGGACTTATATCCTCCAATGATGCAATTTACGTCTGGATAGAGTTTTTGTCCCTCGAGTAGGTGTTCCAGATATTGTTCTCCTACATAGTCGTCTGCGTCGATGAAGGTGAGATATTCCCCCGTTGCGCACCTAATACCTGATTTTCTGGCTGAAGAGAGTCCTTGGTTTTCTTGAGAATATAGATGAATGCGCTCGTCATTGTTTTTATATTGCTCAACTATTTTAGCAGTGTTGTCTGTGCTACCATCATCGATAATCCAAAGTTCCCAATCGCTGTGGGTTTGCGCTCGCACACTGTCGATGGATCTAGAAATTTTCTCTTCTTCGTTGTAGGCGCATATAATAATACTTACGTTCATTGGTTGAGAATTGTTGGTGTCTATTTCTCCAAATTCAAGTGAGAGTCAAGAGTCTGTATTGTTGTTGAAAGAGAAGGAAATGTCTTAACTTTTGGAATTTGCTTGTAGTTGTTTCTATAGGTAAAGCTCTTTATTCCTTGTGTCTTATCAGCGTTTTAGCCATTGGGCTAGTCGCAGTTTTGCTTGCATTTTGATTTGCTCGAGCTGATAGAAGAGCTGCAAAAGACGATAGTGCTTGTGAAAGAGCATTTTATGTTGTATGCGCTTCAGTAATTGTGACGAATGGATATCTTTGGGACTTATGTTTAGAACCTCGAGGATTTCTTGCCACTGTTTACACCCGATACCCGGAGTGTAATAAAGGGCATTGAACACTCTGTTGAGGGTATTTGTTAGTTCAGAAGCTAATAGTTTTGCTGAATGAGGATACCTTTGTTGCATTTCTCTGTTGAGAGAAATCCTATGTCGAAACAGTGCTGTTTCTTGTTGGATTGTTCCCTTTGAATTGTGTGCCGAACTATTTGAACTTCTGATGTAATATATATATCCAGATTTTGCGATGGTGTGAATGCGTCGGGCACGTAGAATCGCTTCTTGAAGAAAGAGATAGTCTTCTGCATAGACTACGGACTCGTCAAATCGTAAGTTGTTCTCTTTGATAAGTTGAGCCTGAAGAAGTATTCTAGCTCCTCCATAAATTGCCTTCGGGAGTACGTGAGGAACATAGTCTTTGACATCGTAAACGGCATCGTCGAGTTCTCCTATTACGCATTGTTCTCCTGATTCATATACGCAGAGGTTTTTGGCTATAACTAAATCACACGGTATTGCATCCGTATGCTGCGTCATTGCGCTTTTCACATAGTCCGCTAAGTAGTCTGGTGTGACTGCATCATCTGCATCAATCCACGTCATCCATTCTCCAGATAAGTGCTTTATCCCTGTATTTCTCGCACCAGAATGTCCACGGTTTTCTTGGTGAATGACTTTGAAACGACTGTCGATTTTTGCATATTCTTCTAGTATATCTGCAGTATTGTCCTTGCTACCATCATTGACAAGTATTGCTTCCCAATTGGTGTAGGTTTGAGCGAGAATACTGTCTAAACAACGATGTAACCAAGGGGACACATTGTAGCAAGGCACTAGAACGGAGATGAGCGGATTATTCATATTGTGTCAAGGGAGAAATTCTCAAAATAGAATAAACTATTCTATACTTGATTTTATTTCTTTGAACCATAGCCATAGCCATACCCATAGCCACCATAGCCGTAGCCATATTTGTGGTAGCCATAGCGACCAAGGGCATCGGTGGTACCGTTCAGGAGAAGGGTCAAGTTGTGGTACTTCTTCTCTGCATACCAACGTTCGATGTCTTTGAGATAGCTGCGCTCCATCAATGATGCGCGAACGATGAAGAGGGTGAGGTCGGCATGTGGATTGATGATTTCGGCATCGGCAACGATTTCCACAGGAGGACAGTCGAGGAAAATGATGTCGTATTCTTCACGAGCTGCCTTAATCATCGCAGCAAATCGCTCGGTGGATAGCAGTTCGGCAGGGTTGGGCGGGATGACACCACAAGGGAGAACGTCCACTCGGTCGAGGGGAGTGATGATTTCGTGCCAATCTTCAATTTGTCCGGAGAGATAGTTAGAAATGCCGACTTTGGGCTGTCCGACATAGTCGGAGAGTGATGCTTTGCGGAGGTCTAAGTCCATCACCAAGACGCGCTTTCCTTTGAGGGAGAAGGCTGCACT
>ERZ1674239.368-NODE-368-length-10356-cov-2.134356_pt1 | contig 10356 bp, 8 predicted proteins | sample MGYA00581208_ERZ1674239 | MGnify/ENA primary metagenome ERZ1674239 (study PRJEB41354, sample SAMEA4873308) | human saliva metagenome | biome: human-associated habitat [ENVO:00009003]; feature: mouth environment [ENVO:08000002]; material: saliva material... | reverse complement strand
GCCCTGCTGCAAATTGATTTTGTCAAACAGCGGCAGCAGTTTCTCATCGGGCATATTGTCGCTGTTGCCATAGCCCAGCTGCGTCGGCTGAATCAGATGGTCTATCCATTTCTTACCGATTAAGTTCAAAATTGCCATCTCGTTTTCCGCCTGCGCGCTGTAAAAATACGTTTCATAGCCCTGCTCTTTGGCAAGGCGGAACATATTGGTATCGCCGCTGCTGATTTGTTCATAGCCGTTGGCATGCGGTATCGCATTGAAAAAGCTGGGCAGGGACACAGCCGTCATCAAAGCGGCGGAATAGCTTTGTTTCACAATCGGCTTAAAGTCGGCTTGCGAAAGCTGGGTCAAAAACGGCGAAGTCTCACGCCCGTAGCCAAACAGTTTCAAATGCGCCGCGCTTTCGCTTTCGCCCATAATCAGGACGATATTTTGAATACCGCCCTGCCCGATTTTGCTTGGCGCAGGCTGTTTGAACACAGGAATCTTGCTTAAATCAAACAACTGATACGGCAACACGCGCCCGACAAAATAGCCGAAGCTGAAATAATTGGCTTTGATGCGGCTGTATGTCGGTTTGGGCGAAATACCGTGTTCCTGCGTCGTACTGAATGAACGTCCAAAAATCAGCAACATCGCCGCAATAAACACAATATCGGCAGAAAAATGCGTCTTACGGCGGGACTTGGCAAGGCTGCAAAACAGCACGACTTCCAACACGCCCCACACCACAGGCAGCCACAACTTATCCAACATCGACGCGCCCGCGCTGCCGACTTCAGTAACCTCTTTCAGCATCAGCCAATAATTAATGCCCGTCATCCAACTTTGATAAACCGCATAATGCACATTATTGGCAATGATGCTGAGCGCGAAAAACAACGTAATCAACAAACGCGTCACCTTATAACGCGCAAACAGATACAGCGCGGCAATCACAAATGTCAGCGCAAACGTTTCTGCAATTTTGGCTACCGGCAGGGTTTCAATCCCGAATACAAAGCGATAGGCAATTTCGCTGGCAGTAAGTAGAGATGAATACAGAAAGAGAACGAAAAGGGATTTTTTCATAATAGGAAGTTCACAATAAAAGTTGCATGCCGGGTTTTGGGTGTGCGGCAACGGTATTCTTCAGCAGCTATCTGTTTACAGATTGTTTTTCAAAAAACGAGTTCGTCTGAAAGTGGTTTGTCATTTGTCAGATTGTGTCGAGCATGAATACCCAATCTACTCTATTTATAGTGGATTAAAATTGCAATGATACGGCGTTGCCAACGCCCTTATGTACTACCCGTACACGGCGGGCGTTGCCGCCTTGTCTCATTTTTATTTTAATCCACTATAATTTTTCCTTTTAAGAATTTTCCAGTCGTTCCATTCAGTTTATCTCTTGAAATTAATTTGGCTTTAAATTCAAAATTTTTACTGATTCGCACAATTAATAGTTGTTCAAAACTTCCTTTTTTCTTCACGACTACTTGGTTATGTTGTTTTAAAGGAGATATGGTTTTCACTTCAACCAGTTTTCCGTTAATGAAACCATCAGAACCTTCGTGGTTAACGTCCTTATGCCTTTTTAATCCGTATTCTAATTCAGCATAAAGTTCACCTAGTTCTCCCCAAATTTGTAAATATCTTCCTGTAAGTGAATAATATTCTTTTGCATTTTCAATTAAACTATTAAATATTTGCTCTTTAAAATAAGCAGTTTCTTCGTCTTCAATTGTTTCATAACTGACTTGAACATCCGTATCCCAATCTTTAATATCATCAAATAAATTATCAATAATTTGGGTATTTCTATCATCATCTAAATAAACAGCCTCGTAAGGTGCATATCCACAAACTGCGGCTTCCATAATTTCTTCATTACTATAACCACGGTCTCGCATTTCCCATAAAAAATCATAATCACTCATGTTTATACTCCATATATTTTTGTTAATTTTCTAACAGATAGGTCGGACATTTATGTCCAATATTTTTTATAGCTCATCCATCTTCGTCGGGCATTTATGCCCGACCTACGTTTTTCAGACGACCTCCACCGCCCCCAATTCCAGCAACACCTGAAAACCATCATTGATATACCGCTGGTCCGGTGCTTCGAGGAATGGGAACGCCGCCATATCGCCCAGTTTCAACGCTGCCATGCGCAGGATGACGGCGGCGAGGTTGCTGCGGACGATTTCGGGGTCGGTGAATTCGGGGCGGCTGTTGAAATCTTCTTCTGAAAACAGTCGGATACATACGCCTGCGGAGACGCGGCCGCAACGGCCGGAGCGTTGGCGGGCGGCAGCTTGGGAGATTTTTTCTACATGAAGCTGCTCTACTTTCGCCCGTGCAGAATAGCGTTTAACGCGCGCGAGGCCGGTGTCGATGACGTATTTGATGCCCGGCACGGTGAGCGAGGTTTCGGCGACGTTGGTTGCCAACACGATGCGGCGTTTCGCGCCAGAGGGGTGGAAGATTTTGTGCTGTTCGGCGTGCGACAGGCGTGCGAACAGGGGCAGGATTTCGTCATTGCGGCGCAGCGTGGATTTGCGCAGGGCTTCGGCGGCTTCGCGGATTTCGCGTTCGCCCGGCAGGAACACCAAAATATCGCCTTCGCCGTAGCGCGCCAATTCGTCGGCCGCATCGACAATCGCGTCGGTCAGCTCGACTTCTGCATCGTCTTCGTCTTTGCTGGTCAGCGGTCGGTAGAGGATTTCGACGGGATAGGTGCGTCCGCTTACTTCTAAAACGGGCGCGCCGTTGAAGTGTTGGGAGAAGCGTTCTGCGTCTATCGTTGCCGAGGTAATGATGACTTTCAAATCGGGGCGGCGCGGCAGCAGCTGTTTCAGGTAGCCCAAGAGGAAGTCAATGTTCAGGCTGCGTTCGTGCGCTTCGTCAATGATAATCGTGTCGTAGGCGGCGAGATAACGGTCGGTCTGGGTTTCCGCCAGCAGGATGCCGTCGGTCATCAGCTTGACGCAGGCATCGCGCGAGGTATGGTCGGTAAAGCGCACTTTATAGCCGACCGCGCTGCCGATTTCGGACTTCAGCTCTTCGGCAATCCGCTCTGCCACGGAGCGCGCAGCCAAACGGCGCGGCTGGGTATGCCCGATCAAGCCCGCCGCCCCGCGTCCGAGTTCTAAACAAATCTTGGGCAACTGCGTGGTTTTGCCTGAACCGGTTTCGCCGCAAATAATCGTTACCTGATTCTCGGCAATGGCTTTTTTGATTTCGTCGAGCTTTTCGTGAACGGGCAGCGTGTTGTCGAATTCGGGTTTGGGCAGTTTGGACAGGCGTTGCAGATAAAGATCGTGCGATTTTTTGTATTTTTCTTCAACCTTGGCCAAGCCGCCGTATTTTTTGGGGTTTTTAAAGGCGGATTGCAGGAAGTGGCGGTCTTTGGAGAGGGTTTGGGCGAAATCGGGATGCGGCATGATGGTGCAATAAATTAAATAATGTGAAAAGAATGGAATTATAGCAAAAGGCCGTCTGAAACTTGCTTGCTTTCAAGTTTCAGACGGCCTTTGTATGGATAAACCGTTTTAGTCGGCGGCGTGCCAAGGTTTTTGCATACCGGCGTGGAAACTCGGTTTTTCTCCGCCCCACAAGGTGTCGATGTCGTAGAAGTCGCGCACGGCAGGGAGCATGACGTGGACAACGAGGTCGCCTGCGTCGACGAGCGTCCATTCGCCGCTGTCGCCTTCGGTGCTGAGGATTTCGAAACCGGCTTCTTTCAAATCGACGGCAACGTTGTTCGCCAGTGCTTTGACTTGGCGTGTGCTGTCGCCGCTGGCGATAATCATGCGGGCGAACAGGGAGGTTTTGTCTTGGGTTTCCAAAACGGAGATGTCTTTGGCTTTGATGTCTTCGAGGGCGTTTACGGCCACTTCGACCATTTTTTGCAGGTCTTGCAATTCTTGTTCGTTCATTATTTTCCTAGTTGAAATGTTTTCAGACGGCATTATAGCTTATCTGCCTGAATAAACGCTATTTTTCATAGAGTTTGTGTTGGCGGATGTATTGGGTGACGGGTTGCGGCAGGCCGTCTGAATGGTGCGTTTTGGCGAGATTGGCACGGATTTGGGTGGAGCTGGTGTTGTGCAGCGGCGCATTAAGGATGCGGACACTGCCGTTTTGCAGGGCTTCGCCGAGCCATGCGTGCAATTCGCGCGGGGTTTTGTTGAGGTTGTCGCCTTGACGCATGGCGACGGCGATATGGGTTTGGTGCACGAGGGTTTGCCATTTTTTCCATGTGTGCAGCTGCATCAGGCTGTCGCTGCCCATCAGCCACCACAGTTGCGCGCCGGGAAACTGCTGGCGGAAGATTTGGACGGTGTCAAACGTATAAGTCGCGCCGTCGCGGACGATGTCGCAGTCGCTGGCGGCGAATTTCGGCTCGTCGGCGATGGCGAGTTCGACCATATTGAGGCGCTCTTTCGCCGGAGTGCGCGTGCTGTCTTTGTGGTACGGGTCGCCTGCCGGCAGGAAGACGACGAGGTCCAAACCGATTTCGTCGGCGAAGGCGCGGGCGATGTGGAGGTGGCCGTTGTGGATGGGGTCAAACGTGCCGCCGAATAATCCGATGTTTTTCATTTCGTGGTGGTGTCTGCGTTAGATGTTTTGGCCGTCTGAAGCAGGTAGGCTGCCGTCAACAATCAGGTTGAGCTTGCCTGTAGTCGGGTGGATGACTAGGCCGTGGATGGCGATGTTGTCGGGCATCAACGGATGTTTACGAATCAGCTCGACGGTATGGCGCACGCTGTCTTCGACGTTGTCAAAACCGGTCAGCCAGCCGTCCAAATCGATACCGGCATTGCGCAGGGTTTCGATGCGGTCGTCGGGGATATTGCTGTCGTGTACGCGTTGGAGGAACTCTTCGGCGTGTAATCCGCGCATACCGCAGTCGTGGTGGGCAATGACCATGATTTCTTTGACTTTGAGTTCAAATACGGCAACCAACAAACTGCGCATCACCGAACCCCAAGGATGGGTCACCAGCGCGCCGGCGTTTTTGATGAGCTTGGCATCGCCGTTTTTCAAACCTAAAGCATTGGGCAGCAATTCGATAATGCGCGCGTCCATGCAGGAGAGGATGGCCAGCTCGCGGCCGGGGTATTTGTTGGTAAAGTATTTTTCGTATTCGCCTGTTTCGACAAAATGTTGGTTATAGGCGAGGATTTCGCTCAATTCGCTCATGATGTGCTCGTTTCGGATGGTTTACTCTATTATAGCGGTTTTCGGGTAGTGCGGTTGTTTTGCAAATTCGCCGTAAACGGCTAAAATCAACGTATCTTTAGTTCTTTTGGAGGATGTGCCGTGTCTCAGTCTTTCCGCTTTGAACAGGTATTCGCGTCCGATGTCCACGACGCATTGTGGGATTGGGCGCAAACCAGCTATGGCGCATCCGACGATTGGTGCATTCTGTATCTCAACGGCCTGCCTTTAGGCCGTCTGAACCCGTTATGGCGCAAACGCCTCGGACAAGATTGGACAGGCAGGCAGTCGATCCTTTCAGACGGCCTGAATTTGGAAACCGACAGCTGGGCGGAAATGGGCAACAGTTTGCAAACGCTGGCGCAACAATGGCGCGAATGCGGTTGGCTCAAGGGTTGGCGCGGTGAAAAGTTCGACATCTGCGACCAGTCGGGCAAGCCTTTATGCGCACTTGAACGCGCCGCCTTCCGTCCGTTCGGCCTGATGAGTCAGGCAGTGCATTTGAACGGATTGGTCGAAACAGAAAACCGTCTGCGCTTTTGGATAGGCCGCCGCAGCCCGCACAAAGCCGTCGATCCAAACAAACTCGACAACCTGACCGGCGGCGGCATCAGCAGCGGCGAGAGGCCGTCTGAAGCCGTCTGTCGCGAAGGTGAAGAAGAAGCAGGCATTCCCGCTTCGTTAACCCCCCATATCCGACCGACCGCCCAAATATATAGTTTGCGCCCCGTTAATCGCGGTGTCCACAACGAAATCCTGTATATCTTCGACATCGTCCTGCCCGAAGGCTTCCAACCCGCCAACCAAGACGGCGAAGTCGCCGGTTTTGAGCTGATGGACATCTCCACCCTGCTCGATGCCATGTTGGGCGGACACATGATGCACGATGCCCAACTGGTTACGATCGAAGCCTGCCGTCGATACGGCTTAATCGACCCCAAACATCCGCTGTCCGCATGGCTCGACAGCATCCGTTGCCGACCCCATTTTTAAAGGCCGTCTGAAACCATGTTGCAACTCAAAAACATCAACAAACGCTTCGGCAGCAAAACCGTTGCCCAAGACATCAACCTAAACGTCGAAGCAGGCGAAATCCTCGCCGTACTCGGCCGCTCCGGCTGCGGCAAATCCACCCTGCTCAAAACCATCGTCGGCCTGGTGCGTCCCGACAGCGGCGAAGTCTGGCTCAACGGCGACAACATCACCGACATGCCGTCTGAAAAACGCAATATCTCGCTGATGTTTCAAGACTACGCCCTTTTGCCGCATTTAACCGCCCTCGACAACGTCGGCTTCGGCCTTAAAATGCGCCGCCTGCCCAAAGCCGAAATCGAAGAACAATCCATGCAGGCCTTGCGCGACATCAGTTTGGAACACGAAGCCCAACGCAAACCCGAAAGCCTCTCCGGCGGCGAACAGCAACGCCTCGCCCTCGCGCGCGCCCTCATCACGCGACCGTCGCTGTTGCTCTTGGACGAAGCCTTCTCCAGCCTCGACACCCACCTGCGCCACCACCTGCGCACCCTGACCGCTGAACGCATCCGCAGTCAAAACATCCCCGCCATCCTCGTGACCCACTCCGCCGAGGAAGCCTGCACCATGGCCGACACCATCGCCATCATGCACGAAGGCCGCATCCTCCAACACGGCACACCGGAAACCCTTATCCGCCGCCCCGTCAACGCCCAAGCCGCCCTGCTGCTCGGTTTGGCCAACACCGGCGACACACGCTACATTCCCCAACACGCCATCCGATTCGACCCGAACGGCACCGCCGTCCGCATCAGCGAAGCCGTCCCCCTCGCCGAAGGCACACGCCTTACCCTCGCCCATCCGCAATACGGCGATTTGATTTGGTATCCCCACGCCGACCACGATACGGACAAACCGCAAACCGGACAGGAAATCCGCATCAGCGTGGATGAAAGTCAGATTGTTTGGTTTAATTGAATCTAATGGATTGAGAAAAAGAAAAAGGCCGTCTGAAATTTAAGTTTCAGACGGCCTTGTCTATTCAATCAAAATCAGTCTTTCAACTTCGCCAACTGAGTTTGAACTTTCGCCATTTTGTCTTCCAATTCCGCCAAATCGGCTTTGTCTTTTTCCACCAAATGCGCCGGGGCTTTTTCGGTGTAGCCGGGTTTGGAGAGTTTGGCGTTGAGTTTGTCCAAGGCTTTTTGCAGCTTCTCGGCTTCTTTGCTCAAACGGGCGGTTTCGGCGGCTTTGTCGATTTCGACTTTCAGCATCAGGCGCGCACCATTGCAGACGGCGACGGGGGCGTCTTCCGCTTCGGGCAGGCTGTCCACCAGCTTGGCTTCGGTCAGTCGGGTCAGCGACGGCAGATATTTGAGCAGGCCTTCGAGTTCTGCGCTGCCTTCGACGAAGAGCGGTGCTTTGACGTTTGGCGCGATACCCATTTCACCGCGCAGTTTGCGCACTTCTTCCACCAAGTCTTTCAATGCGGCCATTTTGTCGAAGGCCGTCTGAACGATTTGTTCTTTATCGGCTTGCGGATAGGCGGCCAACATGATGCTGTCGGCGGTTTTGGCATTCGCCAGAGGCGCAACGACCTGCCACAGCTCTTCGGTAATGAAAGGCATGATTGGGTGCAGCAGGCGCAGGATGGTTTCGAGTACGCGCACGAGGGTGCGACGTGTGGTGCGCTGGGTTGTCGGGCAGCCGGTTTGGATTTGCACTTTTGCCAGCTCGATGTACCAGTCGCAATATTCGTTCCACACAAATTCGTACAGCGTTTGCGCGGCAAGGTCGAAGCGGTAGGTTTCAAAGGCTTCGGCAACGGCAGCTTCGGCTTGTTGCAGTTTGCCGATAATCCATTGGTCGGCGAAGGTAAACGCCAACGGCTGCATTTCGTCTTGACCGCAGTCTTTGTCTTCGGTGTTCATCAACACAAAGTTGGTGGCGTTCCACAATTTATTGCAGAAATTGCGGTAGCCTTCGGCGCGTTTGAAGTCGAAGTTCACGCTGCGGCCGAGACTGGCGTAGCTTGCCATGGTGAAGCGCAATGCGTCCGCGCCCATGCTCGGAATGCCTTCGGGGAAGAGTTTTTTGGTGGCTTCTTCCACTTTCGGCGCGGTTTCAGGTTTGCGCAGGCCGGTGGTACGTTTCACCAGCAGTTTTTCCAAGTCGATACCGTCAATCAAATCGACGGGGTCGATGACGTTGCCTTCGGATTTGGACATTTTTTTGCCTTCGTGGTCGCGCACGATGCCGTGGATGTACACGTCTTTAAACGGTACTTTGCCGGTAAAGTGGGTGGTCATCATAATCATGCGCGCCACCCAGAAGAAGATAATTTCGTAGCCGGTAACCAAAACATTGGACGGCAGGAAGGCTTTGAGTTCGTCGGTTTCAGACGGCCAGCCCAGTGTGGAGAACGGCACAAGCGCGGAGGAGAACCATGTGTCCAATACGTCTTCTTCGCGGGTCAAGCCTGTTTTGCCAGCTTGTTTTTCGGCTTCTTCCTGATTGCTGGCAACGTACACATTGCCTTCGTTGTCGTACCACGCGGGGATTTGATGGCCCCACCACAGTTGGCGCGAGATACACCAGTCTTGGATGTTGTTCATCCATTGGTTGTAGGTGTTGACCCAGTTTTCAGGGATAAAGCGCACTGCGCCGCTGTCGACGGCTTTTTTGGCTTTGTCGGCGAGGCTCAAGCCTTTGAACTCGCTGTCAGGCTCGCCGCCGTTTGGTGTGGCGGACATGGCGACAAACCATTGGCTGGTCAGCATCGGCTCAATCACTGAGCCGGTACGGTCGCCTTTCGGCGTCATCAGCGTGTGCGGTTTGATTTCGACCAAGAAACCTTGTTCCTGCAAATCGGTAACCATTTGTTTGCGCGCGGCAAAGCGGTCCAAGCCTGCGTATTTTTCAGGCAGGGCAAAGCCTTGTTGCGCTTCGCCTTTGAAGTTGAACACTTCGGCGTTTGCCAGCACTTTAGCTTCCAAATCGAACACATTAATCAGGCGCGTGTCGTGGCGTTTGCCGACTTCGTAGTCGTTGAAGTCGTGCGCAGGCGTGATTTTCACGCAACCGGTGCCGAAGTCTTTTTCAACGTATTCATCGGCAATCACGGGGATGGTGCGGCCGGTCAGCGGCAGGATCAATTCTTTGCCGATCAAGTGGGTGTAACGTTCGTCTTCGGGATTGACGGCAACGGCAACGTCGCCCAGCAGCGTTTCGGGACGGGTGGTCGCCACGATAACGGCTTCGGCGGGATTGTTGACCAGCGGATAGCGGATGTGCCACATAGAGCCTTGTTCTTCCACGCTTTCCACTTCCAAATCCGATACTGCGGTACCCAATACCGGATCCCAGTTCACCAAGCGTTTGCCGCGGTAAATCAAGCCTTGCTCATACAGGCGCACGAACACTTCGGTCACGGTTTCGGCGCGCACGTCATCCATCGTGAAATACTCGCGCGTCCAGTCGGCAGAGCAGCCCACGCGGCGCATTTGTTGGGTAATCGTACCGCCGGAAACTTCTTTCCATTCCCACACTTTTTCCAAGAATTTTTCGCGGCCCAAGTCATGACGGGATACGTTTTGCGCGGCAAGCTGACGCTCGACCACGATTTGCGTGGCGATGCCCGCGTGGTCGGTGCCGGGAATCCAGGCGGTGTTGCAGCCTTTCATACGGTAGTAGCGGGTCAGGCCGTCCATGATGGTTTGGTTGAAGGCATGGCCCATGTGCAGCGTGCCGGTTACATTGGGCGGCGGCAGCTGGATGGAGAAAGACGGTTTGTTCAAATCCATATCAGGCTGGAAATAGCCCTGCTCTTCCCAGTTTTGATAATGTTTGGATTCGATTTCGGCTGGATTGTATTTGTCTAACATGATGGAACTTTGTGAAATTAAGGTTATTTTTGATGTGCGGATTATAACGCAAAAAGGCCGTCTGAATCATTTCAGACGGCCTTTGGCATACGGGTTTTAAAAATGGAACAATACCAGACTGACGGCAATCACCGCCATGCCCGTTGTCAGGCCGTAAACGGTTTCATGGCCGTCTGAATAGCGTTTGGCGGCCGGCAACAACTCGTCCAACGCCAAAAACACCATCACGCCGGCTATCACGCCGAACACCGAACCAAACACGGCAGGCGACAAAAACGGCTGCAAAACCAAA
>ERZ1674239.358-NODE-358-length-10556-cov-3.539377_pt1 | contig 10556 bp, 23 predicted proteins | sample MGYA00581208_ERZ1674239 | MGnify/ENA primary metagenome ERZ1674239 (study PRJEB41354, sample SAMEA4873308) | human saliva metagenome | biome: human-associated habitat [ENVO:00009003]; feature: mouth environment [ENVO:08000002]; material: saliva material... | reverse complement strand
TATCCAAAGTTAAGAATATTGTTAACTGCTGCAGGAACTTTCTTTTTAAGTTCTGTGCTCCATTCTTCAGCATAGATGGACTTCATGGTTTTTAAATCTACGAAGTAGCCACGGCTCAAATTGACGCTATCTAGCTTCCCTTTGACTGGTACGCCTTCGATTTCTCCATAAACAATCAACTCTTTTTGAACTTCGTCTGACGGATAACCGTGATACAAATGATTAAATCCATCGTCGTCCTTTAGACTTGCAATCATCTTATCGCCAATTACAAAATCAGATTTTAGATTTCCTTTGTTCTTGCCTGTCTTGGCTAAGATTTTGTCGCCATTATCATCCATGAACTGCTGATGAGCTTCTGGGCTTTCAAAATAACTGTGAACATAGTTTCCGAGCAAGAGAGGTGTTTCATCCCTCTCCTCGATCCATTCGCCACTGTCCAAAGCAAAGGCCTTGGCTTGGCATTGCTGATAGCATTTGAACCGTGAGTTAGTCAAGTAACTTGTGTCCTGGTAGTAATTCTCTTGTGTTAGTTCTTCCATAGCCTACTCCTTAATGTTGGTCGTGTTTCCCTCAAAGAAACTGATCTCTTCCAAAACTTCGCCTGTTTCTTCGTTAAAGTCTGGAATTTCATCTGCTGGGTATTCGGTAGAAGCTAACTCGTCAGGAATTTCCGTTTTTTCAGCCATTTTTGGGGTTGTTTTGCTTCCTTCGGTAAATTCTCCATCTACAACGTTCTCGCTCTCTGTGGCCATGCTAGGAGCTCCTAGGATACCATCCAAAGTTTCAGCGACTGGCTCTTGAGTAACATCTTTGACTTCATTCTTGTTTGAAACTGTGCTATCTTCGTTATCTGCAACGATTGCTTCCTGCAATTCGGTAGAAAGCGGGGCATAGGTTGAAAGCATATGCTTCAATACTGTTTTTCGAGCCATGGCATCAAAATCAGATTGCCATGGGCTATACTTGCTAGAGAATGACTGACTGTACTTCTTACCGTGAGCTTGGACTCGTTCCTTGGTCCAAAAGACAGTCTTTTCAAAACCGTTGACCAATCGCATGAATGCAAAGTAGCCTACTACTTTTTCTTTCTCTTTTGGAATAGCGGTCATGTCTACTTCAAGGTCTTCAGTAAGAGGGTTAAATCCTTTATACTGGCTTTCGTAGATTTCCCCTGCGTTCAATCGTGTGACTTGTCCGCTTCGTTGTGCAAGCTGGATCAAGCCTTTATACCCCACTTGGAACTGCGCTTGGTTCTTGTAAGGCACGATGTACGCATAACCAAGACTTTGTTCAATTGGCAAGTTAAGGACTGCGGCTTTCATGGCAGCGGTCATGATGCTTTCATTTGTAGCCTTAGCAAGTAGGTTGTTATTTGTTACGATGCTAAGCAAACTGGCCACGAATTGCTGACCGTTGCCATTTACCACTTCCGAAAATTTCTGTTTTACTGCTGGTGAGTTAAAAAATTGTTTGTGTGTTAGTTCGTTCGTCATTTTATTTTCTCCTTAAATCTTCATTGTCAATCTGCGTCTAGCATTTTGCTTCAGGTCGTCCAAACCGTTTCTATAATCATCAATAAGCCCTAAATTGCTATCAATAAATCGCTCGATTACTCTGTTCAGCAAGTCTTGCGACGTAGAGCCTTCGAGTTCAGCTAAAACTCCAATCAATTCTTTTTGTTTCGGAGACATTTCAATTCTGATATAACTTTTTCCTTTGTTTGAAGGTATATTTGTCATTTTCTTATCCTTTTTCTTTTAGTAATTAAACATTGTCCCACAGTATCCAGCTTCTTCTAATGCTAATCGGTTCAAATAGTGTGACATATCGCTAATACTCATTTTTCTAACCATTTTCTCGGTTAGATAATCGCCATCAATTTCTTCTCTCATTGCCTTTCTAAGTTCTTGTTTCCATTTTTTGTAATATAATCGTTTTTTCATTTCTTTCTACCTTTCGTCTTCTTCAAATTCCAATTTTCACGCTTTAAGCGTCTATTTTCGTTTTGTAATTTCAAAATAATATCTTGTTGCTCGTTGATAATCTGCCCCAGTTCTTGGCCAAGATGAATATATTCAGCTCGCCAGTTGTCAATCTCTTCGTGTAGTTCCTGAATCATATCTCATCACCCACATATCGACGTCGACCGCATCCGATATCCACATACTGGCTAGGGTCAAGCTCCTCTTGCTCCTCAGGTGGCTGCATTATATCTCTGTCGTAATCAAACATGAGCATACACCTTTCCGAGTTCCAGAACTCGCTTCACATATCTAGCCTTGGATGTTAGCCCAAGATCCAGTAATTCGTTTTTTTCTTCATGATTGGCCAAAAGCCATACACGGTTTTCAAGTTCAATTCTAGTCATTGCGTCTCCTTTGCTCTATCCCAATTGCTTTGCATAGCGTGCTCTTCGTGGTTCTGGTAAGGCTAATGGCTCAGGTCGCAATCCTTGAGGCGGTTCGTTGTCAAATGTGAAGCCTGGAAACTCTCTGCGAATGTTCTTGCGGATTTGTTCTCGTTCAATCTCACGACCCATTTCAAGCAATTCATTACAAGTTCTAATCACTTGCGTATCATACTCTTCCTGAAGTCGTCTTTCTTCCTCTTTTTGCTTTTCTAACTGATGAACTAGGATTCCTGCGCTAATAAATCCCAGAACCAAAAAACCTGTTCCTAGCAATTGGCTAACTAATGGTGGTTCAAACATTTCTTCTCTCTCCTTTATTTTGCTAACTGACTTTGAAACCGTAGTACATCGTTCAAGTCATATAAATACTTACCGCCTTTAACATTTTGCTGATAGCGGAATTTCCCTGCGTCTCTGAAATCTTCGATTTTCTTGCGACCCCAGCCCGTCTTTTCCTGAACATCTTTGATCGAAGCCCAGTTCGTGCCTCTTGCCACTCGCATTTTAGCTTCAGTCATAGCTTTCACATTTAACTGGACAAGTTCTTCCAACAGTTCGTTTTTAAAATCTTCTCCAAACAATTCCAAAGCCATTGGCAATTTCCTCTCCTTCGTGTTATAATTTAGTTAGTTATTTTTGATAAGTGCCTGATTACCGTCAGGTGCTTTTTTGTTTTACCTTAGTTCGTCTATGCTGATGCCTAACGCGTCAGCGACTTTGCATATATTCGGCCAAGAAAGGTATTTGACCTTTCCACTTTTCAGGTCAGAAAAGAAACTCCGATTGACTCCAGCCATCTTAGATAATTGATGTCCATTCAAATTTCTTTCCTGCATAATTCTGTTTAGTTGTTCCCACATTTCACACCTCCAAAAACACTATATGTTGTTAAACAAATATATTTAATTACAATATGTTGTGTTTTTCTGCTATCTATGTTATAATCAATCTCGACTAAGATCTCTCAACGTTTTAGTCAAAAATTTCAATAGAAAGGAGGAAAATTATATGTCTCGTTTACAACCTAGACCTCAAAAGAATTATCCTAACTACAACTGGGATGATTTAGATCGTTTTATCCAGAATATTCTAAGTGATCCATCGTTCAAAGTTTGTTGCGTAGACCCTGCACTTTATGCTATCCCTAAAGACGAAATTATTGCAGAATGCATAAGTGCTGGTTATACAGTTGAAGAACGTGAAGATGGCATTTTAAACATTTCATGATTAGCTAAACTAATGACTTGCGATTCAAGTCTAAAAAGTCTCGCTACTAAGTCTATCGATTGTCCGATAGGCTTTTTTCTTTTCCCACTATACGGATATCGTTTTGGTCTCATTTCTTCTCTCCTAACTCGTATAAATTTCACCATTGCAGGCATAGTATCGTAGCTCATTCATCTTTCTTGTAAATTGGTAGTCGCTTGTAATCAACAACCGCTCCTTCAGCAAGCTAGATAGTTCGTAGTGATTAGCTTCAAACTGTTCAATAATCTGCTGACGCTCTTTAGTAGTCACTTGCTGAAATTGTTCTTCTTGACTGCGTGTCATTGCTAAATTTGAACGCATTAGTTTTCATGTTTCCTTTCGTCATTCTGTCAACGAGACTTTGCTCGTAAAGTCCCTTGAGGTGCTTACCCTCAAAATTAGTTGTAATAATTGTGTTCGTCCTATTTTCAAGTATTTGATACAGGACTTTTTGAACCCAACTATTGCCCTGCTTGATTTCATTACCCACACTCGATTCTTTCCCAATATCGTCCAGAATCAAGTAGTCCACTTCCTGCAGGAACTTAATCGTCTGCCTTTCGTCCCATTTAGAATCCTTGTATCTAAATGCGTCCTTCATCCGAGAGAATAACTCTACAGTGGGCATATACACGACCGAGCGCTTCATCTGGAACTTCTGAAAACTCTCGTTTAATGTCTTAGCAATTCCAACTGCTAAATGGCTCTTCCCAACTCCAGGCGGACCACTGATGATCGTATTGCCTTCGTATTGCTCTTTTACATATTCAAGCGTTATTCGTCTAGCAAAATTGACTGCTGCCGAATCCTGCTCTGTGTGAATTTCAAAGTTGCCGATAGTGGCATTTTTCAAATCAGTCGGTATGATACTCTCTTTAGCAAACAAAGAGTAAGACCTTGTATTCCTAATTTGTGCTTCAGCTTGTGCAAGTTGCTCTCCTGCTTGAATGTGGATTTTTTCCTGCGTACATTCAGGGCAATAGGTCAGCACGTTCTGAGTGCAAGGGTTGACTGAACGCCACATATACACACCTTCATGCTTTGGGCATTGGGTAGTCAAGGTTTCGACTTGCAAGGCTCTAGTCTGTAGTTCTTTGCTTGATAATGCTCGCATAGCACCCTCCTAGAATCCCAGTCGTGGGTCAAATCCATCATCGGACAATCTCAAGCGACCGTTCGACTTACTATTTGACCGAGTAGGCTTCTGCCTATTCTCTACTAACTCAGCAGTGACAAGGCCTTTCTGTTTCCAGTCCCTCAAGATGCTACTTAGATACTTGAAATAAGGCTTACCGTTCCCCACGCATTCCTTGATTGCTAACTTGATAACCTCTTTCTTATGGTCTTGCAAGAAATATTTCAAGTCCTCAATCTCGAATGGTGTCGGTTGTCGTCCAAATTCTGAAAAAATCCAATCGTGAACAATACCAAGGTCATTTTCTGCTGGGGCGTCCTCTATACTATATAGAGAGTTACCACCAGCACCATCTGGTTCACTCAGTCTTGATAAATTAGTATTGATATTATCAGTCTTGATTGACTGTAATTTTTCCAGTTCTTGATCTGTATTTTTTACAGTTCCATACTGTAATTTTTCCAGTTCTTGACCTGTATTTTTTACAGTTCCAGAAATATACAACCTATTAGGTTTGTTAACTCCTTGCCTCTCTTCTTTTATCAAACCAAAGTCTTGCAATTCTTTTTTTGACTTAATTACTGTTTTTTCATTGCAATTAAGCGAATCCATGAACTGCTGATTCGTAAAGTAAACAAACACATCTCCATTTTTGTCATGCCATTTATTTTGAATAGATAGTGTGCGTCTATCAAAAATCAACATGTACATTACTTTTGCTCTCAAACTCAAGTTCTTGTATTCTTCATCCAGCAACCACTGCGGAAACTGATAGAAAGAGTTGTTCTTTACTTCGCTTATTTTCAATCATTCTTTCTCCTTTCTAGTTACCCACGTTTCGTGGTCTTGGGTCCAAAAAAATTTCGCCAATATCTTTCTCTAGAACATCAGCGATAATAAACATTTCATCAGATTTAAAAGCACGTTGTCCTCTTTCTTTCTGACGATATGCAGTTTCTGAAATACCTAATTTTCTTGCCAATTGTTTTTGCGTTATGCCTTTTTCTTTTCGTAATTGATAAAGATATATTTGCACGCACTCACCCCCTTGTGTTAATAGTTGCCCTCCGTGATTTCTGCTATAATGGAGTCAGAAAGGAGGTAATGTTATGGCATATAGCCCTTTTATTGATAAAATGATTGATGAGCTCATTGAGCTAGTTCGTGATGACAATCATACTTTCGAACCAGTAAAAGTCCGTGAAGTTAAGGACATTGTTCGAAAAATGTTAGCAACTCATGAAAACGAAGTCTTAGTTCGAATGAAACAATCTCAAGATCATAATAAGTAACATAGTATGATTGTTCACCGACCAGCGCTTTCGCTCTAGGTCTCAATTCTTCAGGCAAGCTTAGATAGTGTTCTTTCAGCGCTTCAAGCTCACTGATTGCTTTCACCACTCTTTTTGTCGAAGGAAAGAGTGGTTTTTGTTTATACGGATATCGTCTCGGTCTCATTTCATACCCTCGTTTTACTTTCCAGCGCCCTAACTTCTATCTCATGGCTGACTTGTTTCAATAGCTTCTCACATGCTATCTTAGCTTCTCTGTACGTTGTGTTTTCGCTGATGAAGTAATCAGCTAGTTCGATGATTTTATCTTCCAATTCTAACTACCTTTCAAATGTGGTATAATCAAAATAAAACGATTGGAGAAAAAATATGTCATTTGATCTTTCTAAATTAAGCCTAGGCAGTCGCTTCGCAGGCAATTCAAAAGCATTTCAATGCCCTGTATGTTCAGGTTTCTCTTCCCATTTATGGACTTATAATCCTATTGATATCAATAGAGATTACAAAGAATCTATCAAATTTATTATAATTGCACAATGTCAGGCTTGTAATCAATTTTCTATTTGGATAACAAATGAAATCCAAATAACGTATGGCTCCAGGATAGTATTAAACACAAGCGATGCAACGTCGACATTAATTTTCCCAAATGTTGCCGAAGGAGTACCTAAACCTAATAATGATATGCCTGATGATGTGAAAGAAATCTATATTGAAGCTGGAGAAGTTCTAAATATATCGCCTAGAGCTTCTGCAGCTCTATCCCGTCTAGCTATTGAAAAGCTTGTTACTCATTTAAACGCACAAGGTAAAGATTTAAATACCCAAATTGGAAGTCTTGTCTCTAAAGGAATGCCAATAGAAATCCAACAAATGCTAGACAGTGTTAGAGTAATAGGGAATAATGCTGTACATCCAGGTCAAATAGATATAAAAGATAACAAAGAGTTAGCTTTATCATTGTTAAGTTTTATCAACTTGATTGTAGATAATCGAATCACACAACCTAAAAAAATTCTAGACATATATAACCTATTACCTGATTCCTACCGAAATTCTATCGAAAGAAGAGATAATTAATCTTTCTCAAAGATTAATACATTTTCTTTGTCCCAATACTGAGTTACAACTCTAGTCGGATCATCTTCTGTTCCTTTCCCCCGTTTAAATGTAACTTTTATTAGTTCAACAATTTCAACACTTTCCATTTTTCTACTCCTTATCTTTTTTATCACATCGGTACTTCACTATCTGACGAATAGTAAAAGACACAATCACAAATCCTGCTAGGATTATCAATCCAACATTTTCATCCATTGCTTTTAACGGCAAATGATGGTACACTATCAAGTAGAGGTTGGGGCTTTTGCCCCTTTCTCTACTTTTTGTTTTGAAGCTTACGTTTGTGTTCTAATATTTGTTTGTGCCACAAACGTGCTTCTCTGATTAAGCCTAGTGCCAAGATGACGGTTGTGGTGTCCTTGGTTGCTAGGCTTTTTATGATGTGTTCCATCATTTGCCTTACCTCCTTTTCCTTAAGCTTGATTTAATTATAGCACACGTTTCGTGGGCTGTCAACACTTTTTTTACGAAAACACAAAAAAAGTTTTCTTTTCGTGGGTTTTATGTTATACTTTACTTATGAAAATAGAAAGGGGATTCAATCATGGATAAAGAACAGATTGCGATTGTTATAGGCGAAAAAATAAAACAATATAGACTCGCAAATGGTTGGACTCAACAAGAATTGGGTACTAAGATAGGTATAAGTAAAAACGCCATTGGCAATTATGAAAAAGGGTTTAGGTCTCCTAAGAAAAATACTATGTTTGACTTGGCAAATGCTTTTAATGTTTCTATCGATGACCTATTTCCTCCTATCCAAAAAGATACTCCCCCTACCACTTCCCCAATCCAATCTATCTACGACCAACTAGAACCGCCTAGACAAGGCAAAGTCCTGACTTTTGCCGAGAAGCAACTGAAAGAACAGAAAAACGAAGAAGAAACGAAGATAAACGAAGTATCAGAAAACATCATCAGACTGGACGACTACAGACAAACTACTTACCGTCGTGTTACTGGGGTTGTCTCTGCTGGTAGCGGTTCGATGCAGGACGACGATTTGGATATGGAAGTTTCATTCTATGAAGATGAAATACCAGATGACTACGACGCTATCGCTTATGTCGTCGGCAACTCTATGGAGCCAAAGATAAAAAATGGCGACTACCTATTTATCAAGAATACCCCACAGGTTGACTATAACACCATCGGTATCTTCCAAGTAGACGGTGCTAACTATGTCAAGAAACTGCGTCAGGGATATCTGGAAAGCTTGAATCCAGATTATGAGGATATACACCTAGACGAAAGCAACGACATCCGAACTATCGGCGAAGTCGTGAGTATATACAGAGAAAATTAAAATAAATATGTGCAACAACTGATCCACACTAAAAGCTGATAGAGAGGTTTCATTATGAAACAAGAACGCAAAGTTTTAGGTATTTTAGCTATTATTTTTGGAGCGCTGGCTCTACTTGGCTCATGGATGCCTATTATCAACAATTTTTCATTCATTTTGGCTATTTTAGCTCTTATCTTCGGTTTAATTGGTTTTGCAGTAAATCGAAAAAGACCAAAAACACTAGCTATTATCGGAACTGTTTTATCTGTTGTTTCGATTGCTATCGTTCTTGCAACTCAAGCTATGTATGCTAAATCGCTTGATAAAATTGGTAAAGATGTGGAACAAGCAGTTAGCTCGGCAAGTTCTTCAATCGAATCTTCACAAAAAGAAGAAGATGCTAAATTTAACTGGACAAAAGAGCAGTTTGACGCGCTTGTGACTGGTGATATTGCTAATAGAGGCGCAGGTGGTTCTAATTATGCTGACATTGTGAAAGAACACGGTGAACCAAGTGACACTAACACAAGTACAGTTAATGATCACGAAAACAAAACAATCTCTTACACTTCGATTGGTACTAAATATAAAGCTGTTATCTTGTCGTTCGCAAAACAAGATGATGGAAGTTTCTTATTGATTACCAAAGTTGGTAACGGTTTGGAATAAAAAAAGACAATAAAAAAAGTCACTTGCTGAAAGTTTGGCGACAGTAGCAAGTGACTAAACATAAATGAAGATTTTCAAAAATAATTTCTATTAGCAGGCAAGCAATTAGAAAAGATTTTGAATATCCATATAAGAAACAACCATTCAAAAGGTCGTTTTCTTATACCCATTTTATCAAGAAATGAGGTAAAAATCAATGGAAATTAAGTCTTATAAAAAGAAAAACGGAGAGACGGCTTATGGTTTCATCGTTTATGTTGGAAAAGAAAATGGTAAAAGTAAGTACGCTCGGAAAAAAGGATTTGCCACAAAAGCTAAAGCAAGGGCAGCACTACTCCAACTTCAAGAGGATATAGAAAACGGAGAACAATATAGGAAAGATATTACAGTCGAAGAAATTGCCAAAAAATGGCTTGAAGATTATTCTGAGACAGTCCAAGAGAGCACTTATATCAAGACCTCTAGGAATTTCAAGAATCACATTTATCCAGCTTTCGGCAAACGAAAGATAGCAACCATCACACCACTTCAAATGCAAGAACAAGCCAATGAATGGTCTAGAAAATTAGTCTATGGTCGTAAGTTAAAGGGTTTGATGAATAATGTTTTCAAATACGCAATCAGACATGGCTACATTGAAAGCAATCCAGTTGATAGCGTGATTACCTCGACAAGAAAGAAATCTGATATCAAAAGCGACTTTTACAACAAAGATGAACTTCAAAAGTTCTTGAAACTTGTTGCCAAAACAAAGGATCTAGAGAAGATAACTCTATTTCGCCTTCTAGCCTTCACAGGGGCACGAAAAGGGGAGATTTTAGCCCTGGAATGGAGCGACTGGAACGATAATACTCTGGACATAAACAAGGCCATTACAAGAGGTTTTGCAGGGGAAGAGATAGGCAATACTAAAACGGTCAGCAGTAATCGACTAATCAGCTTGGACAAGAAAACAAAAAGCATTTTAAAAAAATGGAGAAAGCAGAATCCAAACACCAAATACATTTTTGAAAATGAATTTAAAAAACCAATTCCGAGCACCTTGCCCAGAAAGTGGCTTATCAAAATTGTGGAAGGTAGCGACCTGCGTCCTATAAAAATCCACGGCTTCAGACATACACATGCCAGTCTATGTTTCGATGCAGGTATGACCTTGAAACAGGTCCAGCATCGTCTCGGACACTCTGACTTAAAAACAACCATGAACGTTTATACCCACATAACCAAGCAAGCAAAGGACGACATCGGAGAACGCTTTGCGAAGTACATAGATTTCTAGGATACGACAAAAATGTTGTATCCTTTGTTGTATCCTTTTTTCGCAAAAGAATACCAAGGAATACCAAAGACAAAAATAAAAAACGTTGATTTAACAACGTTTTACCAAGG
>ERZ1674239.356-NODE-356-length-10573-cov-11.843506_pt1 | contig 10573 bp, 11 predicted proteins | sample MGYA00581208_ERZ1674239 | MGnify/ENA primary metagenome ERZ1674239 (study PRJEB41354, sample SAMEA4873308) | human saliva metagenome | biome: human-associated habitat [ENVO:00009003]; feature: mouth environment [ENVO:08000002]; material: saliva material... | reverse complement strand
CCGACAGAGTTGATTTACGAAGATGCGGAGCTTGTGCATGACAAGACGACCATTGACCTCTTTTTGGCTTTTTCAAATATCCTAGCCAAGAAAAAAGAGGAGTTTGCACAGAATCACACGACTATCTTGCGGGATGAGTATAAGATTGAAGACATGATGGTCATCGTAAAAGACTCCTTGGTTGGACGAGATCAGTTGCGCTTGCAGGATTTGTTCAAGGAAGCCCAGAATGTCCAAGAGGTCATTACCCTCTTTTTGGCAACCTTGGAGTTAATCAAAACCCAGGAGCTAGTCCTAGTGCAAGAGGAGAGTTTCGGAGATATCTATCTCATGGAAAAGAAGGGAGAAAGTCAAGTGGCACAAAGCTAAACTTGATAGAGAGGAAAGATGAGTACTTTAGCAAAAATAGAAGCGCTCTTGTTTGTAGCGGGTGAAGATGGGATTAGGGTCCGCCAGTTAGCTGAACTCCTCTCTCTGCCACCGACAGGCATCCAACAGAGTTTAGAAAAATTAGCCCAGAAGTATGAAAAGGACCCAGATTCCAGTTTGGCTCTGATTGAGACAGGTGGGGCTTATAGATTGGTGACCAAGCCTCAATTTGCAGAGATTTTGAAGGAATACTCTAAGGCACCTATCAACCAGAGTTTATCTCGGGCTGCCCTTGAGACCTTGTCCATCATTGCCTACAAACAGCCCATCACACGGATAGAGATTGATGCCATTCGTGGGGTCAACTCGAGTGGGGCCTTGGCAAAGTTGCAGGCCTTTGACCTGATACGAGAAGACGGGAAAAAAGAAGTGTTGGGTCGCCCCAACCTCTATGTGACTACGGATTATTTCCTAGATTACATGGGGATTAACCATTTGGAAGAATTACCAGTGATTGATGAGCTTGAAATTCAAGCCCAAGAAAGCCAATTATTTGGTGAAAGGATAGAAGAAGATGAGAATCAATAAGTATATTGCCCACGCAGGTGTGGCCAGTAGGAGAAAAGCAGAAGAGCTGATCAAGCAAGGCTTGGTGACGGTTAACGGCCAAGTGGTACGTGAACTAGCAACCACTATCAAGTCAGGCGACAAGGTCGAAGTGGAAGGTCAACCTATCTACAACGAAGAAAAGGTCTATTATCTGCTTAACAAACCACGCGGTGTCATTTCCAGTGTGACAGATGACAAGGGGCGCAAGACTGTTGTCGACCTCTTGCCCAATGTCAAAGAGCGTATTTACCCAGTTGGTCGTTTGGACTGGGATACATCAGGAGTCTTGATTTTGACCAATGATGGGGATTTTACGGATGAAATGATTCACCCTCGTAATGAGATTGACAAGGTTTATGTTGCGCGTGTTAAAGGTGTGGCCAATAAGGACAATCTCCGTCCCTTGACCCGCGGCCTTGAAATTGATGGCAAGAAAACCAAGCCAGCTGTTTATGAAATTCTCAAAGTGGACCCAGTTAAAAATCGCTCAGTAGTACAGTTGACCATCCATGAAGGGCGTAACCATCAGGTTAAAAAAATGTTTGAAGCTGTTGGTCTTCAAGTGGACAAGTTGTCGCGTACACGTTTTGGGCACCTAGATTTGACAGGTCTCCGTCCAGGTGAATCCCGTCGTCTGAATAAAAAAGAAATCAGCCAACTACACACCATGGCTGTAACCAAGAAATAATGAAACGAATCTTAATAGCGCCTGTGCGCTTTTACCAACGTTTTATCTCGCCAGCCTTTCCACCCTCTTGTCGCTTTGAGCCGACTTGTTCAAATTACATGATTCAGGCTATTGAAAAACATGGCTTCAAGGGTGTCTTGATGGGGGTGGCTCGAATTTTACGTTGCCATCCCTGGTCGAAAACAGGCAAGGACCCCGTCCCGGACCACTTTTCCCTCAAACGAAATCAAGAAGGGGAATGAGGTTGGGCAAACAGATTTCAAAATGATAAAAACGGCTCTTTGTCAACTGTAGTGGGTTGATATAATAGTCTTAGACCTTGATTTTTCAAGGTCTTTTTTGATTTTGGTCACTTTTTGGTCAACTTTTTTTATAAAAAAATTATTGACTCAATAACTCTCTAACACGTTTGTTTTCTGATTCTTCTTTTTCCTTTATTAAGTGACCATATGTTTGAGTTATTTGTGTAATATCTTTGTGTCCCATATTTGAAGCTATAACCCAGATATCGATTCCATAACCTAACATAATACTTGCGTATGTGTGTCTAATACCTGTAGCTGATAAATCGAGTGGTTTGAGTTTCAACTTCTTGAGATGTTCTCTTAAACGCTTATTCACTTCGTGATTACTTGGAACGATAGTATACAAATCGAAAAAGATATGATTTTCTTTATTTTTAATATTTGTTTGTTCAATATCTCTACTTTGAATCTCTTTTAATTGATTCAAAACATTCAATGTTTCTGAATCGACTGGAATAGTTCGAACAGAAGTAGCTGTTTTTGCTGGTCGCCATTCTTTCTTTCTAGGGTCATAGCGCCTGTATGTTTTGATTTCTTGAGTTTCATTCAAAACACAATCCCATGTTAAGCCTAGCACCTCACCGAAACGCAAGCCAGTTTTTAGTTGAATAAAAAGAAGATAGTCAATAATATTAAACTTCAGTTCAATATTATGTTTTACCTCTTTCAATAATTTATGATAATCAGCTGAACTCTTGATAGCTTTTTCTTTTTTAATCTTTCGGCTTGCTTGTCCTGTAATAACAACACCATCTGTAAAATCAATGATTGATAACTTATCTTTTTTCGCAAATTGAATGACTTTTCTAACTTCCGCATTTAAACGCCGAACCGTATCTTTTCCAACTCTTTTTGCGTATTCGTTGATAAATTCTTGATACTCACTATAAGTGATGTTAGTAGCTGATTTATCTTTGAAATAATCTAAAATAAGTTTACCTCTATGTTTATGATGTGCAATTGTCCCTTGACTTTTATTTAAAGGAACTATTTGCAGATTATACCATTTCTGCCATAATTGATAGAGAGAAATATTTGAATCAATTACGTTACCGTTTAATAACTCTAATTCAATTTTACTTGCTTCCAATAGTGCTTCTTTTTTCGTTTGAAATCCTGAGTTTGAAGCAACTACCTTTTTATTCTTATCAAATATTCTATAATCCCAAGTTTTCTTTTTACCTCTTTGTCTGTATGAAATTGCCATACGATTATCCTTTCTTTTTAAAAAGATAACCAAGACATCGTCTTGGCTATTATATCATGTTTCTTTTAATAACTCTGAGAAATGCTGTTCAAAAAATGCTCTCGTCTTAGAAGCAAGAAATATGTATTTTCCACCCTGATTTTGCGGATACTTTACAAAACCATCTTTATTTTTATCAATATCAACTTTTGACCGAATATCAGCTCGATAGAGAACATTTTCTAACAGCCAAGGTCTAGAGACTGAAACCATCTCTAAAACCTCGGATAAGCTCATATATTTCCCTTCTGAAACTTGCTTCTTCATATTGAGATATTCTTCCTTTTCTACAATGATATGTGTGTTGGGAAGATTTACTTCTAAATTGTCTATTTTGATTAAAATCTTATCTGTCATATAATTTTTCCTTATTCTATGATAAAATAGGAGCAGAAATATTGTTTATTATTTCTACTAGTTTGAGTTATCGCTACCCTCGCTTTGGTCGGTTGAGTCTGTAGTGATAACTTTTCTTTTACTATCAATATTTTTTTCTTTCTTAATTCTTTCCAATATATCTGAAGCAATTTTTCGAAATTCTTCTTCATTTTCTACACTTTTTAATGTGTAGGTATCTAATTTTTTAAATGCTTGTTTCGATTTTTCTTTTAAATCACGTGTAGCTGTGTAATTCCATAATTCAATTTTGATAACCTTATTCTTTTCATCATGAACCATTTTGATTATAAACCTGATTCTTCTCATTAGTTGATGATATTCTTGATTTTTCTTACCAAACCACAAATCACACCAATCCCAATAAGTATCTGAATTTGTAATAATTGTTAAGTCATTGATGATGTACGCATCTTTAAACCGTGAACTAAGCTGAGTTGCAGAATCTGGCTCTAATACTTGAAACAGTTCTCTAAATGTCATGCCACAACTTGCATCTAATTCATTGATTACAATCGTTTTTTCCCCTTTATAACCTGAACCCAAATCGAATCGTTTCTTATTGATGGATGGGGTATGTGCGCCTAATCTATCATGTTCTTCTGCAAGTAAGCGTGCTAGATATGATTTTCCTGTTCCTCCTTCAGCTTGGATATAAATACCTGTATGATTTCGTTCGCCCTTACTCATACGAATAAACTCCTTATGAATATATTCTTGTCTGTTTTCCTCGAACTGCCTTTTATTTGAATTCCATGCTTTTTGTGCTATCCGTTGAGTGAATTGCTCAAATAATTGTTGTTTTGCTTCCATTATAAGAAGTCCTTCCTCTGAGATTTGATAACTTAACTCTAAACAATATTCATCGATTTCTAAACCGTTATCAGCCTTTTCTTTGCTATGACTTTTTATTTTTCCCATGATATCATCGATATAGTTTCCATTATTTGATGAAATGACTTCCGAAACCTCATAGGGAAATTTGTGTTCTTCCATGTTACGTTCGTTGCGATGTGTAAGATATCGGCATGCTTTTATCGAACTACGAACGAATTCTAAATTTTGTTCTCTTGAAATTGATAAACCCTTATAAACAGATGAATAAGTATGAGCATGCTTAAAATCAATATAAAAATGTGCATGCAGTGGTTTTGAACTTCCGTCATCTTTTAAATCTTTATCATGAAAAATAATATGATACCTATCATCTTCATTTTTACAATAGTCTTTAATTCGTTGAATAACTGATTCACGAAAATCTTTTTCAGTTAATTCTGAATTTGCATTATGTTCATATTCAAATGAAATTTGACCAAAAAATTTTCTTTTTCTATCATTTTGATTAATCTTCATAAAAATCCTTTCTGTTTTTGACACAAAATAAAGAGTGTGTGTTGATTTTGAGTTGTTGTGATTTGGTTTTTCTGTGGATGCACTGACGGAGAAAACTGTGCATCCACATCCAAACAAACATCATATTTATTTGACACATCACAACATAAAATTTGTATTCATTAGACATGGATTGTGTAAATATTTTGGTGCTGGTGTACTTGCTTACCTTCAGTAGCAGTACACCGCACCTTTATTTTTTTCTAAATGCTGTTGAGCTGAATGTTCTACTATTTTCTAATCTAATGAAATCATTAAATAAATATCTGCTGTCTAACTGATTTAATTCTCTTTTTGCCTGCGCCAATAATTCTTCCATAATATTATAACTTTCACAGTTATGTGGAAAAGTCCATGTTGCAACAGCTCTGTGTTCATAGTAAACCACAGTTAATGTTAACAGTGAACGATTCGCTTTTTTTATAATTTCTTGTTTTGAATTTCTGAAGCGAGAAGATTCTTCAAAACTTGGCTCTACATTTATCTGTCTACAAAATCGTCTAATCTTGTATGTAGCGATATATGATTTGATGCTGTTTCTGAAATAGTCGAATTCCACATTACGAGACGCAAAATCTAAAATAATTATAAAAAATAAGATAGAAAATGCACTCACTATAATTAAACGCAATATCCAAATGAACACTACAAAATAATAGAACGATTCTAAATTCATTTGAAAAAATAAAAATAGACTTAGACGCTCCAAAATGAAAGATACAATCCAAATAAAGACTGTAAAATTAACTACATTATATTTATTGAAATAATTTCTCATGTACTTTTTTCCTTTCTAATCGTATATGTTGGGGTTAGCAAGGGCATGATGTGAGTTCTGTGTTCACTATCTGTAAACTTGATAATACCTGTACCAATACCCGCAGGGACTACTATATTATCGACGTTGGTATTTGGTAGCAAAAATTGGCAACTATTCGCATTTATCTCACCTAAGATACAAACACAGTTAATTTGTTCACGTACTGCTGTATTACCACCAAAAGCAGTTGCATCAAAGCGTTGACTTAATAAAATTAGACTAATATTTGTTTGCCTACCAAGTAAAGCAATTGTCCCTAGTAACTGGGAAAATGCTTCACGTGCTTGTTTTGAACTACCTTGGACTAGTGCCAGCAACTCATCAATAACAATATAAATACGTTCAAACTGAGTTTCTGGTTTTGTTAGTAATATTTCTTGACGTTGATACAGTATAGTAATAACTTTTGCGAGTAATGCATTACATTCTGTGATAAAACTATTCAAGTTTGAGCCTTTAGTTGGAGAGAACACTTCTAAATTTAATTCTTTAGCTAATAAATAAATGTCAGATAATTTAGGGTCAATACAGATGATTTGATTCGTAATAGATTTTAAACAATAAATGAGATATTGAACAAAATGTGTTTTCCCCTGGCCGCTCGATCCACTTATGGCAATGTGGACTACTTTTGTCATGTCAATTCCAACGTTGTTTTCCATTAAAGGAATATGTTTTTCTGATACCTTTTCTTTAATAAAAGTTTGTAAATTATCTATTTTTAGCCGTGTTGGAATACCATCTAACCATGGGAAGAAGAAAGCCCGAGCCATGTTTGGATTTCTAGTGTCATAAGGGACGAAGTAGGCATTGTTTTGGGGGAGAAGAGTTTTATAGGGATAAAGTATACCAGCGCAAATTGCAAAAATATCAAAGTAGAGTTTCTTACTTAAAGAATACGAAATCGGGAGGTTGGGGACGTAAAAAACGCCAGAATCATTGCTTGCAACCTTAATATCAAATGAGTTTAAATAAGATGATTCATCATTAATATTGAGAGCGTTATTTAAATTTCTCAAAATAAATTGTTCTAATTCGAATTTGTTTTTACCAAATTCAGTAGTGTCAGAAACAACTGCTTCTGACACTTTCTGAGTTTGGCTTTTATTTATTAAAAAAGCCATGCCTTATTTTCCTTTCTTTTGAATACCTGTTGCCCTAAAATACAGTTGCCCGTACTGATTTTCGAATGCTTCTAAATCTTCAAATTCAACAATATCGCCAATATCGATTTTTGATAAATTTGGTTTATGTTCTGGTAAAAATTTTATTTTGAAGGGATTGTGATTGTCAGTTGCAACGTATACTTGATAAGCTTGAATGTTATCTGTCCGTTTCATTTTTTCTTTACCATTAGTAACTTCGCCAGTTTTTTCAAATTCATATTGAATTTCTAGCTTTTTACCTACTAATTTAACAAGCTCATTTGAAAGAGCTTGCTCAGCAAGGCTAGCACTGTAGCCGTTTGTGCGTTTGAAAAATGTCATAATTGACCTCCAATAGAAAAAATTTTTAAAGTTTTGCTACGAGAGCAGTAACTTCATGAGTCTATTCTAGCAATAATTTTTTCGAAAATCTACAAAATGTATATTTTAAATTTGACAAATCAATATTTACGATATATAATTTATGTGTATGATATACATTAGAAAGTGTTAAGGAATAAAAAATGACTAATTTAAAACTAAAAAGATTATCTGAATTTATTGATGACATGATACAAAAGTATCAAATTGAGGAAACAAAAAATATTAAAAAAAGTTTACGTAGAAAATTTGTTACAGAATTGGAAGCTATGGGACAGTGGGATAAAGCTAATTCTAAAACTTTTGGTCGAAACAGAACAAAGGTATTCAATTATGAAATTCTTGATAGATTAGAGAAACGGTGTGAACGATATTTAGTTAAGAAGAGCGGATTTGATTTTGATAAGTTCAAAGATTATAAAAGCAACATAGATAGTGAAAACTATTTTGAAGAAGCAACAGAAGATGAGCTAAAGGATATGCATGAAAAAGCTGTTTTTAGGTCATGGGATGGTTCTATTTCAAAAGAAGAGATTCGAGATGTCATGCTAACAGCTTTATTTGAAAAATTTTTCACTCCTCTTGATGTTGAACAATGGCAAAAAGATAGTGATATTTTAACCATTGTTGATGTTAATGATGATAGGGAATCTAGTTTTGAATATTACAGGGCGAAGGAGCGTTATTCATCTTACAATAAATCTGCATATTATAAGGAAAGAAAATTAAATGAATAAAAAATAACCGCTAGGATTCTTTCTTAGCGGTTTGGTTTTTCTTTTACGGTTTTTATTAGTAATTGGAAGGCTTCTAAGAGCTGTTCTTGACTTGTTTGTGGAAGTTGAGTTAATTGGTCAGCTAATAACTCTAGATGTGGATTCTTTGGGGTTATACGGCTTTCAAATAGCTCTGATGGTGTGATATTAAGAGCTGTGATAATCTTTTCTAGTGTATCAATCTTTATATTTGACCCTTTTGTTTCAAGGTTGGAAATATAATCTATGCCCACACCAGCCTTTTCGCTGAGATTTTGCTGACTTAAATTTTTTTCTTTACGTATGATTCGTATTCGTTGTCCGATATACTTTTGTAAGTGAATTGATTTCATAAGCTACCTCGTTTCAATACCATGATACAAGGAAGACAACTGTAAAATAACCCATATACAAACAAAGTTTTACAAAAATATTGTCTACAAACTAAAAATGTGTTAAAATAGTGCTATAAAATATATAAAATTGCATGATATACTACATATATCATGGTTTGACTGTTAAGTCAAACCAACACTATAAGCCCTTGCGAGGAGAAAATGATGAAGAAACTGCAAACCCTCACCACTTCAACAGCTATTGCGCTTGCGTCTGTTAGTGCGCCTGCATTTGCTCAAGAAGCAACTGTTTCAGCACCAGTTGATGCAAATACTGTAACTGCCGTCAATGAACCAGCTCTTGTTTCAAAACCTGTAGCTGATGCAAAACCAGAAGTGAAGAAATCTTCTGATGTCAAGCCTGCTCTTGATGCTCAAGCGTCTACTGTTAAGCAAGTTGAAGCTGAAAATGAAACAGCGAAAGCTGAAGCTACTTCTGCTAACCAAGTTGTTACAACTACCGAACCTGCTTTGACAAGCGCTAAAGAGGACTTGAAGTCTGCGGAAGCTGTTAAAGCAAATGCTACAGAAGAAAATATCACAGCTACAAAAGCTAAACAAGACGCCAATGTAAAAGCTCAAGAAGCCAATCAAAAAGCAACTGAAGCGTCTACTGAAGCCATTAAAGCTCAAACTGAAACTGTAGCAACTGAAACAGCTAACGTTGCAAGCGCAACAAGTAAGAAAGCTGAAGCGGATAAAACAGTAACCGCTAAAGAAGCGAATGTAAAATCAGCTGAAGACGCGCTAAATGGTTCAGGACTTGGCGAAGCAAAAGCTTCACTTGCCCAAGCTGAAAAAGATATTGAACAAGCCAATGCGAATATCTCAAGCGCAACAACAGCTGTCGAAACTGCTAAGAAAGCAGATAGTGACCGCGCAGATGCCATCAAACAAGCTGAGAACAATGTGAATGTCAAAAATGACGCCTTGAAATTAGCTAAAGAAATGATGGACGCCGACCAAAATAAAGTTAAATCCATCCAAGAAAAAGCGGATGCTACAGCCTCTAAAGAAAAAGAAGCTCAAACTGCCTTGGATGCAGAAAAAGCTCGCTCTGGTGAAGCTGTTATTCATATGGGAAATCCAGTTCACCATTTGACAGATGAAGAAAAAGCTTACTATGGTCTTGATAAGAACTATATCACATTTAAAGATGCACTTAGCTATTATGCAAATAACAGTTGGAAAGAAGATGGTAAAGCTAATCGTTTAATGATGCTTACAGCTGCTAAAATGTATAAAGCTCTTACAGTTGATTTCAACAAAAACGATGCCAACCGTAAAGTAAATATTGACCATTTAACAGATGCTGAAATTGCTGAAGTTAGTGATTTCTATGCTAAATTAGTAAATGTCTTGCAAGAAAATATGGGATATCCTACAACATATAGAGCTTATGCTGCTCAAGATACACTTGAACATAGCAAGAAAATGGCAAAAGCCTATGAAGCTCGTGGAACTGACCCTGCTGTGGCTGGTCATATTCGTGAAAACAATGGTGTTGAAAACTTAGCTTCAATTTATGCTAGTGACGATATTTCAACAATGCAAGATTTGAAAAACGCTGCATTGCGTGCTTTCAAAAATTATTCATTCCTTGATAAACATGCTAATTGGGGACATTTGAATAACAACCTAAATGGTGGTGGTGTTGCCATGACAGTTGCTAACATCAATGGTAAACGCTGGTTCGTTAACTCATTTGGTAGCGATGGTAAACACAAAATCAACCTCAACCAAAATATTGCCCAACTTGAAGCAAAACTAGCTGAAGCCCAAAAACAAAACAGTCAAGCTCAAACTGCTCTTACAAATGCTAAAGCAGAATTGGCAGAAGCTTCACGCAAATATGCTTCTGCACTTGACGCGAAAACAGAAGCTGAGAAAGAATTGGCAAGTAAAACAGCTAGTCCACTTCAAACAGAAATTGCTGAAAAGAACTTGCAATTAGCAAACCTTGCTTTGAAAAATGCACAAGAACGTAAAGCAACTGCTGAAAAAGCTGTTGAAAACTTCTCAAGAAGCCAAGCAGAAAAACAAACTGCTCTTGAAACAGCTAAAGATGAACT
>ERZ1674239.352-NODE-352-length-10649-cov-3.676515_pt1 | contig 10649 bp, 4 predicted proteins | sample MGYA00581208_ERZ1674239 | MGnify/ENA primary metagenome ERZ1674239 (study PRJEB41354, sample SAMEA4873308) | human saliva metagenome | biome: human-associated habitat [ENVO:00009003]; feature: mouth environment [ENVO:08000002]; material: saliva material... | reverse complement strand
GTAAAAATGAGTAAACTGACAAAAAATCAGAAATCAGTAGCTGAGAAGGTTGAATTAGGGAAGGCATATACTTTAACAGAAGCATCTAAACTTGTTAAAGAGATTACAACAACGAAATTTGATGCATCTGTAGATGTTGATATTCGTCTAGGTGTAGATCCACGTAAAGCAAATCAGATGGTTCGTGGTGTAGTTACATTGCCTAATGGGACTGGAAAACAAACTCGTGTGTTATGTCTTTGTACTCCTGATCAGGAATCTGCTGCTAAAGAAGCAGGTGCCGATTATGTTGGTCTTGATGAGTATATCCAAAAGATTAACGCAGGATGGACAGATGTTGATGTAATCATAACGATGCCATCTTGTATGGGTAAAGTTGGTCCTTTAGGACGTGTACTTGGTCCTCGTGGTTTAATGCCTAACCCTAAGAGCGGTACAGTTACAATGGATGTAGCGAAAGCTGTGAAAGAAGTAAAGTCTGGTAAAATAGATTTTAAAGTAGATAAGGCTGGTATTATTCATACATCAATAGGTAAGATCAGTATGTCTGCTGAACAAATCTTTGGTAACGCAAAGGAATTTATTTCAACCGTTGTAAAATTGAAACCTGCTGCTGCTAAAGGTACATATATCAAGAGTATCTTTATTTCAAGTACTATGAGTAAGGGTATCAAGATTGATCCTAAATCAGCTGAATAACTCTAAAAAGTTTGAAAGATGAAAAAAGAAGTAAAAGATACTATAATTGCTGAGATTGGTGAGAAGTTGAAAGAGTATCCACACTTTTATCTTGTGGATGTTACTGGATTAAACGCTAGTGCTACAAGTTCTCTCCGTCGGAAATGCTTTAAGAGCGAGATAAAAATGATTGTTGTTAAAAACAATCTATTACATAAAGCTTTCGAAGCTGCAGAATTAGATTACGAACCTCTTTATGGAGCTTTAAAGGGAAATACGGCAATACTATTCACACACATAGCTAATGTTCCTGCTAAGCTTCTAAAAGAATATAAGAAAGAAGGTATTCCTGCTTTAAAAGCAGCTTATGCTGAAGAATCTATGTTCATTGGAGCCGATAAGCTTGAAGAATTAGCAGCTCTTAAAAGTAAAAATGAACTTATTGCTGACGTTGTGGCTTTGTTACAATCTCCAGCAAAGAACGTTGTTTCAGCTCTCCAATCTGGGGCAAGTACAATTCACGGTGTGCTTAAGACTTTAGGCGAACGTTCTGAATAAAAGTAAAGTCAAAAAATAAAATTATAAATAGAATAAATTAAAATATAAGAATAAAATGGCAGATATTAAAGCTATTGCAGAAGAATTAGTAAATCTTACTGTTAAGGAAGTAAATGAGTTAGCAACTGTCCTCAAGGACGAGTATGGAATTGAGCCTGCTGCTGCAGCCGTAGCAGTTGCTGGTCCTGCTGCAGCTGAAGAGAAAACAGAATTTGATGTTGTTCTTACTGATGCTGGTGCAAACAAACTTAAGGTTGTTAAGGCTGTTAAGGAAGCTTGTGGCTTAGGTTTGAAAGATGCAAAAGACCTTGTTGATGGTGCTCCTTCTACAATTAAAGAAGGTGTAGCTAAAGCTGAAGCTGAAAACTTGAAGAAGTTGATTGAAGCAGAAGGCGCTAAGGTTGAATTGAAGTAATATTCTTCGGGAGAGAATTGCTTTTATACTTATATAAAAGCATAAATTATAAAGATATGGTTAGAATTTACCAAGTAGGTGAGTTCTAACCATTTTGTATCTTTTCTTACTTATCTATTGCTGGTGATATTATAATCGCAGCATAACTAAATATAATATGGCAACAGAGAATAAACCCAGAATAAACTTCGCCAGTGTGCAGAATCCGTATCCATATCCGGATTTTCTAGATTTACAGTTAAAGTCGTTTAAAGATTTCTTACAACTCGATACACCTCCTGAGAACCGAAAAGAAGATGGTTTATATAAGGTTTTCGTAGAGAATTTCCCTATTACTGATACGCGTAATAACTTCGTTCTTGAATTTTTGGATTACTACATAGATCCTCCACGTTATTCTATTGCAGAGTGTTTAGAACGGGGATTGACCTATAGTGTACCATTGAAAGCCAAAATGAAGCTTTATTGTACCGATCCAGAACACGAAGATTTTGGGACCTTTATCCAAGACGTATTTCTTGGTACAATTCCATATATGACAGACAATGGTACTTTTATCATTAATGGTGCTGAACGTGTTGTTGTCTCACAATTGCATCGTTCTCCAGGTGTCTTTTTTGGACAAGGAGTTCATGCAAATGGAACTGTACTTTATAGTGCGCGTATTATACCTTTTAAAGGATCATGGATTGAATTTGCTACTGATATAAATAATGTAATGTATGCTTATATTGACCGCAAAAAGAAATTGCCTGTAACAACTATGCTTCGGGCAATAGGCTTTGAGTCTGATAAGGATATATTACAGATTTTCGATCTGTGTGAAGAAATAAAGGTAAATAAGAAAAACCTGAAGGCCGCTTTAGGACGTAAGTTGGCTGGTAATGTAATGAAGAGTTGGAACGAGGATTTCGTGGATGAAGACACAGGTGAAGTTGTTTCTATTGAACGCAATGAGGTTGTTGTTGAACGTGAGACAGAAATCACTGACGAAAATCTGGATATTATTCTCGAAAGTGGCGTGTCTTCTATTCTTTTGCATAAAGACGAAAGTGTTGCCAATAAATATTCTATTATCTTTAATACGCTAGCAAAAGACCCTAGCCACTCTGAAATAGAAGCTGTTAATTATATTTACCGACAGTTGCGTAATGCTGATGCTGCCGATGATGCAAGTGCGCGCGAAGTTTTTCAGAATCTTTTCTTCTCTGATAAACGTTACGATTTAGGCGAAGTAGGACGCTATCGAATAAATAGAAAGTTGGGACTTGATACAGATATGGATGTTCGTGTTCTGACGAAAGACGATATAATCGCTATCATTAAGTATTTGATAAATCTTGTAAATTCAAATGCAACAGTTGATGATATAGACCACTTATCTAATCGTCGTGTCCGTACAGTTGGAGAACAATTGGCCAATCAGTTCTCTATCGGTTTAGCACGAATGAGTCGTACCATTCGAGAACGAATGAATGTCCGCGATAATGAAGTCTTCCAACCAACAGACTTGATTAATGCAAAAACAATCTCAAGTGTCATAAACTCCTTCTTTGGTACAAATCCATTAAGCCAATTTATGGATCAAACAAATCCATTGGCGGAAGTAACACACAAACGTCGTCTTTCTGCTTTAGGTCCAGGTGGTCTTTCTCGCGAAAGAGCAGGTTTCGAAGTTCGTGATGTTCACTATACACACTATGGTCGTTTGTGCCCTATAGAATCACCTGAAGGTCCTAACATTGGTTTGATATCTTCATTATGTCTTTATGCAAAGATTAATGATCTTGGCTTCATTGTTACTCCATACAGAAAGGTTACTAATTCGAAAGTAGATTTGAACAACGAGCATGTTGTTTATATGACAGCTGAAGAAGAAGAAGATCTTCCAGTAGGACAAGGAAATGCGCCATTGAATCCAGATGGAACATTTATCCGTGATAATGTGAAGTGTCGTCAAGACGCAGATTATCCAGTTGTAGAACCAAGCCAAGTAGCTCTTATGGATGTTGCTCCACAGCAAATAGCTTCTGTATCTGCTGGATTGATTCCATTCTTAGAACATGATGATGGACACCGTGCATTGATGGGTTGTAATATGATGCGTCAAGCTGTTCCGTTGTTACATAATGATGCCCCAATTGTAGGAACTGGTTTGGAAAAACAAGTTTGTGAAGATTCCAGAACAATGGTAACAGCCGAAGGCGATGGCATTATTGATTATGTAGATGCAACAACTATCCGAATTCTCTATGATCGCACAGAAGAGGAAGAGTTTGTTAGTTTTGAACCTGCATTAAAGGAATATCGTATTTCTAAATTCCGTCGCACTAATCAAAATATGGTTGTGGACCTCCGCCCAATTTGTAATAAAGGACAGCGTGTAAAGAAAGGTGATATTCTTACAGAAGGCTATGCTACTGAGAATGGAGAATTGGCACTTGGACGAAATCTTTTAGTAGCTTATATGCCATGGAAAGGTTATAACTATGAAGATGCTGTTGTTATTTCTGAACGAATGGTGCGCGAAGATGTTCTAACTTCTGTGCATGTTGATGAATATTCACTTGAGGTTCGTGAAACGAAGCGCGGCGTAGAAGAGTTTACATCTGATATCCCAAATGTCAGTGAAGAAGCTACAAAAGATCTTGATGAGAACGGTATTATTCGTATTGGTGCACGTGTTGAACCAGGCGATATTATGATAGGTAAAATTTCTCCAAAAGGTGAAAGCGATCCTTCACCAGAAGAGAAGTTATTGCGAGCAATTTTCGGAGATAAAGCTGGCGATGTGAAAGACTCTTCGTTGAAAGCTAATCCATCTTTGAGTGGCGTTGTTATCGATAAGAGACTATTTGCTCGTGCTATTAAGACCCGTGAGAGCAAACGACACGATAAAGCAACTTTAGTACGCCTTGATGAAGAACAAGAAGCTAAAATAAATGATTTAAAGAGTTTGCTTGTCGATAAGCTCTTAGAACTAACAGAAGATAAAGTTTCACAAGGAATTAAAGATTATTCGAATGCTGAGATTATAACTAAAGGTGCAAAATTCACAATGGCAGCTTTGAAGAATCTCGATTACGAAGGTATTCAATCTAATGGTTGGACAGACGACGAGCATACTAACTTCTTAATTCAGCAACTTATTATGAACTTCATTCGTAAGTATAAGCAGATGGATGCTGAACTTAAACGTAAGAAGTTCTCTATAACCATAGGAGACGAACTTCCATCAGGTGTATTACAGATGGCTAAAGTTTATATTGCTAAGAAGCGTAAGATTCAGGTAGGTGATAAGCTTGCCGGACGTCATGGTAATAAAGGTATTGTTTCGAAAGTTGTTCGCGTAGAAGACATGCCTTTCCTTGAAGATGGTAGAGCTGTAGACTTAGTATTAAATCCTATGGGTGTGCCATCGCGTATGAATCTTGGTCAGATTTTCGAAGCTATTCTCGGTGCTGCGGGTTATAAGCTAGGTGTTAAGTTTGCTACACCTATATTCGATGGAGCTAAACTTGCTGATCTAAAAGAATGGACCGATAAGGCTGGCTTACCTCCTATGTGTTCTACCTATATTTATGATGGAGAAACTGGTGAGCGTTTCGATCAACCTGCAACTGTGGGTATTACCTACTTCCTTAAGTTAGGACATATGGTTGAAGATAAAATGCATGCACGTAGCATCGGTCCATATTCTCTTATTACACAACAGCCATTGGGCGGTAAAGCTCAGTTTGGAGGACAACGATTTGGAGAAATGGAAGTTTGGGCAATCGAAGCATTCGGTGCCTCACATGTATTACAAGAAATACTGACAATAAAATCAGATGATGTTGTAGGGCGCTCTAAAGCCTACGAATCTATTGTCAAAGGCGAACCTATGCCAATGCCTGGCATTCCAGAGTCGTTGAATGTATTACTCCACGAACTTCGTGGTCTTGGATTAAGCATTAAACTTGATTAAATTGCACACCCAAAATTAAAAAAACATGGCTTTTAAGAAAGATAATAAAGTTAAGAGTAATTTTAACAAGATCACAATAGGATTAGCCTCTCCAGAAGAAATTCTTGAAAATTCGTTTGGAGAAGTAACCAAACCAGAAACGATTAACTATCGTACTTATAAACCTGAACGTGATGGCTTATTCTGTGAGCGTATTTTTGGTCCTACGAAAGACTATGAATGTGCTTGTGGAAAGTATAAGCGTATCCGCTATAAAGGTATCGTTTGTGATCGCTGTGGTGTAGAAGTTACAGAAAAGAAAGTACGCCGTGAGCGTGCTGGACATATCGAACTTGTAGTCCCAGTAGCGCATATTTGGTATTTCCGCAGTCTGCCTAATAAAATTGGCTATTTGTTAGGTCTCCCAACTAAGAAGTTGGACAGCGTTGTATATTATGAAAAATATATTGTTGTTCAACCTGGTGTTGTTGAGAATATGAAGTACTCAGATACAGGAGAAGAAATAAATGGTTCTCATAAATTCGATCTTTTATCTGAAGATGAATACTTAGATATTCTTGATAACCGTTTACCAGAAGGTAACGAGAGATTGGATAACTCTGATCCGAAGAAATTTATTGCAAAGATGGGGGCTGAAGCTATTTACGACTTGTTAGCTAATATAGACCTCGACCGTTTAGCGGGTGAGCTTCGCGACCGTGCAACAACCGATTCTAGTCAGCAGCGCAAAACAGAAGCTTTAAAGCGATTACAAATAGTAGAAGCATTCCGTCAATCAGAAGGTATAAATCGTCCAGAATGGATGATTATGAAGATTATACCAGTTACCCCTCCAGAACTTCGTCCATTAGTACCACTTGATGGAGGACGTTTTGCAACTTCTGATTTGAACGACCTTTATCGTCGTGTAATCATTCGTAATAATCGTTTGAAGCGCCTTATTGAGATAAAAGCACCAGACGTTATTCTCCGTAACGAAAAACGAATGTTGCAAGAGGCAGTAGATTCTTTGTTCGATAATAGCCGTAAGTCTTCTGCTGTTAAAAGCGAAAGCAATCGCCCTTTAAAATCTTTATCAGACTCTCTCAAAGGTAAACAAGGACGCTTCCGTCAAAACCTTCTTGGTAAGCGTGTAGACTATTCTGCTCGTTCTGTTATTGTTGTAGGACCAGAGCTGAAGATGGGCGAATGTGGTCTACCTAAACTTATGGCAGCCGAACTTTATAAACCATTCATTATACGCAAACTCATTGAACGAGGTATTGTGAAGACCGTAAAGAGCGCCAAAAAGATTGTAGACCGTCGCGAACCTGTTATTTGGGATATCTTGGAAAATGTAATGAAGGGACACCCAGTTCTTCTCAACCGTGCTCCTACCCTTCACCGTCTTGGTATACAAGCTTTCCAACCTAAACTTATTGAAGGAAAAGCTATCCAGTTACACCCATTGGCTTGTACTGCATTTAATGCCGACTTCGATGGAGACCAGATGGCTGTTCACCTCCCATTAAGCAATGAGGCTATTCTCGAGGCACAAATATTAATGCTCCAGAGCCACAATATATTAAATCCTGCTAACGGTGCACCTATTACGGTTCCTTCGCAAGATATGGTATTAGGTCTCTACTACATCACTAAGATTCGTCCAGGGGCTAAAGGAGAAGGGCTATGTTTCTATGGTGCCGAAGAAGCAATTATTGCTCATAACGAAGGACATTGCGACCTCCATGCACAGGTAAAGGTTATTGTAGATGACCTCGTTGATGGTAAACTTCAGAAACGAATGGTAGAAACTTCTGTTGGTCGAATCATTGTTAATCAGATTATTCCAACAGAAGTAGGCTATTTCAATGGTATTATTTCTAAGAAATCGCTACGCGGATTGATTGCAGATGTTATCAAATCTGTTGGTATGGCACGTGCATGTGCTTTCCTTGATGGTATCAAAAATCTTGGTTACCGTATGGCTTATACTGCAGGTCTTTCATTCAACTTGGACGATATAATTGTACCAAGCGAGAAAGTTGATATTGTAGGTAAGGGACAGTCTGAGGTCGATCAGGTTAAGGCTAATTACGAAATGGGATTCATTACCGATAAGGAACGTTATAACCAGGTAATTGATGCGTGGACTCACGTAAACAACAACCTGAAAGCAAGCGTAATGAAACACATGACTGAGGCTGACCAAGGTTTTAACGCTGTTTATATGATGCTTGACTCTGGTGCTCGTGGTTCTGCAGACCAGATTGCACAGCTTGCTGGTATGCGTGGGTTGATGGCAAAACCTCAAAAAGCAGGTGCTGAGGGTGCACAGATTATAGAAAACCCTATTCTTTCAAACTTTAAGGAAGGTATGTCTGTGCTCGAATATTTTATTTCTTCACACGGTGCTCGTAAAGGTCTTGCCGATACGGCTATGAAAACTGCCGATGCAGGATATCTAACTCGCCGTTTGGTAGACGTTTCCCATGATGTTATTATAACAGAAGAAGACTGTGGATCGCTTCGCGGACTTGAATGTCGAGCATTGAAGAGTGGAGACGAAGTTATTGCTTCTCTTTACGAACGCATTCTAGGTCGTGTATCTGTACACGATGTTATTAATCCTTCTACGGGTGAGATAATAGTTGCTGCGGGCGAAGAAATTACAGAGGCTAAAGCAAAAGCTATTGACGAATCTCCGCTCGAAATGATTGAAATTCGTTCTGTACTTACCTGCGAGAGCAAACGTGGTGTATGTAAAAAGTGTTATGGTCGCAACTTAGCTACAGCTCGTATGGTACAGATGGGTGAAGCGGTCGGAGTTATCGCAGCACAGGCTATTGGAGAGCCTGGAACACAGCTTACACTTCGTACATTCCACGCTGGTGGTATTGCTTCTAATGCTGCAGCCAATGCATCTATCATTGCGAAGAACGATTGCAAAATTGAATTCGATGAACTTCGTACAGTTCCATTTGTTGACGATGAAGATCGCGAATGTCAAAAAGTTGTGAGTCGCTTGGCAGAAATTCGCTTTATTGATATCAATACTGGTATTGTTCTCTTAACGGAAGGTATCCCTTATGGAAGTTCTCTCTATTTTAAGAGTGGAGATAAAGTAAAGAAAGACGACCTTATTTGCCGTTGGGACCCATTCAATGCTGTCATTGTTAGCGAATATTCTGGCGTACTTCGTTTGCACGATGTTGTAGAGGGAGCTACTTATAAAGCAGAAACCGACGATGCAACAGGACTTACCGAACGCATCATTACAGAATCGCGCGATAAATCGCTTGTTCCTACTGTTGATGTTGTGCGTGCAGGTGCTAAAAAAGGTGCTGGCGGGCAGTATGCTCCAGAAGATGTGTTTGGTACTTACAACCTTCCTGTTGGTGGACACTTAGAGCAAATAGTTCAAGATGGAGCAGAAATTACTACAGGTACAACGCTTGTTAAGATTCCACGCTCTGTAGGTGGTGCCGGCGATATTACAGGTGGTTTACCACGTGTAACCGAACTATTCGAGGCACGTAATCCATCTAACCCAGCTGTAGTTTCCGAAATTGATGGTGAAGTTACAATGGGCAAAGTGAAACGTGGTAATCGCGAAATAATCGTTACATCTAAAACCAGCGATCAACGGAAGTATCTCGTTAGTTTGTCAAAACAGATTCTTGTTCAAGAACACGATGCTGTGAGAGCAGGAACTCCGCTTTCAGATGGTATCATAACACCTGCCGATATTCTTTCTATTAAAGGCCCTACGGCTGTACAAGAATATATTGTAAACGAAGTACAAGACGTTTATCGTCTGCAAGGTGTGAAGATTAACGATAAACACTTCGAAATTATCGTTCGTCAAATGATGCGCAAAGTGCGAATTGACGACTCTGGCGATACTACTTTCCTCGAACAAGAGCTAGTTGATAAGCTCGACTTCTTAGAAGAGAACGACCGCATTTGGGGTAAAAAGGTTGTTACCGACCCAGGCGATTCTGAATATTGCTATAAAGGACAGATTCTGTCTGTACGTAAATTGCGCGATGAAAACTCTAACCTTAAACGCCGCGACTTAAAACTAGTTCAGGTGCGCGATGCTGTTCAAGCCACTGCAACACAGATGTTGCAAGGTATTACACGCGCTGCGCTTGGTACAAAGAGCTTTATGTCAGCTGCTTCATTCCAAGAAACAACTAAAGTTCTTAACGAGGCTGCAATTCGTGGTAAGAGTGATACGCTCGAGGGAATGAAAGAAAACGTTATTTGTGGACACCTCATTCCAGCGGGTACAGGTCTTCGTCAGTGGCAAAAGCTTATAGTTGGCTCTCAAGAAGAACATATACGCTTAGAAGCTAATAAGAAAAGCATTATAGACTTCTCTGACAAAGAGAATGCTAAAGCTTAAAATAAGACTTATAAGTTACAATTATAACGGTTCGTAGACATTGCCTACGAACCGTTATTGTTTTCCTCTACTAGATAGACAAAGAGGATAGCACCGCAATGGACCAATTGTTAGACAATATACTTTTAAGAAAATATGTGAGATAGGCGGAGAAAAACACAGCAAGGTGAATGCATAATAAGCTCTGCATAACATTCTTTCATCGATTATATGTATCCGTAACATTCGTATAAGTAATAAACAATATTACTTACACGTAAGTAAAGTTTTACTTACACGTAAATAATATATTACTTACACGTAAATAAAGTTTTACTTACACGTAAATAAAACTATATAATAAGTGTCTAAGTAATGCAGAAGGCAGATGTAAATGCAACGGAAGCATTGAGAAATTAAACTCAAACATATCGGTAGAGCCTTCGCTACCATTTACGCATTGGTGGCGTGCTATACTCGTTATTGTTTGCATAGTCTCGCATAAAGTAATATCTTTGCAACGAGATATCCCAAAGTAAACGAAGGTAGAATTTTTCACGACAAAGAAAATTGGATAGAAATACTACACTTATGGAAAGAACTAAAAACTAAACAGTTAGGAATGAACGAAGAAATAAACAAGTTGATAGATGCATTGCCCC
>ERZ1674239.340-NODE-340-length-10861-cov-2.119933_pt1 | contig 10861 bp, 11 predicted proteins | sample MGYA00581208_ERZ1674239 | MGnify/ENA primary metagenome ERZ1674239 (study PRJEB41354, sample SAMEA4873308) | human saliva metagenome | biome: human-associated habitat [ENVO:00009003]; feature: mouth environment [ENVO:08000002]; material: saliva material... | reverse complement strand
GGTGTGTTTTGAACTGCTTTCTATTTCTCGTGTCCAAGAAATGGGAGGCAGTTCAATTTCTGTGCGGGGGATTATCTTGTACGAGGTCATTTTTAGCAAGATATTGTCTGGACAGTTATACACGTTGCAAAATCACATACCGATTAAGATTGTTGTCTTTGCCGTCTGCGCTAAACTGCGCACAAACATGCACGTCAGAACCAAGACTTGCAAGAAGTTCATCAAGCTCCTCTTGCGAGAAGTGATGACAATAGCGCCAGGTATTCTCCTTATCTTGCCAACCAATCAGATAGTCATGTTCCTCAAGCTCTGAAGCATGTATGCCCAGCGCACGCAGCCCCTGAACAGTGGTTTCTTGAGCTTTGGCAGCAAGTTTTTGGCTGTTCATAAATTGCCAGAAAGAAACGCACACAAAGCCGCCAGGTTTGGCTTTCTCTAACAACGTACGCAGAAGCTGGAGCCTCTTCTCTGCACCTGGTACGTGATGTAAGAACCCAAACGCAACCACTAAATCACAGGCTGGAACAGTCAGCTCAGAATAAAGCGTGTTATCTAGCAGGCTCTTAATCACATCTAGCTCAATAAATACCAGCTCAGAGACATGAGCACCTGCGTCCCCGCTTTCCACCAGTGGCTTGCAATTATCTACAGCAAAATACTTTGCCGGAACAATCCCCGCCTCATCGCATAAAAAGCGAGCAAAGCGCAGGTTGCCGCAACCCACATCAAGTACAGAGGGTTTCTCGCCAGCTAAAAGCTGAGGCATGGCATCTAGGCACTGCTGCCATCCCTGCCAAGGCATCTGTCGTGTGGCCGAGAAACTCTGCGTCTGCTGAGAGTAAAACTCAGAGGTTACGTAGCTCAGCTGCTCAGCGGTAGATGTGCTGATAGATTGCGTATATGTTTTGTTTGAAGAAGTTTCCATACAGAGATTTTACGTCATCGCCTTGCTCCCAAAGGTCAGAAGCTCACCTTATTGCCTATACTGTTTGTATGGATGAACTCATTTTGGACATATTGAAGCAGCTCAGAGATGGCTCACAAGGTGCTCTTGATACGCATCAGCTTGAGATGCTCATTAACTCACATAACAGCGGAATTGACTCTAGCGCCCACAGTACAGAGCGCGAGAAACTCATTCCCAAACGAGCAATTCTCCCCTATTTTTTGCAGGTCAAGCAGAATAATGATGAGTTGTGGCAATCGTGGAATGTAACGCCTGAGCTGGAAGAAAGGTTTGTCCACTCCGTGCGCATGAAGCCTCGTCGCACCGCTTCTGGCGTGGCTACCATTACCGTAATCACCAGGCCGCATACCTGCTCAAGTAATTGCATTTATTGCCCGTGTGATCTGCGTATGCCTAAGAGCTATCTTGCTAACGAGCCTGCCTGTCAGCGCGCTGAACTCACATTTTTTGATCCATACGTGCAGGTTGCAGCTCGTCTTCAAGCGCTCCATCAGATGGGCCACTCAACCGACAAAGTAGAGCTCATAGTGCTCGGTGGCACCTGGAGCGATTATCCAGAGAGCTACCAATACTGGTTTATCAAGGAGCTTTTCCGTGCGCTTAATGATTGGCCCAACTCTCCTAATCACATCAAAGAGCGCCTGAATTGGTACACCTCGTTTGGCTTGCAGAACTCTGAAGAAGCACTTTCTTCTTTTGTTGCTGAACAGCAGGCAGCAGTCTTTGATGATACTGCCACGTATAACCAGGCTTTTCATAAGCTCTACGACACCAAAACGCGTGGTCTCAGATGCAAAGTACCTATGATGAGCTGGTGGAGCAACAACACGTTAATGAAACAGCTGCTGCTCGCGTGGTTGGCCTTGTAATAGAAACCAGACCTGACACTATTACGCCGGATAATCTACGCATGTTTAGGCAGCTTGGGTGCACCAAAATTCAAATTGGCATACAGAGCACACGCCAAGAAATCCTTGACGCAAACAAGCGTCAGATGAGCGTTGCCCAGATTAAACGAGCGTTCTCGCTGATTCGCTTGTACGGATTTAAAATCCATTCTCACCTGATGGTCAATCTTTTAGGCGCAACACCTGAAGCAGATAAACAGGACTTTAAAACATTTGTCACTGATCCAGGATTTCTTCCTGACGAGATTAAGCTCTATCCCTGTGCTCTGGTGTCTGGAACCCAGTTGGTCCAGAAATACCGTGAGGGTGCATGGCAGCCATACGCCAAAGATGAGCTGGTAGACGTGCTTGTTCAAGACGTGCTTGCAACGCCTCCATACGTGCGCATTTCTCGCATGATCAGAGACATTAGTGCCACTGATATTTTGGTGGGAAACAAACACACCAACCTGCGCCAGATGGTGGAGCAAGAGCTTGCTGCTGAAGACGTTGCAAACCGCGTGCAGGAGATTCGCTTCAGAGAGATTAACCAGCAGCAGGTACGAGCCGCAGAACTTACCCTTCAAGACTTTGTTTACACTACCGCGGTCAGTGACGAGCACTTCCTGCAGTGGGTAACTGCTGACAATAAAATCGCAGGTTTCTGTAGGCTTTCACTTCCCCACTGGGACAAACTGACCGCTGGCGCATGTGATGTTACCACCAATGAGCTGCTGGTACAGCCAGGTCAGGCCATGATCAGAGAGCTCCACGTGTACGGACAGGCACTATCGCTGGGCTCGGAAGGAATGTCTGCTCAACACCAGGGCTTGGGCCAAAAGCTTCTTGCCAAAGCCTCCTCTATCGCAGCTGAGGCGGGTTATACCAGTCTTAACGTCATCAGCTCAATTGGAACGCGCGCTTACTATCGTGCGCAAGGCTTTAGCGATGCAGGTCTCTACCAGCAAAAAGCGCTGTAGAAAGGTAGCCTTACACTTCCAAACCAGTTTTACACGCTTGCTGTAAAAGTTTCAAAAAATGCCGAGAAGACCGTTGATCTTCTCGGCATATTCATGAGCGTCGCCCTATCCTGGACGCAAATGGATCTTATGGAATCAGCGACAAAATCTGAGAGAGATTTTTCTTGCCGAAGTCAACCTTCTGGCCGTCGTTAATAACCAAGCATGGAACACTCATGACATCGTAGGTGTCTTTGAGCTCCTTGAAGTGGTTGATGTCGTAGACATCGCAGGTAACCTGGGGATTATCCGCAGCAATACGCTGAGCAGCTACAACAACATCTGGGCACATGGTACAAGAAAGTCCTACCAAGACCTGCAGATGCGTCTTTGACTCAATAGCGGCAATGGATGCCTTATCCTCGTCACTAATAGGCTGACCAGGACCTGCAGCGTTGTAGAGTCCAAGTACAAACGAAGTGAACTCGTGACCGCCGGGAACACCGTGGAACGCAAGACCTGTTGGAGTGCCATCCTGTGCGCACACACGAACAACAGGAAGGTTCTTCTCGCCCGTGTCTGAAACCGTCTGAACGCTCAGCTTGTCGGTCATAGAAGAAAGCTCTTCCATGTAAGCTTCGAGCTCCTCAGAAACAGGTCTTTGATCAAGCTCAAGCTGAAGCACAAGCGGACGTGCCATGCGCTCAAAGACAGCGTTGAGCTGTGCCTTCATGTCATCGGTGAAGATCTCTCCGGAGTCAGAGGCACTCTTAGCCGCTGGAGCCTCAGGAGCCTCCTTCTTGGACGAGATGCGCGTGACGTTCATCTGTGGAACAAGGCCAGTTTTCTCCTGAGCGCGCTTAATATAGCGCTCCATCTCAGTAGCGGTGGTTGCCGCCTGACCGATAGCCGTTGCAACCTGACGCAATGGCTTCTGACACACATCACCTGCACCAAAGAGGCCCTCACAGGTTGTTTCCTGGTGCTCATTGGTAATCAGATAGCCGTAGTCATCAGTCTGTGCCAGCTCTTTTACCAGGTCGGTCTCTGGCGCGTAACCCGCGAAGACAAAGACACCAATGGAATCTCCATCTTTTGGAGCAAACGTGGTCTTCTCGCCCGTCTTGAGGTTCTTGTACGTAATAGACCTAAGTGCGGAATCTCCGGCAACGGACTCAACCTGCGTGTTGTAGAGAACCGTAATGTTTGGATTAGTGCGAGCAGCCTCGGACGACGCAGGGGCGCAGGTAAATGCTTCCTCGCGTACAAGAACCGTGACGTGCTTTGCGTACTTAGTTAGAAATACACTTTCTTCTGCAGCTGCGAAGCCTCCACCAATAACAAAGACTTCCTTGCCGGTGAAGAACTCGCCATCGCAGGTGGCGCAGTAAGCAACTCCATGGCCCTGATAGTCCTCTTCTCCCACAAAGCCGATATGACGTGGATGTGCTCCTGTGGCGAGAAGAACGGAGAGGCAGGGACGCTCACCTTTGGTGGTGTGAACTACCTTAACATCTCCGGACATGTCCAGGTCAGTGACTTCTGCCAGCAAAAACTCTGCGCCAAAGGCTTCAGCCTGCTTACGCATGGTTTCTGAGAGTTCAGAGCCACTAGTAGAGAAAACTCCCGGGTAATTAACGACCTCATTAGTGATAGTGATCTGTCCGCCAAAATGGTCCTTCTCGACAACTAGAACACGGTAGCGAGCACGGGCCAGATAGAGGGCGGCGGTGAGCCCAGCTGGCCCACCGCCGATAATCACCGCGTCGTAGAGGTCTTTGACGTCGGTCATTGTAAGCTCCTAAATCTTAGAGCTGACCAACAAGGTCAAGACTTGGCTTCAGGGTCTCAGCACCTGGCTGCCACTTAGCTGGGCAGACCTGATCGCCGTGCTCTGCAACAAACTGTGCTGCCTGGAGAAGGCGGAGAAGCTCCTCAGCGTTACGGCCAATGCCACCAGCGGTGACAAGCTCAACCTGGATGACACCCTCAGGGTCAACAATGAAGGCGCCACGCTCAGCAAGGCCAGCATCCTCAATAAGGACCTCAAAGTTCCTTGCAAGAACGTGAGCTGGGTCAGCAAGCATTGGGTAGGTTACCTTAGAGATACGCTCGGACTCCTCGTGCCATGCCTTGTGGACAAACTCAGTGTCGCAAGAGACAGAGTAGACCTCTGCGCCAGCAGCCTGGAATTTGTCATAGTTGTTAGCAAGATCCTCAAGCTCAGTTGGGCAGACAAAGGTAAAGTCAGCTGGATAGAAGAAGAACAGGCTCCACTTACCCAGTGTGGACTCTTTGCTTACCTCAGTGATTTCACCGTTGTGGAATGCGTTTACCTTAAAATCACCAATTTGCTTACCAATAAGAGACATAGTCAGTTCCTTTCTGTAAGTAAAACAATTTGTAAAACGTACTAGTTAGAAGTTTACTCTCTTTAACTCTTTTGTCAATAACAATAATGATTACTATTTATATCCACAAAAAGAAACAGGCCAGATTACTCTGACCTGTGAACAGTTGGTGGGCGTTATAAGATTTGAACTTATGACCTCTTCCGTGTCAGGGAAGCGCTCGTCCCCCTGAGCTAAACGCCCGAATATGTTTGCTGCTGGGGATGCAGCAAGGGATATATTACGAGAAACCCGCCCCTCTTGCAACCGTCAAACTCAACTTTTTTTGAAATCTGCAAAAGATCGGTTCGTCGCAACATTGATGGCTATTTAAATGCCGCGGGCTATCAAATGAATGGCCGCCTTTTAAACCCGTACGTCTTCTGCACCTCAATTATTAAAAAATAGGCAACTGGATTGTAAAAGCATACGGTCAGAAGTATTATAGCAAGTCGTTCGATTGAGGGAGAAACTTATGAACTTTCTGGAATATAACAAAGACGAGAAGCTTCACTTTAATTATAAGAAATCATGCGGTCTCTGGTTAATTGTTGTAGCTCTCATCATTTTTGCAGCTACCGTAATAGGTGGAAAGCAGATTATCAATATGTCCGTATTTAGCTTTGGATATGTTGCAGCCTTCTTATCAATAAATACAAATAAGAAAGTTCTCAATAAGTTTTCCGATGGTCCTTCAAGTAAGTTCCAGAACAAAATGTCTCTATACGCGGTGATTTTCTTATTCATTTTGATGTTTTTATTAGGTGGACCATTTTTTGCAACTGAAAACTGGAGACTTATTTGGTTGGGCGCGTTAATGGCCACGGCGCTGCACTTTTTCCTCTATTACTTTGTACACGGAAAATCGATGATCTATTTGGCTATACTCTGCGCCATCAATGTTGGTGTAGGTTATATTTTTCCAGATATCCCACTGACAGTAACTGCCTATATTGATGCAGCAATTAAACTTGGCTTTGGAATTTACCTGTTCTTTTTCTCAAAGCCAACACAACAAAAATAACCTTCGCCTATAGTCCGTGTGCGTCAAACGTGTCCTTAACCAGTGCAACAAGCATTGGTATAAACACAGCCACGCCTGCTAAGAGCATTGGATTATCACGCACTTCCGGAATGCCCTGTAAGAAATTCTGCAAATCATAGACAAGACCAACGGCAACGGCAATAAGAATAGGTGCCAGAATAATCAAAATAGGATTTGGTGGTTTACGCATAAGGATGCTTTCTTTTACAAGTACTGCACACGCAGCGGTCCAATAGAGCAAAGATACGTATCAAGCCACATTCTGGCTTTTCTTCCTTACTTCTTCCCTACTTCTTACGCTTAACCTTAATTTGAATGCCAGAGATCTCTGGACGAGACGATGTAGAAGCAACAGCGCCTTTCTCGCCATTTACAAAAGCCGAGAAACGCTGACGGAAACGGTTCCACTTGTGGTAGATAGGCTCGTGATCATGAGATCTAAGGCCCAAAAGCATGCTTGCGGCCATAGTTGGAAGCAGATACTCAATAGCGCGCCAAAGCACAAAGCCTGCAGCAATTTCCTCGCCAAACATATGGCCAAACAGGAAGGCAAAGCCACCCTCAGCGCCACCAGTGCCACCAGGAAGTGGAATGGCCGAGGTCAAGAGCTCAAGCATTGAACCAGATGCAAGGCAGGTCAGAAGGTCTGCGGGTTGGCCGAGTGCACGCAGAACAAAGTATGGCAGTGCATAGAGGCAGCCAAGCTGGACCAAGGTAACCAGCAGAACAACGCACATCTCAGGGATGTTCTTTGCAGCAGTCTTAAAGCCGTTTGAGAACTCATCTACCTGCGTGTTAATGATGCCATGCCAGTGGTCGTACTGCTTTACGATACGAAGACGTGAAAGCAGCCTTAAGCCCCAGTTGCCCACGGTCTTAACCATTTTAGGAAGCAGGCAAATGGCCAAGATAACTGCAACCATCACTATCTTTGCGCCAAACAAAATAACGCCAATAACGGTTACATCGCCAAATTGCTCGTAGAAATAATTGGCCCTAAAGATAAGCATCAGAGCTGCAAAGATGCCCTCGCCCGCCTCGTACATAACAAAGCGTGTGAACTGCAGAGCTCCTGCCTGACCAACGGAAATTCCTGCACGAGTGAGGCGATAAATCTGAGCAGGAGCAGCGCCAGCACCGTTTGGCGTGAGGTTCATGAAGAAGATGCCCGACGCCTCAACGCTCATCAGGTCACGGACACCAACAGGACTCTCGGGGTCTGTAATGACTGAAATTACATAGGCGAGAATACCCAGGAAATAGTAGACAAAGTAGCAAAGAGCACCAGCAATGAGCCAACCTGTATCTACGTCTGCTAGAGCAACAACAAACTCATCAAACTGACCAGAGAAAACGATATAGAGTGCGTACAGTATTACAACCGCAAAGAGGAAGAGAATGCTCTTTCTAACTTGACCAAAGCTCTCTTTTGCCTCTTCTACCTGCTCAGATGAAGAAGTTGGAGCAACACTAATCTTAGGCTTTTTGGTTGAAACACCCTTAACGGTTGTAGATCCAATCTTCACCGTTACCTTCGGTGTAGATGAGGGGTGCTCGGTTTCAGACGCGCCATCTGGGCGATCCATGGGCACCTCCTTGGACTCTGGATCACAATACGTGTACAGAAAGAACACTCTTTGCAGATAAACGATGCAACCTCAAAGGGTTTCTCGCCACCTACCTGCTTTTTATTTTACATGAACCGTTCAAGTATACTCTTGTCGGCCTCAATAATGCCACCGCCACAAACTTCCTGGCCATCGTACAAAACCGCCGATTGACCTGCTGCAACAGTTTTTACGGGCTGGTCAAATTCAATAAATCCACATTGATTATCCGTGAGCGTAAACGTTACGGGAACCAGCGCGCCTGTGTGACGAGTTCTGACCACATACCTACCGTTAGCTGCAGGTTCTCCAGAAATCCAGTGCATGTCCGAGAGCTCCATGCAACGAGTCCAGAGCGCAGAACAGTTGAGGTCAGAGGTTACGTAGACCACATTCTTAAGCGTATCGGTTGCCACAACATAGCGTGCGGGACCTCCACCGATGTTCAGACCTTTTCTCTGGCCAACGGTAAAGAGAAACGCTCCATCATGGGTGCCAAGAACCTTGCCTGTCTCCCACTCAATGACGTCGCCCTGCTTTTTCTGAAAAGTGTCCAGCAAAAACGTGCGCAAGCCAACGGGACCAATAAAACAAATGCCGTCGGAGTCTGGCTTTGTTTCTATGCCCAGACCGCGTTCTGCACACATAACCCTAACCTCTGCCTTGGTGGCAATGTGTCCAATAGGAAAAAGTGTGCGTTCAAACAACTGACCTGGTACACGCCATAGGAAATATGTCTGATCCTTGTGAGCATCTGCGGCACGCAAAAGTTTTTTGGTGCCTGGGACGTTCTGTGCATAGTGACCTGTTGCAACAAAATCGGCACCCTCTGCAAAACGGTGGCCTTATACTCGGCCTCACAGTCCCACACGTCCAAATCAATGCCCAGCGTTACGCACACGCGCTCAGCATCAGCCAAGTCATCTGCCCAGGGGCACTTAAAGCCTGGCAAGTCCTTTGACCAGTTACGCATATAGATAGCCTTGACGTTGTAGCCCGCCTCAAGAAGCAAGGCCGCGGACAGCGCCGAATCAACGCCGCCACTCATGCCAAGGTAAACTAGCTCTCCCATGTCACTCCTACACGAGCAGATTCCTGCTTAACAGCCTCAGCGATTGCCCAAGCTGCGTACAAGATGTCGTCTTCTGTGGTAGTTCTTCCAAGCGTTAGCCTGAGGCTTCCCGCAGCTACTTCTCGCGGTGCTCCAATTGCCTCAAGCACGTGAGATATTTGCATCTTTGATGCGGCGCAGGCAGAGCCCGTTCCCACCGACACGCCTAGACGCTCAAGCAAAATAACCAGACGGCGAGCTTCAAGTCCCGGGAAAGAAACGTGCAGCAAATTAGGAAGCCTCAGCTTGGCGTTCTTTGGTCCCGAGACAATCATCTGCGGAAACTCTGTGCAAAGCAGCGTCTGTAGCTGATCTCTGAGACGAGAAACCCGTTTTGCCTCGTCAGTGCGAGTCTCATCAGCACGTGCTAAAGCACACGCAAAGCCAATGACGCCCGCGACGTTCTCCGTACCTGAACGAACACCGCCTTCTTGTCCGCCGCCGAGCACCAGCGGCCTTAAGCGCACATCGTCGGAGGCCCACAAGAGACCCACCTGCTTTGGACCGGAAAGCTTTGCTGCGGAAAGCGTCAACATGTCCACACCCAACGATGACACGTTCACGCTCAGGTATGCCGCAGCTTGAGAGGCGTCTACGTGCAAATGCAGCGGACGAGTCTCCCCTGCCGCAAGCCTGCGCGAGCGCTCCTTGGCAAGCACCTGCGAAATCTCTCGGATAGGCTGAATGGTGCCAATCTCCCCGTTTGCAAGTTCAATGGAAACCAGCTCAGTCTCTGGCTTGAGCACTTTTGCTACGCGCTCTGGATTCACACGACCGTCTGCTTCTACGCGTAGAGTCTTGTGCGAGAAAATCCCTGCACACGCAAGGACGCTCTCATGCTCAATAGCATCAACGATGACGTGCGCATCTTCAGAGACCGTTGCAAACGCCAGGTTGTTGGCCTCTGTAGCACCTGCTGTGAGCACCACGTTTCCTGGGCGAGCACCAATGGCATGCGCCAAGACAGCGCGGGCACGTTCTACCTCGTCACGAACCTGGCGAGACAGAGCATACGGTGCTGAAGGGTTGTAGAACTTCTCCGTGAAGTATGGAATCATTGCATCAACTACACGTGGATCCATAGGTGTAGCTGCGGCAAAGTCCAGGTACACGTTGCCTGTTGGATGTTCTGGTTTTGCAGAAGGCATGTGCATTACAAATCCTTTGGGTTTCTCGCGGTCTTGCGGGCTTACGGGCGTGCGGCCTTGTGTGGACACACAAGCTACGACTTATCAGCCAAGTCTGGCGGTGTAAAGGTCATGTTCTGGAAACGAGTAGATACAAAGCTGTCGTCGTAATGAGTATCTACCCACATCTCGAACGCATTTGACGGAGGAACGCCAGCGTCTCGCTGAGCCTTTCTACCTAGGCATGCCACCGTCATTGAAATGTCGGCGACAAGATACACCGTAAGCAGGGTAACAAAAATTGCTTGCCTTTTTGATGTTGGCTCACCTATCTTGTAGAGCGCGCGAGGCATGATAACCCGACACCAAATCAGACCCAAAATGCCCCAAAATCCCAAGAATCGCCAGGCCACCCACTGTGTGATGGCATCTGGAAGATGAGCGTACGTCCACGATTCCGAGTGGAAAATCTCTTGCATTCCCCAGCCGGTGAGTTGCTCCAGCGTGCCACCAACAACAACCGAGACCAAGAAAATAATAAGGCTATTGGCATGGTGCTTGTGCAGCTGGTAACAAATAACGGTGAGAAACACCGCGCCAGTTCCATAAAGCGGGGAAAATGGTCCCCAGATGAGGCCAACCCTGCTCTCGGTCAGGCCAGCGGTAATGAGCATCCAAATCTCTTCAATAAGAAGACCGGCCATGCAGCCCACAATGAAGAGGATGACCACCTGGTACCAGCCAAGATGCATCGTGTCCAAATATGCT
>ERZ1674239.336-NODE-336-length-10920-cov-13.729130_pt1 | contig 10920 bp, 7 predicted proteins | sample MGYA00581208_ERZ1674239 | MGnify/ENA primary metagenome ERZ1674239 (study PRJEB41354, sample SAMEA4873308) | human saliva metagenome | biome: human-associated habitat [ENVO:00009003]; feature: mouth environment [ENVO:08000002]; material: saliva material... | reverse complement strand
CGTTTTTCATTATTCTCTAAAGCATCATAACGTTCAATATGAGCAATTACTGGTGTTATTCCCAACATCAAAATATTGCTCAAGCCCGTATGAATCTCACGATAGGGAGTATGCATGCTAAACTCAATCAAAGCATAACGGCTATCATTAAGAGTAGGAATTTCTTTTCTTTCTAGCTTTTCTAGAACATCCAGAGTATAGTATATCTCTGCGCCATAAGCAATGACTAAATCATCTGCTACTTCTTTTGCAATTTCACGAACCTTAAGAAAATTTGTTGCAATTTTTTCTTCTGGAGTCTCAAACATCCCTTTTCGACGATGCGAAGTAGACACAATCATTCGAACTCCTTGATTATAAGCTTCTCTTAAAAGCGCCTTGCTATCCTCTATCGACTTTGGCCCATCATCTACATCAAAAACGATATGCGAATGGATGTCTATCATTTTATCTACCCTCCATCACATCCTGTATAGCTACTTTAACTGTAGCTAAACTACTCTCATCTATTTCCATCATATAGAGACTACTGTCTGGCATTGCATAAGAAGGAAGATCCATCCGACCTGTCCCTTTTAAATCTTGAGAATTTACTTTATAGTTTCCTCCGCTTTCCAATTGAGTATTCACTAGATCCATCATAGTCTCAATCGGCATATTTGTCTGAAGGGAATCCTGCAATCCTTGAAGAATACTATTATAGTTTTTCAATGCCTCTGTAGAAGTTAACTTCTGAATGATTGCTACAATAACCTTTTGTTGGTTGCGACCACGATCACGGTCTCCATCGGCTAGTGAGTAGCGTTCACGCACAAAACCTAGAGCTTGCTCAGAGTCTAGATGGACATTTCCCACTGGAAAATGGAACTTCCCATGTAGAGCTGTAAATTCTTGATCGTTATAAACATCTACTCCTCCCAATAGGTCAATCAATTTCAAAAATGAGGTGAAATTCAAACGAACATAATAATTAATATCTATACCATAAAGGTTCTCTAGGGTATGAATAGATGAATCAACCCCGTATATACCAGCATGAGTCAATTTATCCTTTTGATTGTTTCCACCATCAGCAATAGGAACATATGAATCTCGTGGAGTTGTTGTAAGAAGGATTCTCTTCGTATCCCTATTGACCGTCATCAGGATATTGACATCTGAGCGTGAAACTGAACTAATGGCACCGTAAGTATCAATACCACTGACATAGATATTAAAGAAGCGATCTTTAGATACCTTAGGGGTCTCAACATCCTTGGTCATTTTTTTAGTGTAAATTTTCTTAATTTTAGAAGCATAGTCTGGATACTCTGCCTCAATAATATTCTCAAATACACTATTTAAGACAATGGCTTTGGCCTCTCCAGAAATCAAACTTTTATAAGTTGACAAGTAAGAAGTACTTTTATCAACCGTCAAATCCTTATTTTGACTCGTCTTAATATCAGAGATTAGCTTTTGAATATTCTCATTATCCGTACCTGTTGGTCCCATAACACTAGATAATTGGGCAACATTATTGATATCGCTATCCTTTAAAACGACGACGCTGAGAGAATACTCTGAATAATTTGAAGTTGCATTAATATGACTTGTAAAACCTACAAATTGTTGCAGAGCAAATACAGAAACTGAACTCACTAAAACAGCTAGTGTCAAAAAGAAAATCGTGAACTTTTCTGCTTTTTTATAGATTATTAATAGTGTGGCAATCACAGCAACTATCAAGGCAAATACTGCGACCACTATATTAACGTGCCTGAAAGCAAGTATATTGTACTTAAAGATTAAGAACAACAAAAAACCGACTAACAATAAATAGATAGTCAACAAAACTATATTAACACTTCGCTTCACTTTCTGTGAACGTGATTTTTTAAAACGTCTACTCATGATTAACACCTATACATTTAATGTTACTATTATATCACTTTTGTACGATAAATTCTACATTTACCGAGTTTATAAAGATATAGATTATTTGGACCTCATAAGCACTGATACTATTCGAAAACCTCTTCAAACCACATCAGCGTCCATCTGCAACCTCAAAACAGTATTTTGAGCTGACTTCGTCAGTTCTATCTACCACCTCAAAGCTGTACTTTGAGCTAACTTCTCAGTTACTCTTTGATTTTTATTGAGTATTCGTTTCAATCTATTTTAGCACAAAACAAATCATTTCTCAGTTTTCAATAGCCGAGTGATTTAAAAAGACAAGCACCAAAACTGATGTTTGTCTTTATGATTCTCTGTAAAAAGCTATTCATCATTATTTAACATGATTTTCTGCTTCTTTTTGAGCTTTTTCGATTGCTTTTTTGCTTTCTTGCTCCCATTTAGTCTTAGCTTCTTCATACTGTTTGGTTGTAACAGTATCTTTTTGCAGTTTCATGTACTTGTAGTTATTGCCGTCACCCTTGATACCGACCAGTGAATACCCTCTTGTAAATGGCGTTACTTTGGTTACAGATGCTGTACCACCACTTGACATGGCTGACATAATCAGAGAATTGTCAATCATCCAAGCCTGTGCTTCAGCATATTTTTCATAGCGTTTGGCTACATCTTTATTTTCGCTATCTGCATCTTTAAGCATCTTAGTATAGGTATCAAGACCCAAGCTAGCAATCTTAGCTTTATCTTCCTGGGCATCTAGACCAAATATTTTGAGGTAGAATCCATCCTCTGCATTAAAAGGATTGAGATAGGTTGACGGATCTTGGTAATCACCTACCCAACCATCAAAGTTCAAATCGTAGTCTCGATCAGCTGGCGTTGGTGCCAAGAAGGCTACGTTATTAAAATCATCTGTTGAAAGTTGTTGAACATCAATAACAATGTTATCAGCACCTAAAACTGACTCCAGGGTCTGCTTAACAGAGTTCATACCTGTCACAGCATTTTTACTTGTCTGATCAACTGCCACATCCAAGTGAATAGGGAAAGTCACACCTTGACTCGCCAATTCTTTTTTAGCTTCTGCAAATTTTGCTTGGGCTTTTTCTTTGTTAAAATAGGCATCCTGAGCATCTGCCAAGTTAATACCTGACCATTCTGTACCATAGTTAACCAATTTAGAAGCCACTACTTCTCCAAAGGTCTTGTCTCCGACTTGGACAAATGTAGGAGGTACTAGGGTGTTACGAAGAGTCTTGCTAGCTGCTTCTTCCCCATTAGACTGAGCAGAATAGGCTGTACGGTCCAAGGCAAAGTTCACTGCTTGACGGAAGTTCTTGTTCAAGACAGCTGTCTCAGTTGACTTCTTCTGCTCATCTGTCGTTTTAGCAGTGTGATTGTAAGCCTTACGATTAACATTGAAATTGAAATACCAAGAAGTCTTGTCCTGCAAACTATAAACGATATTATCCTTATATTTTTCCTTAGTCTTAGCAAAGTTAGAACTATTTGGATAAACCCCAGCAATTGAGTAGGCTCCACTTTCAAAGTTACGAATGGTCAATTCTTGGTCTGAGCCATCAAAATAAGCCAATTTTACGTGTTCAATCGATACTTTGTCATGATCATAGTAATGCGGATTTTTCACATACTCGATCGATGATTTTGATGTGAAGTCTTTTAACAAATAAGGTCCACTGTAGAGAATGCTATTTGGAGATAGAGTCCCAAAATCTTTCCCTTTTGAATTTAGAAACTCTTCATTCACTGGGAAAAGAATACTATTGGTTGTTTTTGAGTTCCAGTAAGGTTCTGGGCGTGCCAAAGTATACTCAATAGTCTGGTCGTCTATGGCCTTCACCCCAACCTTAGAAAAGTCAGAATCCGCTCCTGTAATATAATCATTCAAGCCCTTGATCGAGTTTTGAATCAAGTCAATAGCCTGTGATTTATTATCCACCGCGTACTTAATACCTGTCACAAAATCCTGTGCTTTGACTGGGGCGTACTCTTCACCGTCAGCCGTGAACCATTTGGCATCTTTTCTCAATTTGTAGGTATAAGTCAGACCGTCGCTCGAAACAGACCAGTCTTCTGCCAAAGATGGAACTAGGTTTCCGTGGTTGTCATTTTCAAGCAAACCATCAACTAGGTTAGTAATAATAGCTGTATTATCAGCGTAGTAGTCTAATAAATAGTTAAATGTAGTTGGATTTCCACTAAAGGTTGATGAGTAAGTTTTTGTATCTGAACCTGATTGACCGCAAGCGGCTAAAAGCAAAGCAGCCGCAAAAGTCAGGCCTGTACTAAGGACACGCTTTTTTGTATTCATCTTCTTTTCTCCTTTATGTTAGTTTTTATAACATAAGTTTATTTTACCAAAATAGCCAGGATTTGTAAAGTTAATTGAATTTCGAGAATGAAAGTTTATAAATCTTGGTTATAAAAAAACAAAGGATTTCTGTCTTTCATACAGTCCTCCCTTGTTTTTATACGATTTCAATTTTAAATTTTTCTGTAAAAAACATTTATAGTAATTCCACACAGAAAGCATCCCATGGAGCTAAGATTTGTTTTTCAAAAACTTCTTGAGCCACGGTGTTTTCAATTAAGACCGATTTGACGTTTCCTTCTACGGTCAAGTCTTGCTCTTCATTGGACAAGTTAGCCACAACTAAGAAACGACGGTCACCGTCCTTACGGATATAGGCAAAAACCTTGTCAGCCGTTTCCAATAGTTCAAAGTCAGCTCGAATCAGCCAGCTGTTCTCCTTACGGATTTGGACCAACTTCTGATAAGTATAGAAAATAGAATCTGAATTTGCCAGCGCTTCTTGAACATTAATTGCTTGATAGTTTGGATTGACTGCCAACCAAGGATGACCTGTTGAGAAACCAGCGTTTTTGCTTTCGTCCCATTGCATCGGGGTACGGGCATTGTCACGTCCAATGACACGGATACTGTCCATGATTTCTTCCAGCGGAACGCCTTTTTCAAGAGCCTCACGCGCATAGTTAAGGGATTCAATATCTTCTACTTGATCCAGCGTTTCAAACGGATAGTTGGTCATCCCAATCTCCTCACCTTGGTAAATATAAGGAGTTCCTCTCATGAGATGAAGTAAGATTGCAAAGGCTTTGGCAGATTTTTCGCGGTATTCTTGGTCATTTCCCCAGATTGAGACGATACGAGGGAGGTCATGATTGTTCCAGAAGAGCGAATTCCAGCCGTCCTCAACTCCTAACTCTGTCTGCCATTTGTTGAAGATTTCTTTTAACTTAGCGATATTCAGCTCTTTTTGATAGTGCCATTTAGGCTGACCTTCCTGATACTGAAGACCGATATGTTCAAACTGGAAGACCATAGACAATTCTTGTCCCTTTGGATCTGAGTAGAACTTAGCAATCTCAGGCGTTGCTCCCCAAGTCTCCCCTACTGTCAAGAGATTCTTATCTCCAAAGGTCGCCTGATTCATCTCCTTGAGATAAGGGTGGAGCATAGGACCATTATTGACCACCTTCTCGTCAGGAATTTTACCAATCATGTCAATAACATCCATACGGAAACCACCAATGCCTTTATCAATCCAGAAGTTCATCATCTCATAAATTTTCTGACGAAGTTTTTCATTTTCCCAGTTGAGATCCGGCTGTTTCTTGCTGAAAAAGTGAAGATAGTATTGACCTGACTTTTCATCGTATTCCCAAGCAGAACCACTAAAGATAGAATCCAAATCATTGGGTTCATCTCGCCAAATATAGTAGTCACGTTCAGGGCTGTCAGGATTTTCACAAGCCTCGACAAACCAAGCATGTTCATCTGAGGTATGATTGACTACCAAGTCCATGATGATACGGATATCACGCTTCTTAGCTTCCGCAATCAGTTGGTCCATATCCTCCATGGTTCCGAAAATAGCTGCAATCGCTTGATAATCAGCAATATCATAGCCATTATCATCCATAGGACTGTCATAAACTGGAGAAAGCCAAATCGCTGTGATTCCTAACTTGGCTAGATAGTCTAACTTACTGGTAATTCCTGGCAAATCGCCAATTCCATCTCCGTTGCTATCCATAAAGCTCTTAGGATAAACTTGATAGACTACGGCATTGTGCCACCATTTTTCTTGCATCTTCTTACCTCATTATTTTAATAATCTGTAGTCTATGATAGCGCTTTTTAAAATTTTATGCAAGCGTTTGCCTAATCTTTTTGATTCCTTTTTTAACTCCATAGTTTCCTAACTTCCAATTTTTTATTATAATAGAGGTCAGAGGTAAAAAAATGAAAAAACAAGCTTTTAGTTCTGAACAATATTTGAATCTACAGCGCGACCACATTTTGGAGCGCATTAACCAATTTGACGGCAAGCTCTACTTAGAGTTTGGTGGCAAAATGTTAGAAGATTTCCACGCTGCTCGTGTCCTTCCTGGTTATGAGCCTGACAACAAAATCAAGCTCTTGCAAGAGTTGAAAGAGCAAGTTGAGGTGGTGATTGCCATTAATGCGAGTAACATCGAACATTCTAAGGCACGTGGTGACTTGGGCATTTCTTATGACCAAGAAGTTCTTCGTTTGATTGATAAATTCAATGAATTAGGGATTTTTGTTGGCTCCGTTGTCATCACACAGTACGCTGGCCAACCTGCTGCAGATGCCTTCCGCAATCAACTTGATAAAAACGGGATTGATTCTTATCTTCATTATCCAATCAAAGGATATCCGACAGATATGGATCACATCATTTCACCTGAAGGTATGGGGAAAAACGACTACATCAAAACCAGTCGCAACTTGATTGTCGTAACCGCTCCTGGACCTGGTTCTGGAAAATTGGCAACTTGTATGTCAAATATGTACCACGACCAAATCAATGGTATCAAGTCTGGCTACGCTAAGTTTGAAACCTTCCCAGTATGGAATCTTCCCCTTCATCACCCAGTCAATTTGGCCTACGAGGCTGCCACAGCTGACCTTGATGATGTCAACATGATTGACCCCTTCCATCTCCAAACCTACGGAGAAACCACTGTCAACTACAACCGTGATATCGAGATTTTCCCAGTGCTCAAGCGCATGTTAGAACGTATCCTCGGTGAATCTCCATACGCTTCTCCGACAGATATGGGTGTCAACATGGTTGGTTTCGCTATTACAGATGATGAAGCTGCTGTCGAAGCTTCTAAACAAGAAATCATCCGTCGCTACTATCAGACTGTTCTTGATTTCAAGGCCGAAAAAGTTGGCGAAGCTGCTGTCAAGAAAATTGAGTTGCTTATGAACGACCTAGGTATCACACCTGCAGACCGTAAGGTTGCTGTCGTTGCGCGTCAAAAAGCAGAAGAAACTGGCGGACCAGCCCTAGCCCTTGAATTGCCAACTGGGGAAATTGTCACTGGTAAGAACTCAGAACTCTTTGGTCCTACAGCCGCTGCCTTGATCAACGCTATCAAGAAATCAGCTAACATTGCCAAGGAAGTAAAACTAATCGAACCTGAAGTCGTCAAACCGATCCAAGGTCTTAAAATCAATCATCTCGGTAGCCGCAATCCACGCCTTCATTCAAATGAAATTTTGATTGCCCTTGCCATCACAGCCACAGAAAATCCTGATGCTGCTCGTGCTATGGAAGAACTTGGCAACCTCAAAGGAAGCGAAGCCCACTCAACCATCATCTTGACCGATGAAGACAAGAATGTCCTTCGCAAATTGGGTATCAATGTAACCTTTGACCCATACTACCAATACGACCGCTTGTATCGTAAATAAAGATTTCAACCTCTCCACTCTCGGAGAGGTTTTCTCTCTGTCTCAGGAGCAACCTTTATGATATAATGAAAGAAGAAAACTGAAAGGATTTACCATGTCAAAAGAAGTTATTGTCGAAAGTTTTGAACTTGACCACACCATTGTTAAAGCACCCTATGTTCGCTTGATTGGGGAAGAAACAGGACCAAAAGGAGACATCATCTCCAATTATGACATTCGCTTGGTGCAACCAAACGAAGACTCTATCCCTACTGCTAGTCTTCACACTATTGAGCACCTCTTAGCAAAACTCATCCGCACCCGCATTGACGGCATGATTGACTGTTCACCATTTGGTTGCCGCACAGGTTTCCACATGATTATGTGGGGACGTCACACCAGTGCTGAAATCGCAGCTGTTATCAAGGATTCGCTCAAGGAAATCGCTGAAACTACTACTTGGGAAGACGTCCCTGGAACAACCATCGAATCTTGCGGTAACTACAAGGATCACAGCCTCTTTTCTGCTAAAGAATGGGCTAAACTCATCCTTGAACAAGGGATTTCAGATGATGCATTTGAGCGTCATGTGATTTAAACACAAAAAAGGAACCAGTTTTTCAGCTGGTTCCTTCTTTTTATTCTCAAAATTCTGTCTTAAACTTTTTCACGAATGACTAAAACGCCATCTTCCATATCTGCTTCCAGATGTTTAGCATCTAAATGATCCAAGTGGAAGTCTGTGACTTTGTCACGGATTTGTTGTTCAACCACACGACGGAGTGGACGAACACCCATGACTTCATCGTAGCCTTCCTCAGTCATGTATTCTTTAGCAGCTTCGCTCACTGCCAAGTCAATGTCTTTCTTAGAAAGCGTCTTGTTAACTTCAACCAACATAAGGTCTACAATCTTAGAAAGATCTTCTTTGCTCAAGTGTGAGAATTCGATGACAGCATTGAAACGGTTAAGGAATTCTGGACGGAAGTAAGGTTTCAAACGATCCATCAATTCTGGTTTATCAGCATCTTCTGTCAAGTTAGCTTCGTAACCAAAGCCTGCGTTTGAAGTTGCGATAATCACCGTATTCTTGAAGTTGACAGTGTTACCTTGACCATCTGTCAAACGACCATCATCCAAAACTTGAAGGAGAAGGGTGATGACTTGAGGGTCAGCCTTTTCAATTTCGTCGAGAAGGACGATTGAGTATGGATTGCGACGGACGCGTTCTGTCAAGGTATTGTTGTTGTCATCGTAACCAACATAACCTGCAGTTGTACCAATCAATTTAGATACGGCTGTGCGGTCGCTGTATTCTGACATGTCCAAACGGATGATAGCATCTTTCGTTCCGAACATATCTAGAGCCAATTGTTTAGCCAACTCAGTCTTACCAACACCAGTAGGACCTACAAAGAGGAAGCTACCGATTGGACGGTTACCTTCATCAAAACCAGCACGGTTACGACGGATAGCTTTTGCTACTGCTTCAACGGCCTTATCTTGACCAATAACTTTCGTCTGCAAACGATGACCCATATCTTTCAAACGTTCGATGTCCGTAGCCCCCATTTGAGATACTGGAATACCGGTCATTCGTTCTACAGATTCAGCCACATCGTTGACACTTGCAGTCACTTTCATATCTTCTGTATGGTTTTCGATTTTCTTTTCCAATTCTGCAATGCGTGTTTTATAGTTTAGAGCTGCTTCAAAATCTTCTGCCTCAACTGCTTTTTCTTGCTTGTCTTTTTCTGCCTCAATTTCACGTTCAACAGCATGAACATCTGTTACTGGATGCTGAGCCGCCAAGTGAGCTGCCGTTACATCTACAAGGTCGATAGCCTTATCTGGCAAGCTACGTTGAGGAATATACTGAACAGAATAATCCACCGCTGCTTTCAAAACTTCGTCTGGCAAGATGACATTGTGGTGTTGTTGATAGAGGTCACGAATTCCTTGAAGGATTTTATATGTATCCTCTGCTGAAGGAGCATTGACCTTGACTTCGTTGAAACGACGAGCAAGGGCTGCATTTTTCAAGATAGTATTACGGTATTCATCTTGAGTAGTTGCGCCAATCACTGTCAATTCTCCACGTGAAAGAGCTGGTTTCAAGATATCAGCAAGACCTTTAGACCCTTGACCATCACCTGTGCTACCAGCACCAAGAATTTGGTGAATTTCATCAAAGAAGAGGATAATATTCCCTGCTTCTTTCACTTCATTGACTAAGTTTTGAACGTTTTCTTCAAAGCTACCACGGTATTGGGTCCCAGCCTCAAGGCCTGAGATATCAATGGAAATAATTTCCTTATTCTTAATAGCAGCTGGAACATCACCATTCACAATGGCTTGTGCTAGACCTTCGACAACTGCTGTCTTACCAACACCTGCGTCTCCGACTAAAACAGGATTGTTCTTGGTACGGCGTGAAAGAATTTCAGATGCTTCTTGAATTTCCTTGTTTCGTCCGATAACAGGATCCAGCTTGCCCTCACGCGCTTCTGCTGTCAAGTTACGACCTAGTTTAGCAAGGACACCATCTTGTTTCATACCTTTACCTTGAACGTACTGAGCTTGTTCACTTCCTTCGCTTGGAAGTTGAACAGTTTGACGGTAAATAGCGAATTCTTCAGGCGTTACTTCACGGCCGTTAATCAAGTAACGACGGTTTTCTGAACTATATCCACGCATACCACCCATCAATTGGTTAAATAAATCATCCATGTTGTTAAAGTTATTAAAGTTGTTATTCATATTCTTTACCTCTTTTTGTTTACTTAGTTATGATTACTGATATTGACTATCTTTGACCTTTGTTTTAAAAATTTAGACTAGCTAAATCGCTACTCTACGTACTATTTCTGGTTTTTCTTTTTCAAGCAGGAGTAGACTATCTTTACTTCTGAAGATTTCTAGATTAAACATAGACCCCACCTCTTTCTTTTTTACTTTAAATAAGTGTTCTAGTAAGGCTTTCATTTACCTTACGTTCATAATATACTACATTAGTCAGAAAAGGTCAAGGATTTTGACTTTAATTGACCAATATTTTTTTACACTCTTCAAACCACGTCATCTCTATCCGCAACCTCAAAACAGTGTTTTGAGCAACCTGCGACTAGCTTCCTAGTTTGCTCTTTGATTTTCATTGAGTATAAGTGCTCGAGTAAGGCTATCATTTACCTTACGTTCATAATATACTACATTGGTCAGAAAAGGTCAAGAGATTTGACTTTAATTGACCAATATTTTTTTAAAAAGCA
>ERZ1674239.334-NODE-334-length-10971-cov-2.606816_pt1 | contig 10971 bp, 10 predicted proteins | sample MGYA00581208_ERZ1674239 | MGnify/ENA primary metagenome ERZ1674239 (study PRJEB41354, sample SAMEA4873308) | human saliva metagenome | biome: human-associated habitat [ENVO:00009003]; feature: mouth environment [ENVO:08000002]; material: saliva material... | reverse complement strand
CGGAAGATTTTCCTTTCAGAGTTGGTCCTAATCCTAATATGCAAACACAAACAATACCTGTGCAATCTCAGCAAAAGGAAAAAAATCAGATTATGCAAAGTTCAAAACAAACAAAACTTGGGGGTGTAAAAGTAGAGTAATTAGATCGTAATAGAGGATATTTATATTTAGCTTATTTATTGAGATATCCTCTTTTTTTGTTTGTTCTTTTTTATGTGCTGAGGGTTTTTATTTGGAAAGAAAACTTTTCCTTGCATTTTGATTATATTTCTGTATATTAGTCGCCGTTGTTTATTGGATGGGGGCGTGTAGCTTAGTTGGTAGAGCAGATCCCTCTTAAGGATAAGGTCGTGGGTTCGAATCCCACCCCGCCCAAGGCTAAATAACAAGGATGACTGCAAATGCAGTTTTTTTCTTTTCTCTCGCTTTTGAAAAATAAATATGTATAGTGAAGAGATTATTTTGTTCTGTGTATAATGATGCCAAAAGTTTTATTTCTTGTTCTTTTTCTCTTCTTTTTTGTTTTTAATGCAGGATTTAGGTTCCCATTTTTTTCTCCAACCCCCTTTCCTATTATCAATTTTTCAGTTTCTGACTGTTCAGATTATCAGAGGGTTGAAGATAAAATTTTCTTAGATCCCGTTTGTGTTTTGAATTGACGCTTGCCGAACTTCTCACTTAAAGATCGTGCAGATATTGTTTGAACAAGGATTCTTTCTTTTTCTAAAGGTTATGATAGTCAAACTGAAACCATTCTTTACAGACCAGCAGAAATTGCCTTGAGTAAGGCGGATAATCTCTATCCTCTTACAGAAAAAAGAAGGCAACAGCTTGTTCTTGCTCATCAAAAAGGAGAAAAAATCTGATTTCCTCTTTCGTTTTTTGCTTCCTTAGTAGTGCCAAATTTAGCCTTTTATATTTCAGAAAAAGATATTTCTCAGTTAAAACCTTGTACAAAACATAATTATCTCCTTGCTTTTGAAACTTTAGATGGAAAGCTTATTAAGGCTGGCTCTGATTTTAGTTTTAATCGTCATCTTTTTGGATTAAGAGGTTATTGTCAGGGAAATGCTGGTCTAGACTTGAAGTTTTATTGAGGGGTATGTGGGGCTGCTTCTCAGCTTTTTAGAGCGTCATTAACAAATCCCTTGTTAGAAATTCCCAAAAGATGGGGGCATAATGACTGGTATAGTGCTTATTATGGGGAAAAAGTACAGGGAGATGATGCTTCAGTCTATGAAACGAGTAAACAATTGATTATCAAAAATGCTTCAGCGAGTGATGTGGTTATAAAAACCTTTCAACAAGGAGATAAGACTTATCTTGTTTTAGTAACAGATAAAAAATCAGTTCAAAATAAGCGAGTTGAGATTCAGAAGGTTTATCTTGGCTCTTTACAAGTAAAACTTTTTAGGGAAGTGTATCAAAAATCACTTGTATCTGGTAAAAAAGTAATCAAAAGTTTGAAATCAGAATTTTTCTTTTCAAAATATTTGAGTATTAATTCCGAGAGTCGTTAATGTTTCAATATTTCGTTTTTTTGTATCTCTCGTTGTATAAGGTAAACCCTACTTGATTTTTGAGTCAGCTTTTTTATACTCCTTGTGTTTTACTTTACAAGAGCGATTTGTTCAAAAAGCAGCAGAGATTACAAGGGAAAGAAGTGAGGTTTCTCACCAAGAAAAGGCAGGTATTTGCTCGCTGACTTTTTACGATTTTTTTCGTGGAACAGTATCCCAACCGTCCTTTTCATCAGCTTTCTTTCCATGTTCCTTTGCTGGTTTCCAAAAGAGCTGTTGTCAGGCATAAAATCAAAAGAATGCTGATCCGTGCCTCAGAAACTTTTCTTGCTCAAAAAGGAAAAGCTCCTTACTATAAAGCTTTTGTGACTCAAAAAAAGTCCCACATCTCCAAATCCTCAAGCTTATCGCAATAGAAAGCCACTTTCAAGTCCTAGTCGGTTTTCTACCAAAATGATCGTCAGATTTTGGCTGATTGGAGCGCTTTTTGTGTGTTTGGGCTATCGGTTTTATCAGTCGCTAGAAGTGGTATATCTGATTATTTCAGCGTTGATTATCGCGATTTCTGCTGAAGGGATGATTCTTGCTTTCCAGAGGAAGCTTAAGAGCAGGTGAGTTGCGATCGGAATGAGCTATTTTGTGCTTATGCTTTTTGTCTTTTCTGGAGTTTTCTTTGTAGTTCCTTTCTTGGTTTCTCAGATTTCGCTTTTGGTGTCTTGGGTATCCAAGGAGGTCGTAGGGATTAAAGATTTTGTGGTGAGCAATGCCCGACCTGATGCGATCTATCAGCTTTCTTTTCTTCCTGATCTTGCTAAAGATTATCTCGTGACGCATTGGGAGGATTTTAATTGGTCAAATGCTGATTTTCAGTCTTCGGTTTTGTCGGTTCTCAACGCGATTTTAGAATCTTCAACAAGCTATCTCAAGCAGTTTTCTTCAAGTATTTTCTCGGTGATTGGTGGATTTTTTGGGATTCTTGCGAATCTTGCGATAGTCTTTACGATGGCGATTTTTTTCTCTATTGAAAAGGATTATCTCGTTTCTCTGCTCGCGAAGCCCTTTGCGAAGCATCGTAAATCTGAGGTGAAATCTAAAATTGATGATGTCTATCGTAAGCTTTCGCTTTGGCTTAAGGCGAGGGTTTATCTTTCGCTCTTTATTTTCTTGGCAATTTACCTTGCTTTTTGGGTGATGAAGTGGCTAGGATTCGCCTTGCCAAATATGTTTCCTCTCGCTTTGATTACGGGGCTGTTGGATATTATTCCGTATGTTGGACCGCTGTTTGCGATGATCCCGATTGTGATTTTAGCATGGATTCATCACGGAATTTGGGGAATGCTAATTGTAGGTGGAGTCTATCTTTTGCTACAATGGGTTCAAAATAATGTCATCCTTCCTTTACTCATGGAGAAGCAATTGGGTGTAAATTCAGTTTTGGTCTTGCTTTCGGCGCTTCTTGGTGCAACGGTGATGGGTTTTTGGGGAATTGTGCTTTCTGTGCCATTAGCGGTAATTGTTAGCCTCTGGATTGATGAAAAAGAAGATTAAAAGTCTGATTTTAGCTCTTTTTTCTCCTAATGTCAGAGATAGAAAAGATTAGAACTGAGCTCTTGGCTCTTCAAGATCAAAAAAATCAAAAATTCGTGGCTAAGCTGATTCCTACGCTTCGTCTAGAACAGATTCTTGGCACAAAAATCCCCTTTTTGAGGAGCTTTGCCAAGCAGCTTTTTAAGCAAGATAAAGCTGATGAATTTTTGAAGGCATTTCCGCATTACTATCTGGAAGAAAATTTGCTTCATGGCTTTTTGATTGAGCAGGTCAAGGATTTTACTTTTGCGATGGAGTTGACGGAGGCTTTTCTCCCTTATATTGATAACCGAATGGTTTGTGATACTTTTTCTCCAAAGATCTTCAAAAAGTTTCCAGCTCTTGTATATCAAAAGATTAAAATCTGGCTTAATTCCTCAGATTCCTATACTCTCAGATATGCTATCGGACTGCTTCTTTCTAATTTTCTAAATGAAGAATTTAAGCCTGAAATGCTCAATCTCGTTGCTTCGGTGCAGAGTGGGGAATATTATGTGCAGATGATGCAGGCATGGTATTTTGCGACCGCCCTTGCCAAGCAGCCAAATGCAATGCTTCCTCTGATTCAAAGTCAGACTTTAAGTCCTTTTGTGCAGAATAAAACGATTCAAAAAGCGAGGGAAAGTAGGAGGATTTCTCCTGAGATGAAAGAGGATTTGCTCGCTTGGAAGTTGCAAAGTAGCTAAGAAAAGCTTGTTTTTCTAGGAAAAAATCCTATCTTTAAGGTAAATTTTTACTCCACCACTTTTTTTATGAAAACAAAACTTCTTTTTCAATATTACCGCTTTCTTGGGCGATGTGCGAGGCATTACCTGCAAAAATATCAGATTTTTACTATTGGAATCAATGGAAGTGTAGGGAAAACCTCTTGCCGTATGATTATTCATCAGACTTTGCAAAAAGCGCTTCCAGAGCAGAGAATCTATACCTCTCCCAAAAACTTTAATGGAGAACTCTGAATGTCGCTCTCTATTTTGCAGGTGGAAAGCCGAGAACCTCAGATTTTTACTTTTCTGAAAACAGCACTTCTTGCACTCAAAAAGGCTTTTTTCTCAAAGAAGAACTATGATATCATTGTGCTAGAATACGGGATTGATAGGCCAAAGGAGATGGAGTTTCTTTTGACGATCAATAAGCCTCATTTCTGAGTGTTTACGGCAATTGATGCCGTGCATTCTGAGCAGTTTGGGAATCCTGCGGAAATTGCCAGAGAAGAAGTGAAAATGGTCAAATCTACTAGAGAAATTGCTTTCCTCAATGCTGATGATGCCTATGCTCAAGAGGTCATGGGGGCTTTAGAGATTGATGGTTTCAGTTATCAGACTTTAGGCTATGAAAGCAGGGCTGATCTGCATTTCTCTGATGAAAAAATAGAAATCTGAATGCAAAACGAGCATTTGGCGCTTACCAATCTCAAGCTTCATCTCAAATCGCAGTCCTATTCTCTAAAAACTAACCTCCTCGGTAAACCCAACTACGGATATTTGAGTGTTGCTTTGGTAATGGCTCAGATTTTAGTCCTTAAGATTAAGGGGGAAGAGCTTGATATGCAGAGTTTCCTTGCTGAACCTTTGATTTTTCAGTTACAAGCGGGGAGATGTTCGCTTTTTAAGGGAAAAGAAGAGAGTATCCTTGTGGATTCTAGCTATAATGCTTCGCCGCTGAGTATGAGGAAGCTGATTGATACGACTTTGATGCTCAATAAGTCCCTTCCAGAGCAAAGAAAAGTGCTACTCGTGCTTGGAGATATGAGAGAGCTTGGTGATTTGACTGAAAAAGAGCATCGTTTACTCGCGGCCTATATCCAGCAAAGTGCGGATTTTGTGGTTCTGCTCTGAACTTCAATGCATCACTTTCTTGCTGATGAATTAGGAAAAATCTGATTCCCCTCATCGCAGTTTCAGCTTTGTCATTCGGCTTCTGAAGTCGGAAAGTTTGTCCTTGAATTTCTCAAGAAATCTGATGAAAAATGGATACTTCTTTTTAAAGGAAGTCAGAATACCATTTTCCTTGAAGAAGCAGTAAAGATGTTACTTAAAAAGCCTTCGGATGTTAAGTTCCTTACAAGGCAATCGGATTGGTGGCTCCAGAAAAAAAGTGACTTGTTTAAAAGAGAGGAGAGTAGTGCTTTTTCTATTTTATGTTACTAAGAAATTAAAAAAAACTGGAACGAACGTCCAGTTTTTTAGTTTGTTTTTCTTTTTCTTCTTTGGAGGATTTTAGCCGCATTTCTTTCTTGTTTTTCTTGGCGGGCATTCTGTTCTTTACGAAGCGTTTTAAGAGAAACTCATGGTGCAGATCTTTCTTCTTGTCCTTCTCCTCTTTCACGAAATCTTAGTACTAAAGGTACTCCGATAAATCAAAAATTTCTCCTCAATACATTTTCTATCCATTTTTTGAATGCAAAATTGACTCTGGCTTTGTGATTGACAAAGATCATAAAGGTTGGTGCATCTACTTCAATTTGTGTAGCATACATGATTTTGCAGATTCTATTTTTTGGGAAACGAGCAGGTTTTTGGACTTGTTCTTGATTGAGAATACGATTGAGTTCAGTGGTTCAGATTCTTTTCTGGTTTTCTTTTTGTAGGAGAGCGACCATTTTGAGGAGATTTCAAATTCCTTCAGCATGGAGCGCAGAAATTGGAACAATAGGAATGTGCTTGGCAAAATCAAGATAGCTCTGGGCTCCTTTTATCATCGCATCAATTGCCTTTTTCTCTACTAAATCAGCTTTATTCAGAGCAAAAATCGTAGGAAGTCAGAGTTGAACAATTTCTTGGAGTAAGGTCATATCTCTATGGGTGATCCCTTGCGTACAGTCCACTAGAAAAATTACGACGGGTCTCGTAAATTCCAGCATTTTAACAGTTTTGTCATAGGCAATCTTTTCTATTCCGTGAGTTTTTCCTTTTTTTCTAATCCCTGCAGTATCGTAGACGGTATATCGTTTTCCTTGAGATTTAAATTCTCAGACTAAGTAATCTCTCGTTGTACCTAGTTTGTCTTCTACTTTTGCAAGTTGTTTCCCGACAAAGGTATTGAGGAGGGTAGATTTTCATGAATTTGGTTTTCCTACAATTGCAATTCCGATTCCTTTTTGTTCAGGAAGTTCTTCTTTTTCTTCGTCGTGGATGGTGTTTCGTTTTCTAGCGTAGTCGAGAACTGCATCTTCTAGCTCTGCAAGGTTTCTCTCTTTTTTGGCACTAATTCAGATTACTTTTTCTAGTCCTAAACTGTAATAATCGCTGATTGCGAGGTCTCCTTCGTTTACTTTTCGCTTCACATCAAGTTTATTTACAATCAAGAAAGTCTGATTTTTTTTGTTATTTTCCATAATGAGAGAAAGAATATGCTGATCTTTAGCAGAGACTCCTACGGTATCATCAATCAAAAACAAGAGTAAGTCTGAATTTTTAACGATTTTTTCAATAAACGGCACTTCATCTGAAAAATCCAACAGTCCCGGACTATCAAAAAAGGTCAAATTTCCGACTCCATCAACCTGCATAGTATGAACGATAATATCTGTGGTCGTTCCATGAATGTCAGTTACAATTGCTCTAAACTGTCCGATAAGACGGTTGAAAAGCGTAGATTTCCCTGCGTTTGTCGCTCCAATAAGTCCTATTTTCATTGGTTTGCTCTCATAAAAAGAGTAAAAATAATCAAGAATTCAGAATATATTTTCTATTTCAAATTCAATATTCAGCATAGAGTATGGAGTATAGGGAAAAGTATTAACCTTTGCAAGAGAGATTTTTAGTATCTCTTGACATTATATTCAAAAAATATATTATCCCTTTTAAAACAAAAAATGGAAAAACATGAATAGAGAACAAATTTTAAAAAAACAAAAAAGAGCAAAAAAGATTTTTTTCTCGGTAATTGTGCTGTTTATCGGGGTCTTTATCTTTTTAATTATGTCCCAAGAATCAAAAGATTCTTTAACTCCAGAATTGCGTTTTCAAAGAGAGCAATTAAAAACACGATGTCATCAAATAGATCAAAAATCTTTCTATTTTGATGCATTTGATAAAGAGCTTTTTTGCCTTTTGAAGGCCTTTAAAAACCAGCATCCGGAACTCCAAATTGAAGGAGTATTCCGATCTGGAAATGGGTCTTTTGTTACTTTCTCTTGTAAAGAGAAAGAATAGAATTAATCAGCTCGAATTAGAGCTGATTTTTTTAATTTTCTGATCGGAATTTTCGCATCATTTCTGCTGCTCTACTTGGTCGCATATGTCCTCCTTCTGTGTATTTGCAGAATACGACAGCTGCTCAGGGTAAACATTTTGTGTAGCGTAGACATTCCATACCGTGGGCGTTAAGGTAGATTTCAGTTTCTGGTCAGCATTGATTTTGTTTAAGAATTTTATCACGGATTTGTTCCCCTCATGCGAAAGAAGCTAAAGGATCTGATGGATTATGAAAAATGATCGTAGCAACTGGGGCAGTACATTGTGGGAAAAGCATGGGGCTTCCCGCCACAATTCCAATTCCATGTAATTGGCCTCCTCTCGAACATCCTAGCATGCTGGTAAACCATCCCCCGAGTGAATGTCCGACGGCGTAGATTTCTCATGGGTCAATACAATATTGCTCTGAAATTTCTTTTACAATTGCATCAAAAAACTGATAATCCCTTAGATTTGAAACCTTATCTCATGGATCTCTTCGGTTTCTTTGTGGGCCTTCTTCAGGTAAACCGGCAGGATAGACAGTGATAGTATTCCCATCACTAGCTCATTCTATACCATAATATCCAAGTCCATTATTTGAGTTGGTACGACCATGAAAGGCGATTATGAGTTTTGCAGGGCGAGAAGAAGAATAGTTTTTTCCAATGCTCGTGATAAAATGCCTTTCTATCCCGTTTACTAGTACGGTGTCTAGGGTAGAGGAGGCTTGATCTTTCCCACAGCCTGCCGAGTACACTTTACGTTGATAGTCCCGACTTCATGATTGTCATTCGAGGAGTTTTGCGGTGAGATGTGCCATCATACCACGAGTGAGTTCCTGCTCTGGATAATAAGCATATTGAGAAAAAATTGAATTCTGATGTGCAAAATACAGATATTTCTCGTATCGAAAGTCAGATTTTTTTTCTTGGGTCTGAATTTTGAAGCCCTCAATAGCCATTTTTAGTCCTTCTACCAAGGAAACTTTTTGGTTTGGTTTAAAGGTCCCGTCATCATAGCCTTTTACGATTCCTAGGGCTTTTGCAGAACAAACAAAATTAAAAAATCGCTCCTCTTGAGGCACATCAGGGAAACATTGTTCATGTCATTCAACGAGATCAAGGTTCGCGGCGAGAATGATTATTTTTATCATTTCGGCACGAGTAATTCATTGATTCGGCTTGAAGGTCCCATCAGGATAGCCTTTTACGATGTCTTTTTTTACGAGCTCATTTATTGCTTCTTCATATTCGTTTCCGTTAGTGTCTGAAAATCCAGCCTGACTTATTCCTAATCCCAAGATGAGCCAGAATGAAAGAAAGAATGCGAGTTTTTTCATTATAATGTTGAGAGTAAATGGAAAAACTATACAGATTTTTTTTCTTTTTTCAATGAAGGTCATAGAATGGTTTGAGTATATTTTTTATGTTGATTTTTTGAATGCTGTGTTAATCTTTTTTGGGAGATTGTCGTTCCTATTTGGTTTTTTAAAAATCTTTTGACATTCGTCTTGAGAATCGTACAATGCTTCTTCGTGTAAAATTTTGTTTTTGTATATTATCGCTTGAGTATACTGTTATACTTGAGAGATATTCCTTCCTACGAAGGGTTTTGGTGATTAAGAGTGCTTAAGCTTATCTTAGTGTTTTGTGAAAGTATTGGTCGTAGGGTGAGGATTTTTATTTTTTACCGATGATATGAAAAAATCATGAATTCTGATTCGGGCAATGGCAATTTTATTCTTTTCCATTCACGTTTCAGCATATAGTGATACTACAAATCAATTTATTGCTACTGTAGAAGAAAAGCTTACGTCGATGCCTCTTTCTCAGCAGCAGGGTTATTTGCAAACACTTGCAATAACAATAAATACTGGAGCTATTGGTTCGCTCACTGATGAAAATCAGATTTTCCATACTGAGATAAAGGATCGAATTTCTCAGAAAAGTTGAACTCTTGTTCAGATAGTAACTAATGAGAAAAAAAATGAAGTTTCTTATCAAGATATGCCAAATATTGATTTTGATAAGGTAAGGCAAGCTTGGCTTACTTGGCATAATGAACTTAGAATTCAGCAGGGATTGGAACCTTATACCTATCATAGTGATTTAGAAAAAACGGCTAAAAATTGGGCAGATTATTTGGTTTCTCTGAAAAGGTCTACTCATAAAAGAGCTTCAAGTGATGGTTACTATAATTATTGGGGAATTAAGAAATGGTTTGCAAATCTAGGTGTTTCTTTTCTTAAGGAAACGGCTTGAAAGAGTGCTTTCTCTGAGAGCATTGGGTATAGATTATATCGTTGTACTACCTGAGATTGTACGCAAGAGCTTATTAATTCGACGAAGAAAATTTTTGATACTTTTGTATCAGAAGGGAAATGAGGAGTTCATTATAAGGCAATGGTTATGCCTCACTTTAAGCAAATAGGATTGGGATTTCAGTTTGATCCAGAGAAAAAATATGTTTATACGGTGATCCATTATGCAGAAAAAGTGCTAGATGATTAGCTTTTGGATTGCTTTATGCTCATTTTAATGAGAAGAATAAGACTTTTTTTCACTTCCTCTTGAATATTATCTCCCAATCCCTATACTTACACAAAGTCGTTTTATCTTATTTGAAAAGCTTATGGCACACAAAAAAGACTCACAACCAAAATATCGTGGAGTCAAGGTCTTTGGTGGACAGCCTGTTCTTGCAGGGAATATTATTATCAGACAGAAAGGTTCAAAATATGAATGTGGAAAAAATACTTATGAAGCTGCTGATTTTACCGTTCATGCTGCGATTGATGGGGTGGTTGCATTTAGAAAAAAGAATTGTAAGAAATTCAACGGAAGGACATATCTAAAAACTGTTGTAGAGGTTCTTACTGCAGAAGAAGCTGCGTCTAAATCTACTAAACTTACTTCTAAAAAGGAAGACTCTGAGAAAGTAGCTGTTAAAAAGGCAGTAACTAAAAAAGAAGCTACTCCAAAAGCAGAAAAGAAGGCTCCAGCTAAAAAATCTCCAGCTAAGAAAGTAGAAAAGGCTGAGTAATCAGTATCGGTTTTAATTTACTAAAGCTATCAATCAAATGACAATCGGTCCAAAGAAAAAGGTCAGTAAAGTTCAGACCCGTAAAAGACATTCAACTTGGAAATCAATTAATCTTAAAAAGTTATCACAAAAATATCAGACAGCAAAATGTCCAAACTGTGGTGCAAATAGATTGAATCATAGGATATGTCCATCTTGTGGGTATTATAATGGGAAGCAGGTGCTTACTATTAAGGCTAAAAAAGATGCAACGGTGGTAGAAGCATAGTTTTTGTATAATTTGTAGTTTAAAATTTCCAGAGATTTAACGTCTTGGAGGGATATTTTATTTTAAGCGTCCTTAATCTTACAATGGATATTAAGAAGAGAATCAATGCTAGAAAAATCGTATTATCGTATTTTTATCAGCATTGTTTTTTTTCTGTCTTGAGTAAAAAGCCCTTTATAAGTGAAAATACCCAGATAGAAAATCCTATTCTAGAAGACTTATCTTCATGAGATAAAAAATCAACATTTTTGGATGAAGATTTTCTTAGAGTTGTTGCTCAAAAAAAGGAAGCAGAGCTTCATATTGATGAGTTTGTTCAGGCTAAACTTAATGAATATGCATCAGATTGTACTGTAGAAGAGGATTTTGATTA
>ERZ1674239.333-NODE-333-length-10975-cov-15.590018_pt1 | contig 10975 bp, 10 predicted proteins | sample MGYA00581208_ERZ1674239 | MGnify/ENA primary metagenome ERZ1674239 (study PRJEB41354, sample SAMEA4873308) | human saliva metagenome | biome: human-associated habitat [ENVO:00009003]; feature: mouth environment [ENVO:08000002]; material: saliva material... | reverse complement strand
ACTCTATAACTATTTATTATCTTATCAAAAAGGAGAATCATAACATGGATAAGAAGCAAAACCTAACTTCATTTCAAGAACTAACAACTACCGAACTCAACCAGGTTACAGGTGGAGGATTGTGGGAAGAGCTATATGAAACTATAACAACACCATTAAAATTACGGACTACTTTCAAACCATAAAAAATCTATAGAATTATAAAAACGCATAATATCAGATTTCAAAATGACTGATACTATGCGTTTTATCATGAAAAGATTATAGAAGATACAAGTCACCCATCCCAACCTATACTTCTATCTCTAAGACTTGTTTAAATCTAAAATTAGAACTTGTAGTTTTTAGAATGATATTTGGGTATTTCGTTAAAATACTATTAACATTAGACAAACCAACTCCTCTATTCAGTCCTTTAGATGACATTCCTCTCTCAAATATTTTTGTAACATCAATCCCCCTATCTAGAGTAGGATTTTGGATAATCAAAACTTGCTTATTGTTTCTCATATCTTCAAAAAAACAAACACTTAGAGGTTCCTCGATAGCGGCGCTTGTAGCGGCCTCTATCGCGTTATCTAACAATATAGAAACAACTGTTAAAAAATCAATTTCCTCAATCTTTTTGATAGCAATTGGTTTTTCTATTTCCAAAGAAACTGGCACTAGTAAACTCTGAGCCTCGGATAATTTTGAGATTAATAAACTCTTCAAGGATAAATTCTCTATGTTTCTCAATCTCACTACATCAAATTTTGTATCTTTTAAATTTTTCCCCGAATCTTTCAGGACACTGTCATAAATTTGAGCAACTAAATCAATATCTTTGCGGTCTATCCCTATCTTTAAACTTGTTAAAATATTTGCATAATCATGCCTAAAGCTTCTAACCTCTTGATAAAGCCCTTCTACTTGTTTACTATAGCTATTAAGATTTTGAAGTTGAATCTCTTTTTGAAGCACTAAATCTTTTTGCAATTCCTCACGTACATTTCTGTCCAGTATATTAACAAAATAGATAAATAAAAAGAAATAGATTGCAGTTATAGCTCCTTGATAATGATTTACAGATAAATTCAGACTATTTTTAATGTAACCAATAAATGGAATAAGGAGAAAATACCCCAACATTGCAGCATTAGTAAGCCTCATTATTTGATCTAGATGTTTATCCAACACTTTACTTCTTAAATAGCTAAAATCATACTGAAAAACTTTTATTATAAGCAAAGATAGGAGACTTGCTAAAATTGAGAAAATTGTAGCATCGTAATAAACATATATTTCTGTTAAACTAGCAAAATTAGGAATAATAAAATCAACAAAAAAATCATAGATAATCGACCAAAATGTAATAGGAAACAGAGCATAAAAAAGTGTCGATCTCAGACTGTATTTCTTTTTATCCAACGACAATGTGTAGATAATAAAAAAGATGGGATAATCTAGTACTGTAATAACAACAGAGATATAGAACACCTTAATCAAGATGAAAAGTAAAAACTCTAATAAAAAATAGAAAAGCAATAGCTCTAAAGATCTCTTTATAGTCAATTGATAGCCATAAATTTTTGCATGAAGAAATAAAAGTATGTAAAAATTCAAAGATACTAACACAAAAGACATTTACTACTCCTTACTATCATGTAAATCTTTAACTATATTCAGCAATGCCCTCATTTTTAACCTAGATACTAGGCAACTTGACCCGTTCTTCAAATAGACTAGTTTTTCTTCCTTATCTATTGAGGAGATATTATAAGGATTCACAATAAAAGAACGATGACACTGAACCAATCTTGGTTCTTGCTTCAATATATCAGAAATTTTACCGTAAAACTCTATTCTTTCTCTCATAGTATAAAGAACTAGCTTATGAGGAATCATTGACGTTTCTATATAAAGCAAATCCGAAAACGGAACCTGAACAAGTGCTTTAGAATTTGTAAACACAAAAGAATCTTCAGTCATTAGTTGATGTTTATTCTTGTGAACATAAGCGATTGCCTTTTCCACACGTTCCCTAAAAGCACTTTCAGGTAATTCCTTATCAATAAAATCTAAAGCTGATACTTGATATTGAAAACTAACAGGCATAAATTCTGAATGAGTTGTTACAAAGACAACGACTGCATTTGGATCCCTATCTCTGATTTCCAAAGCAATATCTAACCCTTTTCTAACATCGTTTTTAATTTCAATATCCAAAAAGAAAAGTTGATGACCTCCACGTTCCATCATATCTTCTAACAATTGATTCGGTTTGCCATAAACACCACAGTGCTTTACTTCCCAACAATTCTTCTCTAGAATATCATACACCAGATTTTCCATCCTAGTCTGCTGTATAAAATCATCCTCTAATATAAAGATATTCATTTCTCGTCTCCTTTAGTATTTAACCATCTTTCTTTTACAGTTTTAAAATATCTTCTAGAGCAGATAATATCTGATACTCTTTCATCCATAAATAAAATGGTCTTCGTTTCATACTTCAATCCTATTACTTTGGATAAGTTAACAAGAAACTTTCTATGACACCTGAACAATTTACCCAGACTCATTTCCTCAACTCTAGCTAGGCTCATATACTTCTCAAATACTCCATCAGCTGTAATAAAAATAACAGCATGTGCCTTCGTAGGATGTGTTGTCACATAGTAAACCTTAGAATGAGGCACTTTAACAACTGCTCTACCTTGGCTTAAAATATATTCTTGCATATTTTTCCTCCTTACTCTCCTATATCATATCAAAACTAGTATCCTATGATTGAAAAAATCTTAAAAGGTATCTGAGTTATCATAAATGGTTATTTTTCAACATTTCATGCTAAAATTTATACAATCTAAGATTTCGATATCTTCTATCGGATGTTTTTGATATGATAGAGCAAGAGGATAAATATGGATACAATTCAAATTCTACATTTTTCATTATTAGGATACATCATCACAAATGATATCAATTCTTATATTAAAGAAAACATATCAACAAAAACGAGAATTATAGCTTCTAGGCGTATCATCTATTCCTATAACACTACTACCTATTTTATCATAAAATCAATGTTTTTATCTTCAGATACAATGTATTCTTATATAGAAGATATACGACTCCGTTCTGAATTTGCCAATATTATCATCATAGGAAGTTACATTGATTATGATAAACTTTTCCGTAGTCATTACAAAATATTCGGTGTCATTGATACAGCTAGAAATCATTCTTTACAATCTATACGACAAGAAATTCACTCATATTTAGATGGTATTTATAATAGATTGAAATAAGATATGAACAAATCGATTAGGAAAGTCAAATTACTTTCTAGAAATATTTCAGCAGTCATGGCGTATTATTCTAGATTCAATCTACTATATCTTTAAAAAACAACTTTTACGTAATCAATCAGATTAGCCATAACAACCTAAATCAGTCCATTAACTACACAAATACTGTTCTTTGAAAATTAAAAATCACTGCCTCCCCCAGACAAACCTGAGGAAAACAGTGATCACATTTTTAGGAATTAGGAATGAATACACGAAATCAATTGATCTTATGATTTTTTGTTTTTCAAGAATTCATCGTATTGTTTTTGCATTTCGTTCAATACTTTTTCGTAGGCACCTTCAGATTTCAATTTTTCCATCAATTCTGGAATAGCTTTGTCTGGGTCTACAGTACCAGTGTTGATAGCTGTATCGAATTGTTGCATTGTGTTAGAGATTGCTGAGATTTCAGATTTCACATTGTCAGTGTTAAAGATGAATCCAAGTGCTGGAGATTCTTTAGCTTCAGCCAATTGTTTCTTAGAATCTTCGATTTGTTGGTCTGTAACGTTTTCGTTGATGTAAAGGATCCAGTTGTTACCAGTGTTCCATCCACCCATGTGAGTGTTTCCTTTGTAGCCATCAAGGACTTTAACACGGTTTTCTTTACCTGCAAGTTTTTCCCAGTTCTTGCCTTCTGGACCGTAAACAAGACCGTTCAAAAGTTCTGGGTTAGTGTTCAAGAGGTTCAACACTTCCATTGATTTTTCTTTGTTCTTAGAGTTGTTTGAGATGACAAAGTTAGCAACTTGTGTTGTTTGGTTTTTCTTGATGAAGTTAGTGATTGGTTTGATTTGGATATCTTTGTTAGCAACACGTGAAAGCAAGCTGTTACCGTAGTCAGCTGGTCCTACTGTTTCTTCACGAACGAACCAAGTATCTTGTTGAAGGTCAAATGAAGTATCGCTTGTTGCTACGTCTTTTGGAATGTATCCAGCTTCATAGAATTTGTGAAGAGTCTTCAAGTGTTCTTTAAAGCGAGGCACATCGTAACGGTTTACGATCTTAGTAGTGTCCCCTTCAAGGTCGATAACGAATGGAAGTCCATTTGGAACTGGGTAGTCAAAGTTATCAGATGGGATGAAGTTCTTAGTAACCGCAAATGGCACTACATCTGGAGCTTTTTCTTTGATTTGTTTCAAGACTGGCTCAAGTGTTTCGTATGAAGTGACACCTGAAATATCGATACCGTATTTAGCAAGAAGAGTTCCGTTGAAGGCGAAGTTTTGAGATGATGCAACGTTGGCTGCAACTGGAACTGCGTAAATTTTACCGTTAATGCTGTTACCTTTGATGTAAGCTGGGTCAAGTGCTTTATAAAGCTCTGCCCCTTCTTTCTTATACAAGTCAGTCAAGTCAGCATAGGCACCTTTTTGAGCATTTACAACATAGTTAGATGCAAAGGCGATATCGTAGTTTTCACCAGATGATGTGATAACTGACATTTTCTTATCATAGTCACCCCATCCAAGATATTGGATATCCAATTTAGCACCAACTTTTTCACCGATGATTTTGTTAGCATTTTCTAGCAATTCATCCAAGTTATCTGGTTTGTCCCCGATTTGGTACATTTTGATAACAGTTTTTTCACCTGAAGCTGAGTCAGCAGCTTTTTTGTTACCTGAAAGGTTTCCACAAGCAGCGAGACCAGCAGCCAAAGCGACTACGCTAGCAGATGCAAAAGCATATTTTTTCCAGTTTTTCATGACAAAAACTCCTTTTTTTATTTTTAAACTTATAAACAATGTAATGATCTTAACTTCACGCAAGGGAAGTTTGGAAATGAGAAATATTTTTTCTCAACAAGCACTATTCTTTCACACCACCGATAGTCAAACCTTTTACAAAGTAGCGTTGGAAGAATGGATACAAGATTGCGATTGGAAGGGTTGCGACCACAACCATGGCCATACGGCCTGTTTCTTTCGGTAGAGCAACTCCCAGTTGACCTGAAAGGCCGACTGCTTTGGCGATGTAGTCCATATTTTGTTGGATTTGCATGAGCAAATATTGCAATGGATACAAGTTATCACTCTTGATATAAAGAAGGGCGTTGAACCAGTCATTCCAGAAACCAAGAGCTGTCAAGAGCGTGATGGTTGCGATACCTGGTAGTGACAATGGCAAACAGATTTGGAAGAAGATCCGGGCTTCACTGGCACCATCGATACGAGCGGATTCAAGAATGGCTTCTGGGATAGTCTTCTTGAAGAAGGAACGCATCAAGATGATGTTAAATGGTGAGAGAAGCATTGGAACAATCAAGGCCCAAACTGTATCACCAAGTTGAAGTAAACGAGTGACCACGATATAGCCCGGTACCAAACCAGCGTTGAACAACATACTAAGAAGGGCAAAAATCGTAAAGAATCTGCGATACTTAAAGGTTGTCCGTGAAATAGCGTAGGCATAAGTTGTTGTGATAAAAACGTTTGTGATAGTCCCCACCACTGTTACAAAGACTGAGATGAAGAGGGCTTGGAGGATTTTATCCTTAAACTGTGCCAAGAACTCAAAACCGTCTAAGCCAAATTGGGATGGGAAGAAGCTATATCCATTTTGGAGGATACTCTTTTCATCTGTCACAGAGATAACAATAACAAATATGAAGGGTAGGATACAAGAGAGGGCGATCAAACCAGAAATAATACTGAAGAAGATATCTGCTTTCTTACTGAAGGAGTGAATGCCGACATTATCAATTTTTTCTTTTTTAATTTTCTTTTCTGCCATATTCTCCTCCTTTCTAGAACAAGGCTGAGTTTGGATCAACTCGTCTTGCAAGTAAGTTTGATAGGATAACCAGAATCAAACCGACAACTGATTGGTAGAGACCTGCCGCTGAAGCCATCCCGATATCCGCTGTCTGAGTCAAACCGTTATAAACATATACGTCCAAGACGTTGGTTACGTTATAAAGCTGACCAGCATTATGTGGGATTTGGTAGAAAAGACCAAAGTCTGCACGGAAGATATTTCCGACTGCAAGGATAGTCAATACGGTTACCAATGGTGTCAACTGCGGAATGGTTACATTACGAATTCGTTGCCATTTGCTGGCCCCGTCCACTGTTGCTGCTTCGTAGTAGGTTGGATCAATTCCCATGATTGTCGCATAGTACATGACACTGCTATATCCAAAGCCTTTCCAGATACCTAGGAAAAGTATGAGATATGGCCAGATACCCAAGTCAGCATAGAAATTGATTTCTTTGAGACCAAGAGTTTCCAATAAATGGTTGAACACCCCTTTATCAATGTTTAGGAAGGCATCTGTAAAGAAACTGATGATAACCCAAGACAAGAAGTAAGGGAACAACATGGAAGTTTGGAAGATCTTAACCATTCTCTTAGAACGGAGTTCACTGAGGATGATGGCAATTCCTACAGATACAATCAAACCAATAAAGATAAAGCCAAGATTGTAGAGGACAGTATTTCGTGTGATAATAAAGGCGTCTCTTGAACTAAATAAGAATCTGAAATTATCTAGTCCGACCCATTTACTATTCATGATACTATCTATGAAACCATTACTGGTCATGTGGTAGTCTTTGAAGGCAACCACGTTCCCAAATACTGGAATGTAGAAGAATAGAATCAACCAGAGTGCCCCTGGTAAAACCATCAAGAGAAAGATCCAGTTGTCTCTCAAGGTCTTTGAAAACTTATTCATAATTTCCTCCCTTTTTATTTTGATATCCATCTAAAAATTCCTTTTTAGACTTTTGATAACGATTACATTATTAGTATACTCCTATTTGCAGGTTAGGTTAAACTACTAATTATAGAAAAAACTCCACAAATTATTTTATGTGGAGTACTTTTGAAGAAAGGGATGTTTCACGGGAAACACCCTGCGCCAAGCAAGGTGTTCTTGTTTTAGGTCGTGTAAATCGTTGAAGCTGTCGCAATAGTATGCCACTGGTTGGCTGTTGTGGCTGCGAAGTCCTTGTCTGCGTAGAAGTCGTTAAATGGCAGAATTTCCACTTCTAGCTCGTCGATGCGGTCAATCTGACCAGCCAGATAAGCTTCGATACGGCTTTCTGCTCGTTTGATGCGTTGCAAGAGTCCGCCCATACGGATATCAACTGTATCCAAGCCAAAGACCTTGTTTTCTTTCATCCATTGGTGGCTAAAGAGGGCATGGAAGTCTTCAATTTGGCTTCTTAGTTCTGGTAATTCTTGTCTTGCGATTTCTTGCAGGCTCTCTTTATCATCTGCTTGATAGGCTTGACGAATGCGTCTTCCCACATCCACTTTGCTACTTAAAATTCGGTTCAACTGGGCCTGAGTTTCAAAGAGGTAGGCGTAGTTGCCAGCTTTTTCTTTAATGTTAGCAAGCGTCTCAGCAGCCTGAGCGAAGTGCGGTTTGTCCTGCTCAGGAGTCATGTGTCGGTCAAGGATCGGACAGAGAATATCCTGATAAAAGACATAGCGGTTGGGATTGATGCCACTGAGATTGCCTGGTAGGTCTGGCAAGAGGTTAGCAAGGTCAATCTGCATGAAATCCTCAACTGATAGGCCTGTATTGGTCTGGAAATGAGCAGACAAACGGTCTAGGTTATTGCGGTAGCTGAGTTCTGCCCAGATTTGCAAGCTTGGTAGGATAGAGAACTGAGCGGTCTCACCACCATTGTCCCCCCAACCTGTCACGATAACTTCTTTGATATCATTGGCACGACAGGCCTTGTTCGCTTCAAGAGCGATAAGACGGCTGAAATGGTTATTGGGTGTGAAACCAATCCACTTCCAAGCACCACCTGCAAAGGCAAGGTCATGGCTAATCTTGTGATGGTTTCGGAAGTTGCGGTTGTATTTTTCCTCGCTATCCTGGTAGTAATCCCAGTAAACCAAGGTCACACGATCTTTGAGGCGGTCTAGGTAGATACGAGTTTCCTCTGGGATTTCCACATCGCGGTCGTACTGGCCATCTGCTGACATAAGTTTAAAGAACATATCGCTCCACATCTGGCAGTGGAAACCATATTTGTCAGCAATATCCAGCACGCGCTCCAAGTGTTGACACATTAGGAGACTACGATCCACAACACCGTTCAATATCAAGTAACGTCCCAAGCCAACCAAGTGGGCTTCGTCCATCCCGATATTGACCTTGCGAGTTTGTAGTTTAGATAGAGTAGCAAACATGCCGTCAATCAGGTCATAAACCTTTTCTTCACCAATAAGGAGAATGTCCTCTACATCACGGAGTTCCTGCACTTCTTTGACACCCCATTTGACAAAGGCTGACAAGTGGGCCAAGGTCTGAATGCAAGGCACAAAGGTCATGTCAAACTGTTGGGCATAGGCTTCGATTTCCTGCAATTCCTCAGCTGAGTAGGCTCCACGGAAATAGCCAAAGTAAGGCTGCCCTTCAATTTGGTAGGTGTCTTCCATGTAGAGCTCAAAGGTTGAGTAGCCCATGAGAGCCAAGACCTCAATCATCTGCTTGGCAGCAGCCACATTCAGCACCGCATTGCGCGAACAGTCAGCCATGTAGGCTAAATCTTCATAAGCCGCCTTCTCTTCAATCTCTACTTTATCACCTTCTACTAGAGCTGTTGCCAACAAGGACAAGGCACGATAAAGTTGGTGGGGTTTGCGGTAGGTCAATTGATAGTGGCCACCCTCACCCTTGATAGAGATAGAAGCTTGGTCAGATTGAGCGATAGCTACCTCTACCTCTGGTAGCGGAATGTGCTTTATCAGCAAGTCAATTGCCTGAGTTTGTTTGGAACTAAGTCCTGTAAATCTTACCATTGATTTTCCTCCTGTAGCCAGTTGACAAGGGCTCCGTAGAGATTGGCATCTGCATGATAGGTGCAAGCTTGGATAACTGGTGCGACCGTGTATTCTTCGTAGGTATCGACAAAGTTATCAACAGCCTTCTTGACACCTTGAATAAAATCTGGATTTTGACTGATAGAGCCTCCCAGACTGATGACATCTGGGTCGATGAGATATTGGATATTGAGCAAGCCTTGCGCCAGATTGCGGTTCATGCGCTCAATGGCTTCTTGACAAAGGGCATTTCCTGCTTCGGCCTCTTGGTAAATCTTGCGACCGTCCCAATCAGTCTGACCAGATTTTTCAATCACGTAGCGTACCATATTCCCAGTTGACGCTAGTTGCGACCAGTTGTTGAGCTTTTCAGCAGGGGCAAGGGTGGTCATGTAGCCAAATTCTCCACCCAGGCCGTGGCGACCTCGATGAAGTCTACCATTGATAATCATGGCTCCGCCAATCCCTGTCCCAATCACGACACAGGCTGCATTTTCAAGTTCTGGATGAGCTAGCAGTTCACTAAGTCCAACGCAGTTGGCATCATTTTCCAGATGGACAGGAATCTGATAAGAGCTAAGCGCCTCATACCAAGAAAATCCGTGAATGTAGGGCACCGCACTGAAGCCATCAATCACACCTGTCTCTTGATTGACCGCGCCTGGAACGCTCATAGCAATCCCGCTATAATCCTGCTCTGACAAACGTTGATCTAGCCAAGCTAGTAAATCCTCCAAACTTTCAGGCGTGGGAATGCTTGTCTTATTCAGTATTTTCCCATCAGGAGTCAGACTGGCAAACTTAATCCCAGTCCCTCCGATATCAATCGTTGCAATGGTCATTGTTTTTACCATAAAAAGGGGCGAATCAGTAGTTAGTTCTTACCTTTTCGCCCCTCCTTTCTATCTTGTAGTATTAGTCATCAGACACTTTCAAATCTTAAATTTCTTCTTTTTTGATGAATTCTGTACGAATCTCTTGTGGTGAAATGAGACCTCTATGAACTGGGTATGGTCGTTCCAGTAGGTCCAGGAAGAGATGTTGACTTTCCGGTACACGTACATTTTCACTACACATATTGTAGTAGCGAAGAACATAGCCTTCTTCATTTTCAGCTACCTTAAAAGCTGTTGGACAGATTTGCGGTATGCTGAGAACAGAATGGCTCAAGAGGCTACCAGTCGCAGCCACGCTTCCTTCTTGTTTAGCAAGCTGAAGGCTGGTAAACGGTGTCTGCAAGGCCTTAGCACGACGGAAAGCTGAGAAGCGTTCTTGGACTTGGTAGCATTCAAGCGCAAACTCGACTTCAAACTCACGCAAGCATTGTGCTTCTGGTGTTGGGAAGTAACCCCAGTCACCTAGCTCACCTGTTGCACGCAAAATAGTCACTGCAATGGTGTCGTCTCCAAGGATTTCGTATTCATTCAATCCCTTGTTGGATACAGTCACACCTTTTTCATCGTCATACAGACTAACAAAGGCTTGTTGGTGTTGAGGATTTTCAGGATTTTCCCATGAAGCAGCTGGTTTGTTTGGTCGTGTCACCACCTCATAGATGCTTTCAGAATCATTGCTTGGACGCGTGTTATGAGTCTTGACCAAGAGACGGATACGGTGGTCTTTGGCAGTGTTAGTAAAGCGAGTCTTGCAACGGATTTGTGGATTATCAACGAAGACAGTCATCTCAGTTTCCAGAGGAATACTTGTTAACTCTTCTGAACGTCCAGCTTCACGCTTCATGAACTCGATGATACCTTTTTGTTCTTCTTCTAGCTTTTTATCTGCGCTGATAGGCACTGTCAATTCATGTTTGAGCAAAATCTTAGCGTAGCGAGCTGTGTTTTCCAAGACCT
>ERZ1674239.329-NODE-329-length-11052-cov-2.422934_pt1 | contig 11052 bp, 15 predicted proteins | sample MGYA00581208_ERZ1674239 | MGnify/ENA primary metagenome ERZ1674239 (study PRJEB41354, sample SAMEA4873308) | human saliva metagenome | biome: human-associated habitat [ENVO:00009003]; feature: mouth environment [ENVO:08000002]; material: saliva material... | reverse complement strand
GGAATAAATAATACTATATTTCTAATTAATAAAATAAAATTAATAAAAAATGTTACAATAGTATTAAGGGGAAAATAAATAAAAAAATAAAGAATATTCTAATAGATATAATGCTAATTAGGAATTTGTTAGAAATCATAATAAAAAGGAACAAGTATGAGAATACCTGAAAATTATAATTGCATTCTATTGATAGATATTTTTAAAGAATTGAGGTATAAAATATGAAATTAAAATCAATAAAAATTGAAAATTATAAATCTTTTGCTGAAGAAAATAATACTCTTATTTTGGAGGATTTAAATACAATAATTGGAAAAAATGAATCAGGTAAAAGTAATTTAATAGAATGTTTAAGTGGAATTTCTTTAAGAGGAATAAGTGATAAATCATTTTTTCAAAAATTTAATAAAAATACAGGAAAACATCCAATTATTAGTGTTATTTTGATTCCTACAAAAGAGGAAGAAAAAAAGTATAAAATAGTAGGAGAAACTAAAATAACATTAAATGATCAATATGATATTGATATTGAAGGTGGATTTTCTGATTTAATAAAAAATAACAAGATATTTCAAGAGAATAAAAAGAGTCTTAATGAATTAAATAAAAATGTTGTTGATTTATTTTATAATAATGATGATAAAAGAAATTTTAATAATATTATAAAAATGATTAATGAATCAGAAAAAAAGATGTTTTTAAATTATACTTATGTTATTAATATTACAGAAAAAATATATAATAATTCTAATTATACTGAATTTTCAGAATGTTTAAAAAAATGTATTTCATATTTAAAAGAAATTCAAGAATTATTACCGTATTTTATAGAGATTAAGGATTATTCATTAAAATCTAAATATACTAAAAGTTATTTAGAAGATTCTAGTAAGAGTAAAGAAATGTTAAAACACTTATTAAATTGTATGGATATGAAATTAGATGATTTGATGGAATATTGGGATATTTCAAATGGAGGTGATAAACTTAATTTTAGCGAAGAATTTAATGAGAAATTAGAAAAAATAATAGCAGAATTTAATAAATTTTATACTCAAGAGAAGGTTGAAATGAAAGCAATATTTGAAAATGATTCATTAAATTTTGCTATAAAAACAACAAAAAAATACATGGATTTTGAAGAACGTAGTAATGGTTTAAAATGGTATTTAAATATGTTTATTCAAATAATGTCTGAAACAAATTCTACTGATATTGAAAATTATATAATTTTGATAGATGAACCAGGAGTATATTTACATATAAATGCACAAAAAGAAGTTTTAAAATTATTTGAGGATTTTGCGACTAAAAATAATCAAATTATTTATACTACACATTCACCATTTATGATTTATGAAGATAAACTTTATAGAGCAAGATTAATTATAAAAGATGATAAAGGAAATAGTAATATAGCTAATAAATATTATTCACTTCCACATAAAATGGGGTCAAAAACTGAAACATTAACTCCCATTTTAACTGCAATGGGAATTAGCAATTACAATATTTTATCACTAGATAATAAGAAATGTAGTATTATAACAGAAGGGATATCTGATTATAATTATATAAAAGGCTATTTAAAGATAAAGAAAAATAATAATATTTATAATATAATTCCATCGGTAAGTGTTGATAATATTAATAATATTGCATCAATTTTTATAGGATGGGGATGTAATTTTAAAGTTATATTAGATCAAGATAATTCTGGTAGAAAACAATATAAACTATTAAAAAATAAACTTTCTATAGATTCATATAACATTGTATTTATAGATGGCGAGACTCTACCTATTGAGAAAAAGAAATTTACAATTGAAGATGTGTTTTCAGAAAGAGATAAAAAGGAAATAGGAATTAATAATGAAGATTATAGCGAAGAAAAAGCATATTATTCTTTAGAATTATTAAAAAAAATAGAAAGTGGAGCATTTAAATACGATAGTGAAACAATTGAAAATTTTGATAAAATATTTAAACAATTTGAAAACTAACTCTATATAATCAAAATTTTATATATTTATATAAAAGTATTAATTGACTTTATATTTGAAAATATAAAAAGAGTTGCTCCCGCTGTAATTTGGTCAGTAGGATCCCAACTCTTTATATATAAATAATAAAGTATTTTTATTAGAATGTCAATAATAATACTTTTTAAACTCATTATATAATGTATATTTGACATATACCTATTAACTTAGTAGAATGTTAGTATATTAAAATAATACAGAGAGTAATTACTTTCTGAAGGAGGAGATATTATGGAATTTATGGTACTAAAAAAGATAAAGGAAAAGTTAGACAATTATTTTGGAGGTGATTCTGGAATAGAATTGGAAGATTTAGAGTTTAATCTAAGACCAGTAGGTAAAGTAGGTAATTCATATACAATATTGGTGATACAGAAAGGTGATCTTACTATTTTATTATGGATAAAGTTTAGACAAGATGGCTTAAAAATAAATAAGATTAAGACAGTATCTTGGTAAATAAAAGAGCTTCGCTAGTTAGCGAAGTTCTTTTTGTATATTTTGTATTATTAATATAAGAATAAGATGAATTTAATTTTTTGAAAATGAAATAAAAAAATTATAAAAAAGTGTTGACATAGTATTTCATAATTGATATGTATAATATATTAGAAAAAGAAAAGTGAATTGGAGGATTGAAATGGAAACAGAAGAAATATTTGAAAAGGTAAAAACTGTAATAGTTGAACAATTAGGGATAGATGAAGCAAGTGTAAGAATGGATTCATCATTTTTAGATGATTTAGGGGCAGATTCTTTAGATATAGTAGAATTTATAATGGCATTAGAAGAAGAATTTGGTATAGAAATACCAGATGAAGATGTTGAAAAGATTGTTACAGTAAAAGATGTAGTAGAATATATATCAGAAAACATATAATATTATAAAAAGGGCATATTCTTTGAGATATGTCCTTTTATTTTTATACATATTTGATATAATTAAGGTATAATTTGAATAAGGAGAAAATATGAGTTCATTAAAATTATTATTAGAAGCTGCACTTATAGCAAATATAGCAATTTCAGGATATCCAAAAGAAACTGCAAATTTAAGAAATAGTATAACAAATGCATCAAATGTATTTAAAACAGAAATAAATATCCCTAAAAATGATAATTTATCAAATGTAAATTTTAAGAATATATTTGGTACAAATCCTACAGATGAAGCAGCAGATCCAGTTGTAGTAGAAGAAAAAAAGGATTTTACTTATACAGTTATACCACTTGATAATGATTTTTCATCAATATTAAAAATAGGTGAAAGAGGTATATTAATAGGTGCAGGAAAGAAAGAAAATAAGGCTAAGATATTACAATATTTAGGTAAGAATAATCTACAATATTTAGATGCTATAATTATGCTTGGAGCAGATGATGAAGAAAGTAATATTTATGAATTTGCGGAAATGAAATTAACAACAAAGGTAATTATGGTAAATCCAGACTTAGAAAAGAATTCAGATAATTTTAATATTATGAATAGGTTATCTGAAATAAAAACTAAGTTAAAAGAAATGGGAATAAATGTAGAAAACTTAAATGACAAAACAAAAGTTGATTTTATAAATGCAACAATAACAGGATATTTGGAAAAAGGTAAAAAGACAGCATCACTTGTAATTAAAGTTGGTGAACAAAAGATTTTAATTAAAAATGAAATGTCTAAAGAAAAGATAAAAGATATAACAAATGTAGAATATGATGCAATTGTTGCAGAAGAAGAAAAGGCTATAGAAGAAGAGCTATTAGAAAAAGGAAAACCTAGAAAATTAGTATTATATTCAAAAGATAGATTAATACAAATAAGTAAGGAAAACAAGGAAAAGATAGAAAAATATGTAAAACCTGAAGATATTATAGAAGTAGGTATTGAATCATATGCTAAAATGGATATGAAGAGAACAGAAGTAATACTTAGTATATCTAAAGTAGAGGTGCCTGAAAATGAAAGGAATATAACTCATAATACAAGGGTTATAGACAATAGTAAACCTAACAATAACTAGATAGAAGAATGAATAGGTACATGTATAATGTGCCTATTTTTAATAGAGTAAAGGAGAAAAAATGCTATTAGATATAATTATAATGCATAAAAAAAGAAAGGGAATTATATTAAAAGATCTAAGGGGATTAGAGGAAATATTAAATAGTAATAAGAGTATAAAATACAAAAGAATAGAATCAAATAATAAAAATATATTAAGAATGAGAATAGAAACAGTAAGTGATAATAATAATAAAGCTGAAGCTGAAATACTTGAAAAGATTAAGAAAGATAGTAAAAAATTAGATAAAGAAACAACGATAATTATTGAAAAAATATCTTCTTTAAATGATATTGATGCACTTAATTCAGAGTTACACCTATCACAATCAGTTGTTGATATTTTGAAAAAATATGCTCCAACTGTATATGATACCTTTAGCTATTTTTGAAAGGAATTTAAGACAATTTCTATATTTAATATTGATATCATTATATGATATAGAGTGGCTTGATAGATTTATCTCAAAAGAAGTTATTGATGATATTAAAAAGAAAAATAATAATAATATTAATAAACTTGTTGAAAAGGGACTTGAATATTTTACATTTCAAAATTATATTAAATGCTTATTTACACCTAGAAATCTAAAAAGCATAGAAGAGATGATAAAAGAAGTTAATGATGAAAATGAGAAAGAGGGAGTTACGAAGGAAGATATTGTAAAGATTATAAACAATAATACAGAAAAGACTATGTGGGAAGTTATATTTAATGATATTAAAATAGAATTTAGTGGAGAAGATATTAATAACATAAGAAAAATAAGGAATGAAGTTGTACACAATAAAGAAATGACAAGTCAGAAATATGAAAAATATAAAAAAATAATTAATGAATCAAATAAAAAAATTAAAATGGTTATAACAAAAATTGAAGAAGAAAAATATAGAGAAAAAATATTTGATATTAGACCAATATTAGATATGTATTTAAATAAGTTTAAAGAAATATCAGATATTATTTCAAATAGTTTCAAAACAAATATAGAATTAGAAAAAATGATACAGAGTGTAACTGTTATGAGTAATATTATTGAGCAAAATAACAAAAGATTTGAGAATCAAATTAAACCGATACTTACTCAAGCAAATCTAATAAATCTAATTAATCAATCATTATACCTGAAAAATTCTAATACAATATATAAAGAAGAAAATAAAGAAGAAAACAATAAAGAAAGTGAAAGTAAAATAGATAATGATTAATCATAGAAAATACCTGAATAAGGTATTTTTCTTTTACCAGTTGATAAATGTAAGAATTCAAGATAAAATATATATGAATAATATAGATTAGGAGAAATAGATGAAGATAGGAATAGTAGGACTACCAAATGTAGGGAAAAGTACACTATTTAATAGTATAACAAAAGCAGGAGCAGAAAGTGCAAATTATCCATTTTGTACAATAGAACCAAATGTAGGAGTAGTATCAGTACCAGATGAAAGATTAAATGTACTTGCAAAGATATTTAATTCAAAAAGAATTGTACCTACATATATAGAGTTTGTAGATATAGCAGGACTTGTAAAAGGAGCAAGTAAAGGAGAAGGACTTCGGAAATAAGTTTTTATCACACATAAGGGAAGTGGATAGTATAATAGAAGTTGTAAGATGTTTTGAAAATTCAAACATAATACATGTAGATGGAGTTATAAACCCTATAAATGATATAGAAATAATAGAATTAGAGCTTATATATGCAGATTTAGAAACAGTTATGAAAAGAAGAGAAAGAGTAAAAAAACAATTAAAAGCTGATAAAAGTCTAGCAAAAGAAGATTTAATTTTAGAAAAAATAGAAAAAACATTAAATGAAGGTAAAAGTGCAAGAAGTATAGAATTTACTAAAGAAGAAAAAGAAATTATAAAAGGGCTACATTTACTAACATTAAAACCACTTATGTATGTAGCAAATGTAGATGAAGAAACAATACAAGATCCAGAATCAAATGAAAACTTTAAAAAGGTTAAAAAATATGCAGAAAGTCAAAATGCAAAAGTAATACCAATATGTGTTAAGTTAGAAGAAGAAATATCAGAATTAGAATCTGAAGAAGAAAAAAAAGAATTCTTAGAAATGATGGGACTTGATAAGTCAGGATTAGATAGACTTGTAGTTGCAAGTTATGATATTTTAGGATTAATGTCATACTTAACAGCAGGAGAAGTTGAAGTAAGAGCATGGACAATAAAAAAAGGAACAAAAGCACCACAAGCGGCAGGAAAGATACATTCAGATATAGAAAGAGGGTTTATAAAAGCGGAAATTGTATCATATGATGATTTAATAGAATGTGGAAGTATGGCAAAAGCTAGAGAAAAAGGCCTTATACGTATGGAAGGAAAAGAATATACAATGAAAGAAGGAGACATTGTAGATTTCAAATTTAATGTTTAATATTACTAAAAGTTAAAGATAGGAGTAATTAAAATATGATAGAATTAGTAATAGTAAGTATTATATCAATGTTCTTATTTTATATACATTTAAGAAAAGTTATAGAAAATTATGATGAAATAAACTTGGTACTACTTGCAATTAATGCACTACGGTGTGTTAATGTATCCAGTATATTTTGCATTAAATAAAAATACAATTGATATGCCAATAGGATTTAAAATAATGAGTATTACAATTGCAATAATAATGCCAATTTTTATTATCATAATAGAATATATTAGTAAAAATCTTATAAGTGAACTTATGATAATACTTATAAAAAAGATATTAGACTTACTTCGGAAAAGAAAAAGAAGGAAAAGCTTTAATAGAAAGTACATTAAAACATAATAAAAAATCAAATATATTAAAAAAAGAACTTGCTGAAATTTATGAAGGAGAAAAAAAATTTGAGAAAGCTCTTAAAATATATTTTGAAATATTTGAAAATATAAGAGAAAGTAAGAAACAAAATGTACTATTAGGATATGTAGAAAGTAAGATAATAATTCTAATTAAAAAACTTAGAGATAAAGAAGATAAAAAATATTATATAGAAAAATACTTAAGGATAAATAATAATAAAGAAGGTAGTAATAATACTAAACTAATAATAATGCTTGCAGAGATTTTAATAGAAAATAAGGAATATAAGGAAGCAGAAAAATATTATCAAGGAATAATAAAAAAAGATGAGAATATAACTCAAGATGAATTATATACATATGTATATTTGCTTTTATGTTTAAATAATTATATTGAAGCAAGAAATATATTAGAAAAAATGCTTAAAGTTAAAGAAAAATCATATTTGCTTATAAATATACGGACAGATTAGTATAATAGAAAGAGAATTAGAAAATGCTAAAGAATATTTAACAAAAGCAACTACATATAAAGAAGTAGAAGATATAGCATATTATGAGCTTGCAAAAATAGATATATTAGAAGAAAATGACCTTCTTGCAATAGAAAAATTAAATAAAGCACTTTCTATAAATTCAAGTATATTAACAGTAATAAATGAAAATCCATTGTTTGAAAAAGTAAGAAATCATACTACTGTTAAAGTTGAGCTTATAAAAAGAGAGAAAAAACTATTAGGAATAAGAGCAATAGAATGTATAAATATATTGGAAGATATAATATCACTTACAATAACATTAGATTTAAATGAAAAGAAGAATAAGTTAAATAGTAAAATAGATAATATTATAAAAGAAAAACAAGAAAACAAAACATTAGAAGAAATAGCAGAAGAAAAATTTAAACAAAAAGAATTTATAGAAAATAATATAAAAAATGCAGAATTAAATTAAAAATATAGGAGAAAAAATGGAAAAAAAAGTAATAACATTTGATATATGGGATACAATATTAAAAAGAACATGTCATCCAGAAGAAATAAAAGTACATACATTAAGATATTATTATTATAAGGAATATAATAAGATAAAAGAAGAATATAGAAATGAACTTACATTATATAGATTAAGAGATAGTATAGAAGTAGAAGAATACGAAAAAGCAAGAGAAAAAGGTGTAGATGGAGAATGTAACTTCAGAGAAGTACTTGCAACATTAATAGAAAGAACACATTTAGGAACAGAAACAGAAAAAGAAATATTAAAACAAGAACTTCCAGAATATGAAATAAATAGAGAAATAGAAAAAACATATATAAATCCACTTATAACAGATATATTTAATAAATATGATAAAAATACAAAATATTGTATATCAGATTTCTATATGCCAAAAGAAGATTTGATAAAAATTTTAAATGCACATGGATTAGATAAAAAATTTAAAGAAATATATGTATCTGCAGATATAATGAAAACAAAAAGAGATGAAGGACATCTATTTGAATATTTCTCAGAAAAAGAAAATATAAAATATGAAAATATGATACATGTAGGAGATAATCAACATTCAGATATAGACATGGCAGGAAGATATGGAATAGAAACAATAAAAATTCCAAATCCTAAAAAATATAATTTTGATATAAACAATTTAGGAAATATAGATTTAAAATTAGATAATATAAAGAAAGATACAAGTACAGAAAACTTAGCAAAACTTACTAGAGAAAATCTAAAAGAATATAAGAAAAGCTTATATAATCAAGGAATAGAATTTTCAGTAATAGCATATTATTATATTTATGACATAATAATAGATGCAGTACTTAAAGGATATGATAAAATATATTATCAAACACGTGAAGGTGAAACATTTATAAAATTCCATGAAATTATAGAAAAAAATAATCCATTTCCATTTAAAGTGCCAAAAGCAGAACTAATAGAAGTAAGTAGAGTTGCAACATTTGCAGCATCACTTGATGAATTTAATGTACAAAATTTACTTAGAATATGGTCACAATATAGGGCACAAAGTATGAAAGCATTATTTAAATCTTTAGATATAGATATAGAAAAATATAATGAATACTTTAAAAAATATGATATTGATAAAGAAATGACAATATATGAACCATGGTTTAATTTTAAAGTAACAACATTATTACAAGATAAACAATTTAAAAAAGAAATAGAAAAAGAATTAAAAGAAAAAAGAGAAAGACTTTTAGAATATTTAAGAGGAAAAGGAATTGAAAACAAAGAAGGAAACAAGATATATCTAGTAGATATTGGATGGAGAGGAACAATCCAAGATAATCTAGCATTTGTACTTGATAAAGTACATATTGAAGGTGGATATATAGCACTTTTTGATTATTATAATCCACAAAGAGAAAATGTATCAAAACGTGCACTTATACGTGATAGTAAGGTTACATGGGAATATGTAGCACTTACACTTACGATATATGAAATGATGTTTAGTTCAGATACTAAGAGTGTAGCAGGATATGAGAATGGAAAAGCTATAAGAAAAGGAAAGAAAGAAGAAGTAGACTTTGTAAAAAATATAATCTTACCTATAAGAGAAGGGATGATAGATGGAGCAAAATATATTGCAAAATTTATGAAAGAAAGAGATATTATGGAAGATATGTATTTAGGATATCTATATAATCTTGCAAGAGAAATAAAAGAAAATCCATCTAAGATCTTAGTAGAAGCATATTATAGTTTAGTATATAATGAAACATTTGGAACAGGTGAATATCTAAATGGAAGACAAAAAGTTACAGGATTAAAGAGATTTAATATAATATATGTAAGAAATTTAATGAGAAAAGAACCTTGGAAAGAAAGTTTAATAGTAGGGAATGACTTAGGATTTTATGTATGGCTTCTTAACCATAAACATATAGTTCCAGATACTTTAAGAAAAGGCAAAAATGGAATAAGAAAAGTATTATCACTAGGTAAAAGTGGTGTTAAAAAAGCTTGTAGAGGAGCAAAAAAAGTAGTTAAATTTACTATAAGAAAAGTAAAAGGTGAAAAGTAAGATTAAATATATTAATTTATAAAATAAGAAGACAAAGGCAGAATATGGGAAATATAGATATATATATTGATGATATTGAAAAAGAATATAATATAGAACAAGAAAAGATTAAAAAGATAATTGAAATAACATTAAAAAAATGTATAGAAATAGAAAACTTAAGAAAAGATATAATTATTAATGTGGAAATAGTAGGAGATGATAGGATAAAAGAAATTAATAATTCTACAAGAAATATTGATAAAGTTACAGATGTATTATCTTTTCCTATGTATGAAAAAAAGGATTTTGAAGAAAAATTAGAAGAAATATATGTAGAAAATAATATACCAACTATTTTAGGAGATATTGTTATAGATATATTACAAGTAGAAAGACAAGCAGAAGAATATAATACAGGGATTATAAGGGAGCTTTCATATATGATAGTACACTCATTTTATCACTTGATGGGAGAAGACCATATGGAAGAAGAAGATAAAAAAGTGATGAGACAAAAAGAAGAAAATGTATTAAAAGAACTAGGTGAATTATGCAAGTAAAGAAAAATAATAATGTAGAACAAGCATTAAAAAATGCTACAAATGGTATAATGCTAGCAGCAAAAGGTGAAAAAAGTATACACAGAGAGTTTGGAATAACAATTGTAGTACTTATACTAGCAGTAATATTTAAAATATCTAAAATAGAGTTAATCCTTGTTATATTTGCAATTGCACTTGTTATAGTAACAGAAATGATAAATACAGCAATAGAACTTTGCATAGATATGTATACAGATAAATTTAGTATGTTTGCTAAAAAAGCTAAAGATATAGCGGCAGGAGCAGTTGTTATAAGTATAGTTTTTGCCGGATTTATAGGAACGCTGGTATTTTATGATAAGGTTATGGAAGTTTTAGATAAAATATTATCTGGAGGAGCAGTTAGAGATGACTATATAAAGATGATACTTCTAATAATACCAGTAATATATATGGCATTTGAACTTTTAAGAAAGATGATAAAAGAAGTAAAAATTGCAATACCTGCTCTTACACTACTTATAATTCCAGTTTTAAATTCATTTAAAATTGGAACA
>ERZ1674239.325-NODE-325-length-11065-cov-2.249955_pt1 | contig 11065 bp, 13 predicted proteins | sample MGYA00581208_ERZ1674239 | MGnify/ENA primary metagenome ERZ1674239 (study PRJEB41354, sample SAMEA4873308) | human saliva metagenome | biome: human-associated habitat [ENVO:00009003]; feature: mouth environment [ENVO:08000002]; material: saliva material... | reverse complement strand
AAAGATTTTCTGTGACGCACCCTTTGCTCCACTTCTTACACCCCTTGCTGCACCTTTTGCAGCTCCATATGCTGCAAGAAGCCTTGCTGCACTCGATTTTAAACCTGCATCAAGTCCTAGCAATCTCTCTACAAGATTTGGTCCATCAATGACTGCAAAAGCTGTAAATAAAACAAAGACTGCTTCTACAAAACCATTATCTATTCGACTGTGTATAATACCAGTCATAATACCATATACTTTTATACAAATTACTGTAATACAAAGTAAGATATAGCTGTCTCTTATAAAGACAAGGATTTTCTTAATTTTTTCGCCACCTGAAAGTTCTGCACTATATAAAAATGCAAGAAGCCTTGCAACAACTAACTCAAATTCTACTCTTACACACTTATATGACATCGTGATGTATATGATTATTAATGCTACTAGACTAATCCAGGCATTTAGAAAATGAAATTTGTATCTATAATAAAATTCATTTCCCATATCTGCATCGTCACCGCTATTCCAACCAAATCCGTTATATACTTCTCTTGTTGTGAATTTTTTTCCTGGAACAACAACATTTAATTTATTCTGCAAAATTTTTTTACTTGCAGTATCCCAATTAAACTGAGCACCATCATAATTAAGGACTTCGTTATAGTCGATTTGAGAAAATGTTTCTCTATTGATTCCTGAATGATAATATGTATCTTTACCATCCTTACTGTTCTTACTTGCATGTGCATAATCAAGTTTTACCAGGCTTTTAAATTTACTACCATCAAGGCTTGCAATATCTACAAGATCTATAAGATTATCATCAATTACCTTGTAAACTTGACTACTATTTTTCTTATCAGTAATGCTATCAACACCTGTTTTAAATGCTAAAATTCCTGAATTTAGTTCTGCAAAAAGCGTTGTTCCCATGGTTACAACAAGTGCAAATATGCATATATTAATAGCTAAGTTCGGCTTTTTATCATGTGATAAGATAAATACAAACCCAAGATATAAAAGTGATAGTGCCATGATGCCTACTATAACCGGCTTAAACGCATCTATAAATGCGGATACTTTATCATTGAGTGTAATGTCAATAAAACCAAAAGCTGTATCATAAAGCTTCTCAGAAGCATCTGCAATAAATACGATTGCCTTTGTTATGTACCATAATAAGCTCCTTATGGCACTTGAAATGATACTATTATTTTCAAGAATATCAGCATTATTCTTATATACGTTTATATATTCATCCGCAGTTCCTTCAGCATATACTTTTACACTTAAAAACACTGTGAATACAAAAAAACTGACTATGCTTAAGCCAGTTTTTTTTCTAAGTTTTTTATGTTTTTCTTTCTTTCCTTTTTTTCTCATTGTTCATCACCATCAGCGATTTTTTTACTAAGATATTTTGCAACAGCTTCAGGATTATTAACTCTTTTAGAATAGTCTATATGTTCCCTGCTCTCGTTACAGATATCATCAAATTTAATTTCTGTAGGATTAGGAAAATCGCTTGCCATATATTGATATCTATACAAAAGTGCTGTGCCTAAATAACTTTGCAATTTACTTTTTTCTCTTTCGTATTGCTCAGCAAACTTTGCTTCTCTTTCAAGATCATTTATATATAATCTGTCTTTGCGAAGTCTTCTAATAATCACCTTAAAAAATACTATTATTTTTGTTCTAAAATAAAGTCCTTCAAGATATTCGTTTATGACTGGATACGATCTTATGGAAGCACCTGAAAGATCTGTTCTTTTAGCCCCTCTATATAAGACTGTTTCTCCTTCTTTAAGAACTTGAAGATCTGAAGGCAACATCAATCTTACTTCTTTTGTACTTTCCATGTATGATTTTGATGTTTGAAATCTTGTACCTGAACGCTGCACCTCAATCATCGTCTTGTTACCAAGAAGTTTACTAAACTCTTCCGTGCTTTCATTGCCATTGTTTAGTATATATCCTCTGTTTGAACAGTTTTCCATTATTGTATCGGATTCATCACCATACTTATTTTTAAGCTGATTATATGACTGTATGAATATATCAAAGCTCATACCTATACCAAGACATACTGTAACAAATCCTGAAAAATTCTCGATTTTAGGCATATTTCCAAATTCATCTAGTATAAATCTTACATTTCTACTCAGTTTTCCATTTCTTGATTTTGATAACTGGAATAGATACTGATATACCTGTGCTACAAATGTTGTAGCAAGAAAGTGGTTACTCCTATCCTCAGATGGTATTCCCATAAATATAGCAACAGGCTGCTCTCCATATCCGATTTCTTCAAAGTCAATATCATTTTCTGCTGTCATCTTTGCAACATTATTTAAAAGGAAAATTGAAAGAGACGATTGCATATTAATAAATACACTGCCTTTAGTTCGATCTCCAGCACTCTTTATAGAACTATATAGGCTTGCAGCAAAGTCAAGCGGTGGTCTTTGATTAAAATATGTGTCAAGCATTGTTTCTGCCTTTTTTTCCATTTTAGATTTATCTCCGTCTGCCTGAAGTGCTGCTCTATCACACAATTCTTTGAAAAAATTAATTACAGAGAAACAGTTTATGTTTTTTTCATTGAGATTTATTTCCTTAAATTCGACATCTCCAGGAATACATGTTATTTCAGGTCGCATAAACAGATCCTCATCATCCGTTATATTTTTCTTGAAGATTTCCCATCTCTTTATTGCAAGACTTTTTGCTTCTTCATCATCTTCAAGTTCCTCGAAGTTCTCTTGCTTATATTTTAATGCCGCCCTACGCTTCTTATTTAGCTCCTCATCCATTTTTAGACAATCTGATATGTTTGCTATGATAAGAGCTGTAAAAAGGTCTGTAGCAGTATTTTTCCATATAGGTTCTTGCATATCGTTATTGCTGTTATATATACCAAAGGCAAAAGTCTTTGCTGCCTGTTGTGCTTTTTCTACTTGCCCATTTTTAAAATATTGAGTTGCAATGTATAAAGGATTATACCCTGCGGATTTAGTAGGATCATCTAAATTTACCAGTCTTACCTTATAGCCTCTTTTCTCTAATCTCCTTTTTGCTGATTTATATAGTTCAAGCTTTGGATCAAACAATATAAGAGAAGGTCTGTTTTCAATTTTTTCAGCTCTGCTGCATACATCGATTGTAGGGAAAACATATAATTCACCTTTACCGGATCTTGTTGTACCTAGCCACAAATTGTTGCAAAGCTGAGTGTCTATATATAAGTTGTCTCTCCACCTGGAAATTATGCTGCCTGGTTTTCCTACAAAATAATTTGTCTTATTTTCTCCATTCTCAACGGATGAAGGATATAAAGGTACTGCCTTAAATTGCTTATCAAGCTCAAGTACAGTTGTCCACCTCGATGTACCACTTGTTCCTTTATTTATGTCCTTAGAATTAAAAGAAATTAGCGTCTTATATATGGATATAAGATTAAACACCACGATAAAAATAAGAAAAGCTAAATAGATTTTACCTATAACTCCTTCGTCTCTAAAATGATGTTCTGTAACAAGCTGGTACATATCAAACTTTAAACCATATAAATTCCTTAAATTTTTCAGCACATTTATAATAAAATTAAGCAAGAAAAAAATACCTGCATCTATTAAAATTATCTTGAGTGCAATAATTAACGGATTTGCTAAAAATCTATTTAATTTCATCACATTATTTAAGTTATCACTACGCATAGGATAATGATATCTTAATGACAGTTTATATAATATTTTTTTCATGGCAGCTCCTATAACTCTTCTTCAAGTTCTTCTTTTTCCAGGACTGCATTATTTTCTTGTTCATGCTCTATTTCTTTAGAAATTCTTCTCGAATCTTCATTTGCATCTATTTCTTTATTACAGTTTAAATCTAAATTTCTATTTTCAATTATATCCTTAAGTTCTTCTGCTTTAAGATACACTTCGTTTTTTACTAATGCACCATCTTCATTTTTCATATTTACAACTTGAACATTATATTTACTTGGGAAAGATGCTACACAATATCCTTCGTCCATATCATCAACATATGCTACATATGGATAAAAATACATATTGTCTAAACTTTTTCCTTCATATGTACAACCCTTCGGAAGAGAGAATCTATTATATGTAATTTCGCCATCGAAGAGCGGAGCATCGAGCGTGCATAATGCACGCTCAAGCCTTATTTTTACTCTGTTATTACTCATTGTTATATTCCTATTAAAATCCACTTGTTATAGCTTTTGCAATCGTTACTGCACCCATAGCAACAGCACTACCAATTACTACCCACGGTACTGCATTTTTTGCCTTTTCTTTGCTGCTTTCACTTGGATATATCATCATAATACCAAGCACTAACAATGCAAATGCAACTATAGCGTATACAAAAGGTGCTACGCTTGAAACAAAATTCTCTAACTTAAGTGCAAAATTTCCCATTTTTAATTCTCCTTTACTTTAACTGTCTTGTTTTCTTTTTTTCTCTTAGCAATAATCCATAAAATTAACGCAGCAAGTGCTGCGAGAATTAATATCCCGATGCCTATGAATATTTTTTCATAAATAGATAAACTGACTTTTTTATAGCTTACGATAGCCTTAACTTTATATGTTGCATCTTCGTCGCTACTTTCATATATACTATTTGCATCATATTTGGTTATCTCATATGTAGCATCATATATTGTACTTTTTTGTACACCTCTGAAAATAGCATTTCTAGCTGTTATACCATTTGTATAATAGTATCCGCCGCTCCAACTACCACTGTTTAAAATATATCTATCTTGCTCAAGATTAAGATATCTTAGAACTTCACTTTGATATCCTGTAAATGCTGGAGCAGATGAAGCAGGAATTTTATATCCATTTAAGTCATATTCAGGTACGTCCTCATCACCATAAAAAACTCCTGTTACTTCAAAGTTTGTATCAAATGTATCTGATAAACTGGTATTTACATTCTTTAAAATACCAGTAAACTGTTTATTTTCACCCACTTCTATTTCTTTACTTTTTGGTACTTCAAAATCTCCGTTTCCCTTAAAAGATTGCTTAACATCTTGCTTCACTTCTTTGTATGTAGTTTTTGCAAGTTTATATTTCTTACCGTTTTCTTCAATTGTTTTAGGAACTTCCTTTTTACTAAGATCTGTATAATCACGCACAAGCTTTTTCGTGTCTTTAGATATAACTTCATATTTAATATCGTTCACTTTATACCTAGCTCCATCAATGTTTATTACTTGATGTTTTTCATATTTAAAATCCTTACCAATAGATTTAAATGTGTATTCACGCTTAACATCCTCTGCTGCATAGCATATCGATGAAAAAGCTAATACAATAAAAAATAAAACTAATAGTCTTTTTTTCATACCTTCACCTACATTTCAAAACTTTCCTCTTTTTCGTTTTCGACAATGTTTTCTTCTACTGAATTTAACTCTTCTTTAGACACAAACTTTTCAAGATTAACATTTCGTTTTAAATAAGACTTTCCACCTTCTAGTTCCTGTAAATCTTCTTTATCAACACAATCTAAAATTGACAGCTCAGATTCCTTTGGAAGCCTTGAGTTTATTTCGTTAAATAAATTTTCAAGGTCTTTAACACTCGGATTTACATAATGATTATTGCTAACATTTCTATCACAAAACCATATATTAAGTTGATCTGTATTTCCGATGCATTTACCATCTTTAGTGATCCAGGTCTCCCAAGCTCCATCTATATCAAGTGCCTGAATATCAAGATTTTCGGATAGACGTACTCCAAACTTTTCATAGCTTTCTATAAAATCAACCTGGAACGGCTCTATATAAATTGACTTGTTTTGCGTTTCGATAGTAGCGTCCTTATCAAGATCAAGTTCTCCTTTTTCTATCATATAGTCCGCAGCAGCTTCCGCATCTTTAATTGCATTTATAAGATATGCATTATCATCCTCAATTTCATTTGCCCAATTTGCTATATATGCTTTATGATTTTCAAAGTGCGAATCTGTCATTTCGGCAGAAATATATTCTCCCATAAAGCAACTTGTTATTTCCGCAACAAGTTCTTCATATGCATAGTTATTGTCTGACAAATCTCGATTAAGTCTATGTTCGGCACCAGTCGAATGTCCAAGTTCGTGAAGGGCGGTGGAGTTATATTCATAATCATCAAAAAAGGTTTCTTTTAAAGGCAAGCATATTTTATCTTTACCAGGAGAATAATATGCCATATCTCCACCTGAATGTTCTATATCAACACCAAGTCCTTTAGAAATTTTCCCCACAACTTCGCTTTCTGAGATATCATTATGAACTAGTTTAATTTCAGGAATACCTTCAATTTGGCTTGCGTTAAAAACTGTAAAATACTTGCACTGCAATGTACAATCTTTCTTTTCATCATCTTCAAGCTGAGCATATTCATTCCATGTTATAGCTTTTCTTCTTCCTGTTTTACTATCAAATTTTAAAGGAAACCAATATTCAACCTTGTATCCCTTGCTTCCTTTTTGAAGCTTCCAACCGTTATCCTTGATTTGCTTAAAAGTTGCCCATCTATTATCGTTAAAGCCAAGCTGCATTTCTACCATCTTTAGATAAAAAAGATTTATTCCTTTGTATGGTTTGTCAGTAGCTGCATTTCTTGCACGTCCTGACTTTTCCGTAAACCACCCCTGCTTCCATTCTCTTGGGCTTTCATTCACGCAACGTAGAAATTCTTTAGCAACTAAATCTCTAAACTCATTCGTTTTCTTCATTCGCATCACCCTCTAAAAGTTCATCTTGCGAAATAGTTTCATCGTCTATAAAAACTAAAATCTTATCATTCATCATAATCACCTCTTTTTATAGCTCAAAATCAAAACCTTCATTATTTATATCTTTAGGTGCTGTCTTATCTCTAGCGATTTCCATAGCTTTTTCAATGGGATTTAAGCCTTTAGATTTTTCATTTGATAGGGTGTCATCAAAATGTTCTTTAAAACGTTTTATATAATATTCCGTCTTTTCAGGGCTTAATGGTTCATAATCGCTCGGATATTCAATTGTTCCATCTTCATGTTTATAAATCATGCCAACTCCTTCTTTAAACTCCAATTCCTTATCATTTTTATTTAATAAAAGGTTATCCATATTTACATCTTCCTTGAAATTTAAAGCATCTTCTATATACTCATCTAGCTGCTCAAGAAGGTATTGATCTAATATAGATGTGTATTTGTCACTATAATATGATCTAACATCTCTATTCCTATAAGTTCCCCAGCTTCATATAGTCGCTGCGTTGTTAACAAATCCTCTGGACTAGGACTTGGAAAACCACTAGGATGATTATGTATAGCAATAAAAGATGCTGCATTTGATAAAATAGCTGTTTTAAAAGTTTCTCTTGGATGAGCAGCAGAACCATTTAATGTTCCAACACTTACAATATTGAAATTCAATACCTTATTTTTTGTATTAAGATTAATAATCCCAAATACCTCTCGATCATAAGTGCTTAATTCTTTCTTTAAAATGTCTACTGCATCATCAGGACTTCCTACTATTTCATCACTATAAAGTGGAATGTCCTCAACTAGTTTAACTCTTACAACATTCAATTTATTTTTCTCTTCCATCGCTGTCACCATTGCCTAGCTCAACGCTTATTACTTCGTTTTCTTTCATATTTTCTACTATGGTTTTCAGTTCCTTAATGTCTTTTATAGTTATCTCCATCGTTGATCCTTTCTAAAAAAGAGGAAGGGTTATACATCCTTCCTCTTGCTTAAATACTAAAACTATTATTTATTTCTATCTTTTTCTTTTTTTGCCACTGCCATAAAAATAGTTAAGGCAATTGCAAATATAAAGCTTAAGCCAAACATATATATATTACTGTGATCTCCAGTATTCACATTGTTTGGTTTAAAGAAAACAACCTTACCAACTTTCGTTTTATCAGCCATTGTAAAAGTTTGTATGTCTGTGGTATCCTTTACTTCAAATTCAATATCCTTTGCAAGTTCATAGCCTTTCGGTGCTTTTGCTTCGTGTAGTATATACTTGCCTACTGGAAGCTTTTCAAACTTAGCTGGTTTATCTTCAGATACCCACTCTTTTACTACCTTTCCCTTTTCATCAAGTATCTGCATTGTTGCTCCTTTAAGCAGCTTCCCTGTCTTAGCATCAGTCTTAGTAAATTCTGTTTTTGTAATTTCGTCTATCATTTCAACCTTCTGTACTTCGCTAACGGCAAGCACTTCAAATTCAATATCCTTTGCAGTTACGTAGCCATCAGGTGCTTTCTTTTCATGTAAAATGTACTTGCCTGCTGGAAGTCCCTTGAATACTTTGCTCTTATCTTTTTCAGTTGTCCAAGTTTCAATAACTGTACCATCAGCCTTTTTTAGCTGCATTACAGCTCCACCAATTTTAGTTTTCACTCCAGTGGTTTCTTCACTAACTTTGTCAATTTCAACAGTTATTAACTTTTCATTATCCACAACATCTTTAAGCACATTTACGGCTTGTCCTTGATTATTACTATCTATAATCTGTGTAGATATTATTCCCTCTGTTTTAACAAATCCTTTAGGTGCTTTTGTTTCTTCAAATGTATATGTTCCATTTAGCCCAACTGTAATACCATCATCATCTTTAAAAAGTTCATCTCCGGAAACTTTCCATTTATCACCTAAGCTAAAATATCCATTTTTATCAGTTTTAAATACCCATGTTCTAAATGGAGTTAATCCTGTAGTGTCCTCTGTTTTTTCTTTATAATATTTTACAGTGTATTCTGCTCCTTCTAGTGATAATTCTTTATCTAGTGTTTCAGCTGATTTTTTTTGTAATTTAATTGAAAGAGGGTCAAAGATTGGTTCATCGCTCACTCTTAATGTTGATGTTTGTCCACTTGTCACAGTTATTGTGTACACTTTTGTATCAAGCCTATATCCTTTAGGGGCAATGATTTCTTTTACAATATGTGCCAGTTGGCAAAGATATCGTATTAGATGTTCCATCAGCATTAACCACAAGCTCGCCTGCATTTTGATCCATATTAGGACTTGCAGAAACCCTGTATGTCGCACCTGCTAAAGAATAATTTTCCGGACATAAATCAACAAGATGTTTATTATTTAAAGTTTCCTTTAGTAAAGTAAGATTACCATTATAGCTTACCGAAAATCTTGCTGTAATTTGTCCTTTACTTCTATCTACTGCAAATCCATCATTTGCACCAACATATACCCATCCTTGTCCTATTGCAGAATCTGCATGTGATGATGCCCACGCATCAGCTTGAGCTTTAACTCCTGCAAACGAAGCCGAACCAGTACCAGTAAAATTGTAATTATTAAGCGTGTAGTATGTTCTACTTGACATCTGAAGCCATATCCACACCTGCCCTATTGCAGCTCTTGTATTATAATCAGCAATGCCAGACCTATTCATAATAAAATCTATACCAGATGCTATGTAATTTATTTCTCTTTGTGATATATTTACATAGTTTTGAATTGGCATGACCGTTTTTTCATCGTGTAAAATATCTGCGTGTGGATTTAAACACCATATATTTTCGCTTGTATCACTTGCTACGTGTAAATTAACGAGTGATTGTGATGTAACAGTATAACCACCATATGTTCCAGTTGCTGAAAAATTTGCTCCAGTTGTACTGCCAGTGCGTACTGTTGCTGCCTGCGATACAATAGGCAAGAGTGTTATTATTGCTATTATGCTGTATACTAAAATCCCTTTGATTTTCTTCTTCATATTTTTTCCTTTCTTTTAAAACAACTTATCTTTTATATAATTTGGTTTAGGGTGGCAATATATACTTCATTATTTAATCTCCTCTCCCAATTGAATTTAAGTATAAAAAAAGAGCATATTTAATGCTCTTTCCATGTGTATTATTATGTTTAATCTACTCCCAATGTCCTACTTCATCGTGGTGTATATATCCAACTACTTCAGTCGCTCCACTTGGATCCGGAACTCTTTCTCCATTTCCCCAAGAATGTGGAATACCATTATCATCGTAGTAGTTATGTTCATTAATCCATTCATTTTTATTGTAATAAGTCTTAATGGTTCCGTCAATTAATTTTATCCACCATGTATTCACATAAACAGGTTGTCTGACTTCCTCATCCCATGCAGCCTGATCCACCACCCAGCGTTTAGGCTTTGGTGCTGGAGCTGTTCCTGAACTTGATGAGCTGCTATGTGAAGGTGGATTTGTAGAAGATGTGCTTGACCTTGCACTTGATGATGTTTTAGTACCGTTATTGTCGCTTTTACCAACTTTTTCTCCAGTCTCTTCCTTTTTCTCATCTTCAGCCTTAACATCGCTCTTAGTGTCTGTTTTTTTATCTTCAGCCTTACCTGATTTATCTCCTGCTGTCTTTACTTTCTTTTTATCTTCTTTTTTTGCTGTCTTTTCAATTTTCTTTGACTCAGCAGGCGTGCTGCCTGACTTACTTAGTGAGTATGCTATGCCAATAGCGGCTATTAATACTATGGCAACGATACATATTATAAGTTCTCTCTTCTTCATCTTCATAATAGCATCCTTTCAGAATACATAAATTTACTTCTTTTTATTATATTTTCTCTTTAAATAAGAGGTTTTCACCTCGTTCCAACTATCCTCACCTACAGCTTTTTCTATATCAGCTATAATGGCTCTGATTGGACTATATTTTACATATCTGCGATTTTTATATTCTTCTGCGGTAAGTCCTTTTTTTATCTCTGTATATAGCACACTTCTTGTGACATTTAGAGTGTTTTGTATTACTGTTAGCGAAAATCCATCTGATAACAAAAACTCTAACTTCTTTCTGTTGTCTAAATCAAAAAACTTATTCATTGAACCAATCCTTTAAATAGATATTATCTTACTATTCAGTCTAATTTTCTTTTCTATTTTGATATTACCATAATATCACATGTAAAATTTCGCTGCGGATACTTTTATAAAATATTTTCTACATTAAACATTAATATCATTATCTATGATATATTGTAATGCTTTTTTTATATAGTTTTCTCTTTCGCTTTTTTTTACTG
>ERZ1674239.324-NODE-324-length-11071-cov-4.340868_pt1 | contig 11071 bp, 8 predicted proteins | sample MGYA00581208_ERZ1674239 | MGnify/ENA primary metagenome ERZ1674239 (study PRJEB41354, sample SAMEA4873308) | human saliva metagenome | biome: human-associated habitat [ENVO:00009003]; feature: mouth environment [ENVO:08000002]; material: saliva material... | reverse complement strand
AAGACCAAATTTCAAAGTCAGGGTGTTGAGCTTTTAACATTGGTGCTTTAGAAAGCGAGTGAGTCCAGTCACTGAAGCCGATATCATCGTAGTATTTTTCGATGTCATCAACAGTTTGACCGTTGTTCCACGGGAAGGTTACTTGTTTTAAGTCGCCTGCGAAGTAGTATTCAACGTGACAGTTTGCACAGATTTCAGCACGTTTTTCAGTGCGAGCAGCTGTGTTAAAGCTTAAGTTAGCTTGTTCTTTACCTTCAGCTTTTGCTTTTGCTTGAAGTGCATTATTTAAGTGATCTAATGCACGAAGAACGTGTGGACGAGCAATACGTAATGCAGGTTTGCCTTCAGCAAAGTCTTTAGAGGTCGTATCGTGACAGTCAGCACAACCGATCGAGTTGACAATTTCTGGTCCACCTTTAGCCCATTTGGCACCAAAGTAACCATCTTCACCCCATTCTGCAATTAAACGAGGAACGTCTGGACCTTTACAAGTCCAACATGCCATTGGTTGAGGGCCATCATTTGCATTTTTGGGCGCACCAGTACGTAAAATATTACGTACATCTTCTACTGCATAAACGTGACCACGAGGTGCGTTATATTCTTTTGCAAAAGAATAGCCGCCCCATAACACGATTAAACGAGGATCTTGTTCATCAGCATAGATGATTTTGTCGCCTTTTTCAGTCGCTTTCCACGAATTGAATTGGCTAGGATATTTCTCAGCAAATTTTTCATTCACTGCTTCGATTTTTAAATTAGGGTTTGGTGCTTCCACAGGTTGGTCAACAGGCTTATATACCATTTCAGCCATCGCTGAGTTGTATACACCTAAAGCTGCGAAAGAAGTCGCCAAAACGAGGCTTTTTCTCAATGCGTTCACGATAATCACTCCATTAGGAAAGAATAAAAAAACAATTTAAAATGCAAACAATTCCTATTAAGCTTTTGAATTCACTCATAAAAATAGTTCAGTGCAAGCATAAGATACCAAAAAGTAGTAGTTTTTCTAAGGTTATCTTCCAAAAGTTTGAGGTTGATCAAACTTTAAAATAAAAATACTTCTAAAGGGGTATAAGGAGATTAGGGAAGTGGTAGGTGAGTTGCATATTAAGAGAAAAAAGTGCGGTCAACTTTTACATTGTTTTTGACTTATATAAAGACGATTCCATGCTCATTATTACTGACTTTGACCTAATTTTAATGAGCATTCTTTTTACGCAAACGATACCTTGTATAGAAAATGTAAATTTCTTGTGAAAAATGGTATAAAAAACGATCATTTTCTTGATCTTATAGATGAGTCAGCTATACTCCCAGAACCTTATTTTTACCCAGCTTGTTCTATTGTTTGTTGGGATGTGATGAATACCTAAATCTATTTAACTTGGGAGAACTTTTTTATGAACAAAGTATTTAAGATTATTTGGAACAAAACGACACAATCTTTTGTCGTGACATCAGAATTAGCGAAAGGAGCCGTAAAAGCTTCTTCAAACTCCGAACAACGTGTAACAAGCGAAACACGTTTATCTTCTCTTTTTAAACTTTCTGCATTTGCACTTTCTTTATCTGCAGTGATGATGCCGGCGCAAGCGCAAGTGATTGTGGGGGATGGAAGCAATGCGCCTACAAATGTACATCCTTTTAGTATTGCGGTTGGGAACAGTGCCACATCAGCAAGCGGTGGAAGTACTACCGCTATTGGTTATGGCGTAAATGGTCGTTATGACAATAGTGTGCTGATTGGTGATGGCACAGGAAATTATGGTGGAACAGCGGGTAGTCGTAATATTCTCATCGGTCAAAATGCTCAAGTTGGCGATAGCACTTCTGTTGTACGAGTAAACCAGTCTATTGCTATTGGAGCTGGCATTAGAGCTGATAAAGCGGAGATATATGGTGGTTCTATTACTGAAGGCGCATGGGCTCGAGGCGATCAATCAATTGCGATTGGCGGTAATGTTGTTTCTTATGGTAATGCATCGGTTGCGATTGGTGGGGATGATACTGATAAAGCAGCGGCTACACAAACGACTTATATCAATACTAATGGCCAAGATAAAACGGGAACGGTTCAACAAGCATTTAAAGATTTAACTGGAGGGGATCTTCAAAGTCCCCGTTGGATGAATACGATTGCTGGTGAGGCTGCTGTATCATTAGGAACAAAAACAAAATCTGGGGATCTTTCATTAGCATTAGGTTCATTGGCTGCAGCTCAAAAAACGAATGCTGTCGCTGTTGGTACAGGAGCTAATGCAACTTTTGCAAACTCTGTTGCGATTGGTGGCGGTTCTGCGACGGATAAAGCGGGGGTTGCCTATACTACTCGTACTATTTTAGGGACAACTTATACTTGGGCTGGTGGTGCTGATACTATCGCGGGGGACGTTGTTTCCATTGGTAAAAAAGGCTATGAACGTCAACTCATCAACTTATCACCAGGTGATATTTCTGCAAACTCGACTGATGCAATCAATGGTTCTCAGCTTTATGCTGCGATGGCAGAAATTGAAAAAATTCGTTATTTCTCGGTTAAATCAAATGTAACAGGTAACCAGGATAATACTGGTGCATCTGGAGTTAATGCGATTGCTATTGGTCCAAATGCGAGCACTATTACAGAAGCCTCGATTACTATGGGCTTAAATGCCAATGCATCTGATAGAGGTAAAAATGCAGTTGCGATTGGTACAGATGCTAAAACAACAGCAGAAAATGGTGTTTCATTAGGTCACAAAGCTAATAGTGAATATTCAAACTCTACGGCAATTGGTTATTCAAGCCATGCAAATGGTGGTAATGCTACGGCTGTTGGTACTAATGCCAAAGCCGTTACTAACTCGACAGCACTAGGTTCTAATACAGATGCTAAAGAGTTAGGCGTGGCCATTGGCCATACTGCCTCTTCTGCTTATGCAGGCGTTGCTACGGGGGCAAATGCAAATGTTAGTGGCATTTATGGTATTGCAATAGGTAATAATGCTAATGCTTCAGAACAAGCATCTATTGCTATCGGTAAGGGCGCAGCTGGCTCGGCAGCTGATGGTGTAGCGATTGGTTCATCAGCTAATGCAACTGTGCAAAATTCAGTTGCGTTAGGTAAAGATAGTGTGGCAGGTGGCAATGTTTTCGGTGGAACCGCCCATGAAGCCGCTTTTAAAAATGATAATGGCGTGAGTGAAAATAAACAGTTTAAAGCAGGTCTAGCTAATAATTCGCTTGGTGCTGTTTCTGTTGGTAAAGAGGGTTTTGAACGTCAAATTCAAAATGTTGGTGCAGGTCGTGTTACTGCTAATTCAACTGATGCAATTAATGGTTCACAGCTTTATACCGTATTAACTTATAGTGGCTTTAACGTACAACAAAATGGTACTTCTAAATCACGTATCAATAACAATGGTTTTGTGAATTTTAAAGATGGTAATTTAACTACAGTAAATGTAACTGATGCGGATAATGGCACTATTGTGAAATTTGATGTGAATACAACAAATATCACTACAGATGCAGCAGGCAATGCAACTGCAGCGAATCGAAATAATATTGCAACCGCAGGTGATGTAGCTGATGCAATTAATAACGTACGTAATATGCCATTAACCTTTGCTGGAGATACTGGCACTAATGTAACACGTAAATTAGGTGAAACAGTTAAGTTAGTTGGTGGTGTAACTGATGAGACTAAACTTTCTGATGGTAACATCGGTGTGGTAGCAAATGGCAATGATAAGTTAGAAATTAAATTAGCAAAGGATATCAAAGTTGATAGCGTAAAAGCAGGCGATACAACCATTAATACTGATGGTTTAAAAATCGCCGGTGGTCCAAGTGTTACTAAATCTGGCATTGATGCTGCGGGTAATAAAATTACTAATGTTGAAGCGGGTACCGATGACAAAGATGCTGTGAATTTTTCACAATTAAAAGATGTGGAAAAAGTAGCTAATAAAGGCTGGAATTTAACTGCTAATGGAGAAAATAGTAGTAATGTAGCACCTGGTGAAACGGTTGATTTGAATAACACCGATGGCAATATTAAAATTACCAAAAATGCAGCAGATGATAATGTGACGTTTAATTTAAATGAAACGATTAATGTTACTAATGTTAATGCTGCAGGTAATGTAACAGTTGGTGATACTGTTTTAAATACAGATGGCTTGAATATTAAAGATGGTCCAAGTGTAACAAAATCTGGTATTGATGCTGCTGGCAAGAAAATTAGCAACGTAGCAGCAGGTGATGTAAATGAAACATCACAAGATGCAGTAAACGGTAGCCAACTTTATCAAACAATTAATAACCTCACCACAAAAGGCTTTGGATTAACTGCTCAAGATGGTAATTCTGTGAAGAAACCATTAGGTGAAACGGTTGAGGTTGTTGGCGCAGATAAAAATATCAGCACCAAGGTTGAAGAAGGTAAAGTTAAGATTGCTTTATCGAAAGATATCAAGGTTGATAGTGTCACTGCGGGCGATACCAAAATTGATAAAGATGGTTTGAAAGCAGGTGATGTTACCGTGACTAACGCACCAATTAAAGTAGATGGTAACGTAGTAAATAACGTTAATGAGGCGATTAATCAAACTGCGAAACAAGCATTTAGTCCACTTACTTTTGCTGGTGATACTGGAAACAATGTAGAGCGTAAATTAGGTGAAACAGTTAACCTAGTTGGTGGTGAAACGGACACGACTAAACTTTCCGATGGTAACATTGGTGTGGTAGCAGATGGCACTGATAAGTTAGAAATTAAATTAGCTAAGGATATCAAAGTTGATAGCGTAAAAGCTGGCGATACAACCATTAATACTGATGGATTAACTATTGCTGGTGGGCCAAGTATAACCAAATCAGGTATTGACGCTGCAGGTAAGAAAATTAGCAATGTTGGAGATGGCGATGTATCTAAAGATAGCAAAGATGCAATAAACGGTAGCCAACTTTATAATGCTGTAGCGACCACTGATTTAAAACCTAATACAACAGGAAAAATTGATACACCTGTAGATGGCTCTAAATTGGTGAATGCAACCACAGTTGCAAATGCAATCAATAATTCTGGTTGGAATGTCACTGTGAATAAAGACGGTGGTGAAGCTGAAGGTGAAACTGTTCAAAAGGTAAGCCCAGGTAATACCGTGACTTATATCGCAGGACAAAATATCAAAATTAAGCAAGATGGCATGAATTTCACTATCTCTACTACGAAAGATTTAGAAGCCGGAGCGGTGAATGCCACAACGGTTAATACCACAACAATTAATCTTGGTGAAGGTGATAACTCAACGCCAATTACAGTAGTAAGTGGTAAAGATGCAGCACCAAATCTTGATGGTAAAACACCAAATCGTATGAACTTTGGTGGTGAAACTATCGCAACATTAAGCGATGGCTTAAAATTTGGCGCAAACGTAGGTGATGTTTACGGTGCGAAATTAAATAGCCAAATCAATGTGAAAGGCGCAGATAGCAACACAAACTGGAGTGAGTTTGATGGTGGCGATAATGTGATGACAAACATTGATAAGAGCGGTAATCTTCGTGTAGGTATCAAGAAAAACCTTAAAGTGGAAAGTGTAACTGCAAACAAATTCACTGCGGGTGATACTGTGATTGATGGCAATGGCGTAACCATTAAAAATGGTCCAAGCATGACTAAAAATGGTATTGATGCAGGTAATAAACAAATTACCAATGTTGCACCAGGGCGCATTGCAGCAGACAGTACTGATGCGGTAAACGGCAGCCAATTACACGAAGTAAAAGCTGACATGAATAACAAGATCAATAAGTTAAATGGTCAAGTGAACAAGTTAGGTAAACGTGTAAATGCAGGTACAGCAAGCGCGTTAGCAGCGTCTCAATTACCACAAGCTTACATTCCAGGTAAGAGCATGGTGTCTGTGGCAGCGGGTAATTATCAAGGTCAAAATGCAGTGGCATTAGGTATGTCACGTATTTCAGATAATGGTAAAATCATTATTCGTTTAGCAGGTACTAGCGATACACAAGGTAAAGTGGGTGTAGCAGTTGGTGCAGGTTACCACTGGTAATTTATTGTTAATAAATAAAAGGCATGGGAAACCATGCCTTTTTTATTGCCAAAAGTGCGGTCGATTTTCATCGCGTTTTTCGTATAATAGGGTGAGTCAACTCGGAGAAGAATATGATTATCGGACCTTATATCAACGCACTAGCGATTATCAGTGGTGCAGTTATCGGTGCGGTGCTCGGTGGGCGCATTCCAGAACGTTTACGCACTAATCTAACCTTAATCTTTGGCTTGTGCTCGATGGGCATGGGTATTGTGATGGTGGCGAAAACCACCAATATGCCGGCAATGATTTTATCGCTGTTATTAGGGACGATAATTGGCGAGTTGCTTTTATTGGAACAGGGGATCAATAAACTGGCATCATCAGCCAAAGGCCTTGTTGAAAAAATGTTCCCTGATAAGCCAAGTAGCATGAGTAGCCAAGAAGAGTTCTTATCTAAATTTGTTGCGATTGTAGTTTTGTTTTCATTTAGTGGAACGGGTATTTTTGGGGCGATGAATGAGGGGATGAGTGGTAATTTTGATATCCTCATTGTGAAATCCTTTTTAGATTTTTTCACGGCGATGATCTTTGCCACATCACTCGGCATTTCTGTGGCAAGTATTTTTGTGCCACAAACATTGGTTCAAGTGATTTTAGCTTATTCTGCGGTGTTTATTATTCCTTTTGTGACACCTGAAATGCGAGGTGATTTTGCTGCGGTAGGCGGTATGCTAATGATAGCTGCGGGCTTTCGCATTTGTAATATCCAAATGTTCCATGTGGCGAATATGCTGCCGGCTCTTTTCCTTGCCATGCCAATTTCTCATTTCTGGAGTACTTTTTTCTAAAACATAGGCGTGTATCACGCCTATTTCTTTTTCTGACAATGAGGGCAATAAAAGCTATTGCGTTGCCCAATAATCATGCTTTCAATCTTAGTGCCACATTTAGGGCAAGGCTTATCTTTGTTTCCGTACACTAACAATTCCTGAGCAAAATAACCAGGGCGGCCATCGGGTTGTAAGAAATCTTTTAATGTGGTACCACCTTGTGTAATGGCTTTTGTTAATACGTTTTTAATCGTTTCAACGAGTAAGGCACATTGCTTTCGCGTAAGATTTTCGGCTAATTTCATTGGGTGCAAACCACATAAAAAGAGCGTTTCATTGGCATAAATATTTCCTACGCCCACGACGACAGCATTATCCATTAAAAAAGTTTTAAGTACGGTCGATTTCTTGCGTGATTTTTTAAAAAGGTATTCTGCATTAAATTCATCTGAAAGCGGTTCTGGACCAAGTTTTAGGAAAAGATGAAACTCATCTAAGTTTTCAGTCCATAACCATGCACCGAAGCGTCTCGGGTCGTTATAACGCAGTAATTTGCCATTATTCATTACAATATCAAGGTGATCGTGTTTATCAATGGGGCTATCATGCGGCACAATTCGAACAGAGCCAGACATGCCTAAATGGCCAATGATATAACCTTTTTCAGTATGAATAATGAGGTATTTCGCACGGCGAGAAGTATCTAAAATTTTGACGTTTTTGAGCGTTGTTAATTCAGGAGAGACAACCCAGCGTAATTGTGGTTGACGCACTACAATTTTTTCAATGGTAAAACCTTTTAAATAGGGACTGACACCGCGTAGGGCTGTTTCGACTTCAGGAAGTTCAGGCATAGATAATCTCAATAATGAATTTGTGATATAAAAAAACCCGAACAATGTCGGGCTTTTTTCAAATCAGCAAAATTATTTGATTTTTGCTTCTTTATAGATAACGTGTTTACGCACTACTGGATCAAATTTTTTGATTTCCATTTTTTCAGGCATATTACGTTTGTTTTTATCAGTTGTGTAGAAGTGACCAGTCTCTGCTGTAGAAACTAAACGGATTTTCTCACGAGCGCCTTTAGCTGCCATGTTTTAGCTCCTTAGATTTTTTCGCCACGAGCACGGATTTCAGCTAACACTGCATCAATGCCTTTTTTATCGATAATACGCATACCTTTCGCAGTTAAACGTAAGGTCACGAAACGGTTTTCACTTTCAACCCAGAAACGGTGAGTGTGAAGGTTTGGAAGAAAACGACGACGTGTCGCATTCAACGCGTGTGAGCGGTTGTTACCCACAGCTGGACGCTTGCCTGTTACTTGACAAACTCTAGACATAATAATCTCCAATAATTTAAATATAAGCTCGAGCTTATGGTTCGGATAATGAAGCTTAAAACTAAGCTTGCTTCCTCGTCAGGTCGCGGTATCCGACCCACTTACTATATTAAAGGTCGCAAATTATACTGACTTTATTTTCATTTCTCAAGTCCAAAAGCGATTTTTCCGTCTTTAAATGGAAATGAACGATAAAAAAATCATCAAATTCCCTAAAACTATAACAGATTATGCTCTGCAAAAGAATAACAAGTCCCTTTGCCGACAATAAAATGATCTAAAATACGAATCTCCATTAACTCGGCGGCTTCAATAATTTTTTGTGTGATCATTTTATCTGAATAACTGGGTTCTGCGATACCAGAAGGATGATTATGAGCTAAAATTAATGCGGCTGCATTGCAGTAAAGGCTTTCTTTGATGATTTCACGTGGATAAACATTCGTCACATTAATTGTGCCTAAAAATAACCGCTCTTTTTTAATCAAACGATGTTGATTATCTAAAAATAACACCATAAAAATTTCACGTTCTTCGTGATGAAGCTCTGCTTGAAGATAAAGTTTTACCGTGGATGTGTCGCTAAATACATGTTCTATAAGCAATTCTTGTTTGAGATAGCGTTTGGTCATTTCTGTGGTGGCTTGTAGTTGAATAAACTGCGTAATGCCTAATCCTTTTACTTTGCAAAAGGCTTCTTTATCAGCACTTAATAAGGCTCGAAGAGAGCCAAAATGTTGCAGCACGCTATGTGATAATGCCATGACAGGGCAACCTTTAATCCCAGTGCGTAAGAAAATAGCAAGTAATTCGTGATCCTCTAGGGCTTCAACACCATATTTCAACAGTTTTTCACGAGGCATTAAAGGAGAGTTTGTTTGCATATTAATTAATGAATGAAAAGAAAAAAGTGCGGTCAATTTCCATGATGTTTTCAATCTTGGCGAGAAATCAGTTTTGTTTTTGGTATAGCGATCGCAAAAATAAAATTTTTTATTGGTGAAATTTGAAGTAAAATAGGCGACCTTAAGTTGTTAAGTACTAACACACAAAACATATCCATTCTATTAAGTCGTAGCGGAGTAGCAAATGAGCTTGAGCGGAAAGCGTATTGTTGTCGGGATTACAGGGGGCATCGCCGCCTATAAAACCATTGAGTTTATTCGTTTATTACGCAAATCTAACGCAGAAGTTCGAGTGGCTTTAACGCCAGCCGCTGCTGAATTTGTTACGCCTTTAACGCTGCAAGCCATTTCAGGTAATGCGGTTTCTCAATCTTTACTTGATCCTCAAGCTGAATTAGCCATGGGACATATTGAGCTAGCCAAATGGGCTGATGCGATTGTGATTGCACCAGCTAGCGCCGATTTTATTGCGCGTTTAACCGTTGGAATGGCAAATGATTTACTCAGTACGATTTGTCTTGCGACAAGTGCGCCTATTATGCTCGCACCGGCTATGAATCAGCAAATGTACCGCCAGGTGATTACACAACAAAATTTGACCGCTCTTTCTGCTCGAGGCATTCATTTTGTGGGCCCAAATAGCGGTTTTCAGGCTTGTGGTGATGTGGGGGCGGGCAGAATGTCCGAGCCCGCTGAAATTTTCGAATCACTTCAATCACTTTTTGCTATTCAACAAGATTTAGCCGATTTAAGTGTCACTATTACAGCTGGTCCGACGCGTGAAGCTATCGATCCGGTTCGTTATATTTCTAATCACAGCTCAGGCAAAATGGGCTTTGCAATTGCTGAGGCTTTTGCTAAACGTGGTGCAAATGTCACCTTAATTGCGGGTCCTGTTAATTTGGCTACGCCGAAAAACGTTCATCGTATTGATGTGACAACCGCTCATGAAATGTGGCAAGCCTCTCTTGAAAGTGCTGTTAAAAATTGTATCTTTATTGGCTGTGCCGCAGTGGCCGATTATCGGGTTGCGGAAGTTGCTGATCAAAAAATTAAGAAAACCAATGATAACGATGAGCTTTCTCTTAAATTGGTGAAAAATCCAGACATTATCGCAAGTGTGGCAAGTTTAGAAAAAGATCGTCCATTTGTTGTGGGCTTTGCAGCTGAAACACAAAATGTCGCTGAATATGCGAAGAGCAAACTTCAACGCAAAAATTTAGATATGATTTGTGCGAATGATGTATCTGGTGGGCGAGTATTCGGACAAGATCAAAATGCCTTGCAGATCTTTTGGAAAACGGGCGAAAAATCGTTGCCGCTAGCTGATAAAAATAAATTGGCAGAAGTGTTGGTCACTGAAATTGTTGAGCATTATCACAAATAAAATAGGCTCAAAATTCGTTGGATTTTGTGACCGCACTTTTGTATGACAGATTTCTTTTAAAGGATAAATAAGCATGAAAAAAATTGATGTAAAAATTTTAGATAGCCGTATTGGCAACGAATTTCCTTTACCAACCTATGCAACCGAAGGTTCTGCAGGTTTGGATTTACGTGCATTGCTTGAAGAGGGCATTGAAATTCAACCAGGCGAAACTAAACTTATCCCAACAGGCCTTTCAATTTATATTGCCGATCCAAATCTTGCCGCGGTGATTTTGCCTCGTTCTGGTTTAGGTCATAAACACGGTATTGTTTTAGGTAACTTGGTGGGCTTAATTGATTCAGATTATCAAGGTCCATTAATGGTGTCCGTATGGAATCGTGGTCATGAACCGTTCAAAATTGAAGTTGGTGACCGTATTGCACAATTAGTCTTTGTGCCAGTCGTACAAGCTGAATTTAATATTGTTAGTGAATTTACCGAAACTGAACGTGGTGAAGGCGGTTTTGGTCATTCAGGTAAAAAATAAACTATGGTAGAACAATTATCTCTCG
>ERZ1674239.311-NODE-311-length-11343-cov-2.303420_pt1 | contig 11343 bp, 9 predicted proteins | sample MGYA00581208_ERZ1674239 | MGnify/ENA primary metagenome ERZ1674239 (study PRJEB41354, sample SAMEA4873308) | human saliva metagenome | biome: human-associated habitat [ENVO:00009003]; feature: mouth environment [ENVO:08000002]; material: saliva material... | reverse complement strand
CCAACATGGCCGTCGTTATATAAAACCTTCATGTAAAACCCCTCAGAGGTAGCTACTCATAGAAACAGGCACGGCGCCTACTCTGCTCACACAGGAGCTTAGGAGCAGACGCCTACATAGTCTCTGTTGTAAAACACCAGATTGCCATCATAAAGAACAAAACCAAACGTTATTGAATGCGAGTACGGCAGTAAGGGCAAACCTTCCAGTCTGCGTTCAGTGGACGATGGCATGTTGGGCAAACGTTTCTAACCTGCGTATTGCAGATTGGACACACGATAAAATCGCGGTCGATTGGTGCGGAGCACTTAGGGCAAATGCCGTAGTGAGACAGCTGGTGCTCACGAAGGGCAATGTCAAGGTCCTGCTCCTCACGGTCAATGAGGTAGCTGCTTGGACGCAAAATAACGTAAGCAAGCAGACCAACAACAGGAACAACAGAAATGACTGCCCACATCCACCAAGGCTCTGCGCCACGACGCTGAGCATCGCGAATAACGTAGATGATGGAAAGGATATAAAGCATTACGACGCAAATAACCATGAGGTAAATAACCATACGTACCTCAGGTGTAATAATCTGATCAAGAATCTCCTGCATCTGACAGCCCCTTCTGCTGGCTTTTTGTTCTCTCCTAAATCGTACGACAAACCGCCTCAAAATGGAGCGTAATGTCGCAGATAAATTTATTTTACCAAAGCATCGCTAAATTGTGCAGCAACCTCGCCAGCAAGTGAAATTGTTCCACATGCCATAAAGCCCTTCTCTCGCAAGGCGTCCACTGCTTCGGGAACGCTTCTGTACACAGCTACCACGTTAGCGCCGCAGGCTTTGTACAGCTCAGCAAGCTCATCTGCATCCATGGCGCGATCGTTGTCTGTCTGGGTTACCGCTACCTCAGGGAACTCTTTGGCGAGAAGTTCTGCGATCCCCTTAACGTCTTTATCTGCAAAAACTGCAGTCAAAAGCATAGGTCGATTAGCAACTTCTGGCTCAATTGAGCGGATAGCAGTTAAGAACGTCTCGATTGACTGGGGGTTGTGGGCTGCGTCGATAAGCACTAAAGGCTTTGGCTGTAGCAGCTGGAACCTACCGGGTGTAGGGCACCTAGTTGTGGAGAAAAACGCTTTCTCTGCATCAAGTGGACGACCCAGAAAATCCTCAGCTAAGCAGGTTGCCAAAGCAATATTTGCTGCCTGATAGCTTGGTTTAAGTGCAGCAAGATCTGCGTAGGTTGTACGCGGTGTGACAACCGTAAGCTCAAGCGGAAAACCGATGCTCTTAGGCTTTTTGGTGATAAAGAAATGCGCGTGAGGCAGCTCTGGGTGGTCAGACGACTGACCAGCAGAAACCTCTCCCTCAACATCTTCTGGCTTGTCAGCTACAAGAAGAGTTGGGACAACACCCGCAGAAGCAGCTTGGGTCAAAAATACGTCCTGGACGCTCTGAGGAGCTGTCGTTCCCACACCAAGCACGCAGGTACGACCAGGCTTGATGATAGCGGCCTTCTCGCCAGCAATAGCCTCGAGGGTATCGCCTAAGATGCGCGTGTGATCCAGGCCAACGCCCGTGATGGCAACGGAGGTGATGTTTTGAGCGGCGCTTGTTGCGTCCCATCTGCCGCCCATGCCGCACTCAAGTACACAGACGTCAATCTCTGCCTCAGCAAAGACAACCAAGGCCGCAACTGTGAGCAGGTCAAACTCGGTGATGTCATAGGGACGCTCACCTAGGGCAGCTCGCTGAGCATTGACGCGCTCTCCTGCCACCTGAGCTGCAGAGACACCGTGAGCAAAAGCTTCCTCAGAAACAGGTACGCCGCTAATCTCCATGCGCTCGGTATAGCTGATGAGCTCAGGAGACGTATAGAGAGCAGTCCTGAGACCCTCTCCTTTGAGCAAAGCCGCCGTATACCTAGAGGTAGACGTTTTGCCGTTGGTACCTGCAATCTGAACACTCTTGAAGCAAAGGTCAGGGTTACCCAGCTCTTTGAGCATATCCTCCACGCTCTCCAGCAGGGGCTGAATACCAAACTTCTTTGTATCGTGAAGCACCTTTAAAGACTGCTCGAAGCTCAGCTCAGGCACAGAAAAAGGAACAGAATAACTCATTGCACGGACCTCTTATAGACCAAGCAGACGCATAGCCTCTGCACGGGTTTTCTCGTTAGTCTTAAAAATGCCTCGAACCGCAGACGTAGTGGTCAAAGCGCCCGACGCCTTAATGCCGCGCATGCTCATGCACGTGTGCTCGGCCTCCATAACCACCAAAACGCCCAAAGGATCAAGCTCTTCTACCATAGCGTCTGCAATCTGGCCTGTGAGGCGCTCCTGTACCTGCAGACGGCGAGAATACCCGCTGACGCAGCGAGCAATCTTGGAAAGGCCGGTAATGCGGCCATTCTGCGGGATATAGCAGACGTGTGCCTTGCCGACAAAAGGCAAAATGTGATGTTCGCAGGTAGACGAGAAAGGAATGTCGCGGACAATAACCATCTCTTTATTGCCCTCTTCATGGAACTGTTTACGCAGGTGAGCTGCAGGATCTTCCTGCATACCACCAAAGAGCTCCACGCAAGCACGAGCAACACGGTCTGGTGTATCAAGCAGACCTTCTCGCTCTGGATCCTCACCAATAGCAAGCAAAAACTCCTTGACCGCGGCTTTTACGCGCTCTTGGTCAAGCTCTTTATAGTTATTTTCCGTTGCCATGAGGCAACCTACCTTTCACTCTTATGCAAGCGTTCTTTGAGCTGCAGCAACAACATGGCGAGCAAGAATTGCTGTTGTCACGCTACCTACACCGCCAGGAACAGGAGTATAAGCACTTACCAGAGGAGCTACCTGCTCTGTATTAACATCGCCAACCAGCTTTTGAGTTGCTTCATCCCAGTTAATGCCTACGTCAACGATGATCTGACCAGCTCTTACGAAGTCAGCCCCAATAAGGTGCGCACGACCTGCAGCCACAACCACAACCTCTGCCTGCTTAAGCGTAGCGGCAAGGTCTTTGGTTTTGCTGTGGCACACCGTAACCGTGGCGTTTCTTGCGCTTAAAAGCGCAGCAACTGGACGACCAATGACATTTGAGCGACCAACAACTGCAACAGGCGCTCCCTCAAGGGGCACCTGGTAAAAATCAAGAAGCGCCAGAACTGCCTCTGCAGTACAAGGTCCCAGAGCACCAGGAGTTCCACAAAGCGTTGCGAGCAGCATTGAATCAGTCGCACAATCAACATCTTTTTCTGGAGCTAGATGCTGGAGCGCTTCATGCTCATCAATTTCAGCGGGAAAAGGACGCATAGGCAGACAACCATGCACCGATGCGTCGGCAGAAACCTGATCAAACGCAGCATTTACCTGCTCTTGCGTAGCGTCTTCTGGAAGCTCAATGATCTCAACTTCAAAGCCAACCTTCTCTGCACGCGTATATGCCGCGCGCTCATAGGTAAGGTCATCACTTTTCTGCCCAATGCGAACAATAACCAGCTTAGGAGTGACCCCTTGTGCACGAAGTTCCTGAACCTGAGCAGCAAGTTTTTCAGTTATTGCCTTAGCAACAGGAGCGCCACGAAGCTCCTTTGACAGAGACTCTAAGCTCATGTTATGCCTCCTGTCTCAGCTGTGCGCTCACCGCATCACTTACGGCGTCAGCTCGTGATACATAGGTGTCCAGAAGCTTATCCGCCTCATCAAGCAGCGTTTGAGCGTACGCCGAATCATGCATAGAACGAGTGTTTACAAACAGCGTATGAGAAGCGGCAATCAAAGCGCCACGTGCCAAGGCAGCACCGCAGCCCACATCAGACAAAAGCATACGGGAGCCCTTAATAAGCATCTCTTCAAGAAGCTCAATGGACTCGCATACTTTTCTCATAACCTTCAGTGGAGGCTGAGCTGCTTCTTTAAGAGCATCCTCAACAATCTCTGCACGCTTTGGATCATCTTTAGGCACACTAAACGCGCTGGAAACCAGCAAAAACTGGCGAGAGTCCTCGTCCATAAGCTCCATGAAATCTTGGCGGAGTGCTCCAGCTCGGGCGATGTATTTTGCAAGATCATCTTCATGCTGAGCATAGGCAGGTTTTCCTTGTGCAAACACACCAGCCATTGAAGCCAAAGACACTGCAAGTGCCCCTACATAAGCGGCAGCACTACCGCCACCAGGAATAGGCTCTTTAGCAGCAAGGTGTTGAGCATAAGAGTCAGCGCTATAGGTTGTAAACGCTACTTCTTCTGGTGAAGAGGGATAAGACATTAGAAAAGACCCACAATTCTTCCATCATCAAGAACATCAATGTGCTCTGCAGCAGGAACCTTTGGAAGTCCTGGCATGGTCATAATAGAGCCCGTAAGGCAGACTACAAAGCCAGCACCTGCAGAAACACGAACTTCTCGCACGGTAATCTTAAAGTTTTCTGGAGCACCCAATTTGGTCTGATCGTCAGTAAAAGAGTACTGAGTTTTAGCCATACAAATAGGAAGTTCACCAAAGCCAAGCTCTTCAAACTGCTGAAGTTGCTTGGCGGCACTTGGAGCAAATTCAACACCATCGGCGTGGTAAATCTTGGTAGCAATGTCAGTAATTTTCTGCTTCAAAGACTCTTTGACATCGTAAGCAAAAGTGAGCTTAGACTCAGTCTGGCAAAGGCGCATAACCTCTTCTGCCAGAGCCTGGCCGCCCTTTCCACCTTTTGCCCAAACCTCAGATAGCACTACGTTTACGCCACGCTTCTTGCACTCCTCCTCTACCAGAGCAAGCTCTTCAGCGGTATCGGTTGGGAATGCATTGATGGCAACAACTACAGGAAGACCGTAGACCGTCTGGATGTTGTCAACGTGGCGAAGCAGGTTAGGAATACCCTCTTTAAGCGCCTCAACGTTTTGCTGGTTAAGGTCTGCTTTGGCAACGCCTCCGTTGTACTTAAGTGCACGTACGGTTGCCACCAGAACAACAGCCGATGGAGCAAGGCCAGTAGCTCTGCACTTGATGTCCAAGAACTTCTCGGCACCAAGGTCTGCACCAAAACCAGCCTCGGTAACAACGTAATCTGCAAGACGAAGAGCAGTCTTTGTTGCCTCAACGGTATTGCAGCCGTGAGCAATGTTGGCAAAAGGACCGCCGTGGACAAGAGCAGGTGTGTGCTCAAGTGTCTGAACAAGGTTAGGCTGAATAGCATCTTTGAGCAGTGCTGTCATAGCACCCTCTGCGTGGATATCACTGACGGTAACAGGCTTGCGGTCATAGGTGTAGGCAATAACCATTCTTCCCAGGCGCTCTTTAAGGTCTTTGATGCCGGAAGCAAGGCAGAATACAGCCATGACCTCGGAAGCAACCGTAATATCAAAGCCGTCTTGTCTTGGCATACCGTCTGCAATGCCACCAAGGCCGTCAACAACATTTCTGAGCTGGCGATCGTTCATATCAACGCAGCGCTTCCATACCACGCGGCGTGGATCAATGTTGAGGCTGTTACCCTGCTTGATGTGGTTATCCAGCATGGCTGCACAAAGGTTGTTTGCAGCGCCAATAGCGTGGAAGTCACCAGTAAAGTGAAGATTGATGTCCTCCATGGGAACTACCTGGGCATAGCCGCCACCCGCAGCACCACCCTTGACGCCAAAGACAGGACCCAAAGAAGGCTCTCTCAGGGCCAACATGGCAGACTGTCCCAAGCTGGACAAGGCATCTGCCAGACCTACCGAGGTAGTGGTCTTTCCCTCGCCCGCTGGCGTTGGGTTAATGGCAGTTACCAGCACAAGCTTGCCGCGAAGAGGCTTATCTGCCAAAGCACGTGCATCAAGCTTTGCCTTATAGCGACCATAAGGCTCCAGCAAATCCTCTGGAATACCCGCACGCTTTGCCACCTCAAAGATGGGAAGCATCTCGGATGATTGAGCAATCTCGATATCGGATGTAACCTCAGACATGTTGTTCCTAACCTAAAGTGGACTGCATGCACGTACTAAACACATGATGCGGCTGTTACACCGCATCAAGTTTTACCTATGAGAAGTCAGCAATCTGCTGCTCTAGCTGAGCAACAAGCGTAGTAAGTTCTTCTGCGCGTGCACGTTTCTTCTCGATAACTTCAGGCGCTGCCTTAGCAACAAAGCCCTCGTTAGCAAGGGTACGCTCCACACCAGAAAGCTCCTTCTTTGCGGATTCAAGATCCTTCTGAAGACGCTTAGCCTCTGCAGTTAGGTCAACAAGCTCGCCCAGAACAACGTACATCTCAAGGCCAGCGTCGGTGACAGAAACAGAACCAGCAGGCTTCTGAGGAGCCTCAGCAACCTCAAGCGAGCTTACACGGCCAACGTTCTGGATGAACGCTGCCTGCTCCTTTAGAGCTGCAACATCCTGTGCTGGAGCTTTGACCACAACAGCAAGGTCTGTCTTTGGAGACAGCCTATAACGAGCGCGAGAAGAACGAACAGCAGAAACAACAGTCTTAGCAAGCGAGAAGTTATGCTCAGCTGCCTCGTCAACAAAGCTTGCAAGCTTCTCTGGATCTGGCCACTCAGAAATCATCAAGAACTCTGCGTCATGACTCAAAAGACCAGATGCAGGAAGGGCATCCCAAACGCTCTCGGTAACAAATGGCATGGCAGGATGTAAAAGCCTCATGCTGACATCCAGGACAAAGACAAGGTTGCGCTGAACCTGCAGGCGCTGATCAGGAGTTCCATCAAGAAGACGGCCCTTGCAAAGCTCAATGTACCAGTCGCAGACATCATTCCAGAAGAAGGACTGAATGTTGCGGGCGTACTCACCAAAGCCATAGGTCTCAAGCTGCTCAGTTGTCTCTGCAACAACCTTAGCAAGGCGCGAGAACATCCATGCATCTTCTGGTGTCTCTGCCTTTGGCATGCCGGCAGTGTAGCCGTCAAGGTTCATCTGAACAAAACGGCTTGCATTCCAAATCTTAGTAACAAATGAACGTGCCTGATCGGTTCTTGGAGACTCAATAAGCTCACGAGTCTTCTTATCAAGAACAGCATCAAACTTGACGTCCTGGTTGTTGGTAATAAGCGTAAGCAGGTTGTAACGCATTGCGTCTGCACCATACTTAGCAATGAGGTCCATAGGATCTACGCCGTTACCCTTTGACTTGGACATACGGCTGCCGTCCTTAGCCAAAATGGTTGCGTAGATGTAGACATCGTGGAATGGAATCTCTTTGGTGAAATAAAGCGAGCTCATAATCATGCGAGCAACCCAAAGAGCAATGATGTCTCGAGCGGTTACCAGGACCTGTGTTGGGTGGTGACCCTCAAGCTGCTCAGGATGATCTGGCCAACCCTGTGTAGCAAAAGTCCACAGCTGAGAAGAGAACCAGGTATCCAGAACGTCCTCATCCTGATGAACATGATGACCACCGCACTCTGGACAGACGTCAGTGTCTTCCATAAGAGCATCCTGCCAGCCACAATCATCGCAGTAGAACACAGGAATACGGTGTCCCCACCAAAGCTGCCTAGAGATATTCCAGTCGCGGAGATTCTCCATCCAAGTGAGGTAGGTCTGAGTCCAACGCTCTGGGTGGAAGGTAACCTGACCGTCTTTGACTACCTGTGCTGCAGGCTCTTTGAGCTTATCAACGGCAACAAACCACTGCTCAGAGAGCCATGGCTCAAGAGTTGTGCCACAGCGGTAACAATGCATAACGGAGTGATCAAGATCTTCAACGTGATCAAGCAGGCCATGCTCTTCAAACCAAGCAACAATAGCCTCACGAGCCTGATCTCTGTCAAGACCAGAGAACTCACCATAGCCGTCAACAACAACAGCATGCTCATCAAAAATGTTGATCTGCTCAAGATTGTGCGTCTGACCCATAGCAAAGTCATTAGGGTCATGAGCTGGAGTTACCTTAACAAAACCGGTACCAAAACCTGCGTCAACATGCCAGTCAGAGAAAATTGGAATCTCTCGATTAACAATGGGCAGAATAACGGTCTTTCCAACAAGATCTGTTTTTTCTGGATCTTGAGGAGAGACAGCCACGCCGGTATCACCAAGCATAGTCTCTGGACGAGTAGTTGCTACGGTAATGTACTCAACGCCATTAATAGGCTCTTTGAGTGGATAACGCAGATACCAAAGATGGCCCTTCTCATCAGCGTACTCTGCCTCATCGTCAGAGATAGAAGTCTCGCAATGAGGACACCAGTTTACGATACGCTTACCGCGATAAATGAGCTGGTCATGATACCAGTCAACAAAGACCTTACGAACAGCCTGAGTGTACTCAGGAGACATAGTGAACTTCTCGTCATTAAAATCAATGGAGCAGCCCATGCGCTTAATCTGAGAAACAATGGTTCCGCCGTACTCGCGCGTCCAATCCCAGCAAGCCTCCAGGAACTTCTCGCGACCAATCTCCAGGCGAGAAATACCCTCTGACTTAAGCTTCTTATCAACCTTGGTCTGAGTTGCAATGCCTGCGTGGTCAGTTCCTAGAATCCACCGAGTTGAGTAACCGCGCATGCGAGAATAACGAATGTAGGTGTCCTGGATGGTGTCATCCATAGCATGACCCATGTGAAGGATGCCAGTAACATTTGGTGGAGGGATAACTACCGTACGGTCTTCAGTTCCTTTGCTGCGACCATAGCAATCTGCCTTTATCCACTTTTCAATGAGCTCAGGCTCAGCTGCCTGAGGATCATAATTCTTGGGCATTTCTTCCACAGTAATCTTGCCTTTCATATGCTGACAACATCGTCAAAATTTGCTTCATTTATTCTACTAATAAAAGACGACTTATGGGGCGCTTTCTTACCATTAGTTAAAATTACTATCGGTCTACACTTCTTGAAGCGTAGGTGAAGTAACAAGCTATACTATCTGCAGATACATTTTATGAGGAGCTCTATGTCTGCCACAATTCCTGAAGCCACTGCTCGACTTGAACTTGTCCTAGGAAAAGACCGCCTTGGACAGATTCAAAATTCCTGCGTCATGGTCTTAGGGCTTGGTGGCGTTGGCTCAAACTGTGTTCAGGCTTTGGCCAGAGGCGGTGTGGGGTCCTTTGTTTTAGTGGATGCTGATGCAGTAGAAGCATCCAACCTTAATAGACAGGCTATTGCCTATGTGAGCACCATTGGAAAAAGAAAAGTTGACGTTACCAAAGAGATGATTCTGGACATTAATCCAGACGCTCACGTGGTCACGCTTGATGCTTTTCTGCTAAAAGACAACGTTGACGAGCAGCTCTCTGCTCTTCCAAAACCAGATGTTGTAGTTGATGCCATCGATACCATTTCTGCCAAATTAGCTGTTGTGGCATGGTGCCAGAAAAACGATATCTACCTCATCTCCAGCATGGGCGGCGGCAATAAAATCCACCCAGAACTTCTGGAGATTACTACGCTTTCAAAAACACATACAGATGCTCTTGCAAGAGTAATGAGAAAAGAGTCCAAGAAGCGCGGGCTTGCCGACTTCCGTGTGCTCTACTCCCCCGAGCCAGCGCGACCAGTTTTTGCACCAGAAGGCGCAACCGGCAAATCTGCCAAGCTAGGAACTATGTCCTACTACCCTCCTATTATGGGTCAGATGATTGCCTCAGACGTTATTTTGCATTTATCAGGTCTTGATCATGAGTAACCTCACATACTTTGATGCGCACGTCCATGCCAACCTTATGGACTTCCCACTCAATGTAGCGAGAAGTTCCCATGACGCCGGATTAGGTTTCTTTACCTGCGGTGTTACTCCTCACGACTACCTAGAACTTGCTCCTCAGCTTACGCAAGACAACATCCGTGTGGGACTTGGAGCGCACCCCTGGTACATCTCTGATGAGCGCGTTACTCAAAAAGATATAGAGCTCCTGCTAGAGCTTATGGAGCAGACACCATACGTTGGTGAGATTGGACTGGATTTTTCTTCTCGCTATTGTGTTGATGGGTTGCAAGAGCTGCAGGTTAAGGCCTTTACAAAGATCTGCGAACGCGCAGCAGAGTTTTCACTCAACAGCCAGCCACGAGTGCTCTCGATGCACACCGTTAGAAGCGTTGATACGGTGCTAGATATTCTTGAGCAGACAGGAGCCGCTCAGTCATGTGTTCCTATCATCCACTGGTTTAGCGGTAGCTCAGAAGAGCTCCAAAGGGCTATTAAGCTTGGCTGTTGGTTCTCTGTTGGTGAGATGAGCCTAAAGACCAAGCGCGGCCGTGAATACGCGAAAGTTTATCCAAAAAATAAGCTTCTTACCGAGACTGACCTTCCCTCCAGTGATCACACAGATATTGACGCGCTTGACATTGTGGACAGCCTTAAGCGAGCTCTTCTTGGGCTCAGTGAGGCCCGTGGATACTCTGTGCAAAGTGAAGTAATGGCAAACGCAGCAGGCGTTTTTGGCGTCTAAGTGTTAAAGTCTTACGTATGAGAAGATTACGTAAAATACCCACACAACGCCTTGTTGGAACAGGCAGGGCGCAACTTTCTGGAGCAATGCTTGCAAGCTCATCCGATGAGCTGGGACTTGCTCTTAATGACGTTGTGCTTGTTTTTGCCTGCAGCGATAACTTTGTGCCGTATTTGTCTGTAGCAATTCAATCCATCATTGAGAACGTCAATCCTGAACGTCGTTACGACATCATTGTTTTAACTCGTGATCTCACTCCTACCAGCATGATTACGCTTACTCGTCAGGCTCAGCTTGTTGATAACGTCCATGTTGGTTTCTTAGATGTTGATGCTGCTCTTGGTGATATTGAGCTTCCTCATCATGGTCACTTTAGACCAGAAACTTACTACAGACTGCTTGCTCCCTCACTGCTTCCTAACGTCAATAAAGCCATCTACCTTGACTCTGACCTGGTAGTTAATACCGATATTGCAGAGCTCTATGATATCGACGTCACAGGATACTTGGTAGGCGCTACGCGCGACGCAGATACTATTGGTCAAATTGATGGCTATGACGCCACAGTTGGCCCCTACCTCAAAAATGAGCTGGGTATGGACGATCCTCACGATTACTTCCAGGCAGGCGTCATTTTGATGAACCTTGAAGAGATTAGAAAGCAGATTTCTCCTGAGGAGTTTCTGAAGGTCTCAACCATGCGTGCATGGCGATGGCTTGACCAAGATGTTCTTAACAGGTTTGTAAACGGCCACTATCTCCGTATTAATATGAAATGGAATTACCTGGTAGACTGGCAATTCCTTCGTCGTGATCACATTGTTGCTCAGGCACCAAAAGACGTGCGAGAAGAATACGAAGAGGCTCGTAAGAATATCTGTATTGCTCATTTTGCAGGACCAGACAACAGGCCTTGGCTCTATCCAAACTCAGATCTTGCAGGCCTTTTCTGGTTCTATGCTCGTCG
>ERZ1674239.309-NODE-309-length-11370-cov-2.812108_pt1 | contig 11370 bp, 9 predicted proteins | sample MGYA00581208_ERZ1674239 | MGnify/ENA primary metagenome ERZ1674239 (study PRJEB41354, sample SAMEA4873308) | human saliva metagenome | biome: human-associated habitat [ENVO:00009003]; feature: mouth environment [ENVO:08000002]; material: saliva material... | reverse complement strand
GCATTCCGAGTCAATGAGCCGACGTTTCCCCTTGCCGCCCATGAGGACCGAAACATGCTGAAGCTTTACGCAAATGACGTCGGCCTGCTTACCGCCCAAATGATGGGGGATGTCGATATCGATATCCTCAATAGAAGGTCAAGCATAAACTTTGGGTCGATATTTGAGAATGTGGCAGCCCAGGAATTCAAGGCGTGTGGAAGGGAACTGCGCTACTATAATTCCTCCAAGATAGGCGAGGTTGATTTTGTGCTTCAGGGGCAACAAGGAGGCATCGACCTCTGTGAGATAAAGAGTGGTAAGAACTATCGACGCCACAGTGCGCTTGACAATCTCCTAACAACAAAAAACTACAGCTTCGAACATGTCTACGTATTTCATGACGGCAATGTGGATACTCCAGAAGCTTTCGAAGGTGTTACGTATCTCCCTATTTATATGATGGGTATGGCACTGGGCTGACGCAGGAACTGGCTGACCAAGAATCAATTCAAGCGCTGCACCGATCTTGCGCATCTTTCCTATGGCGACAGATATAATGTGATAAGGGGCGGGGACTCAAGACCGCCTTTGTCTTCCCGAGTGACAGCGTGTAAAGGTCCGTCCAGACAGTTTTTGGCATGAGGAGATGGCAAAGCTGATGAAGGGCGATAAAGGGTATTTCGATAAGGCCATGAGTTTGCTGGCGGTTTTTCTTGGGATACTGCCTGCGGTTGTTCTGCTTGTCTTGTGGAATTCGATTCCCCAATCGATACCCGCCCATTGGTTTGGGGATTCTGTTGACCGGTGGGGGCAGAAATGGGAGCTTCTCATCCTTCCGGTGATCTGTCTGGCAATTGGCCTCTTACTGAGCTTTTTCTCGGTAAGGCGAAATGCAGAGGACTCAAACGATAAAGAAAGAAAATATGGGATTGCCTCTTTGATGGTTACCTTGTTTACGTTTTCCGCTCTTTCTCTTGTGCATATCTATCTGTCTCTACAGTCGGAAGGATCTGTGGCGTCCAAGTTCGATGGCGCAACATTGTTCTACGTGATAGACGGTCTGGTCTGCATCCTCTTGTGAATCGTTTTCCCTGCAACTCCTATGAGCATGTCTTCTAGGGCACCGAGACGATTCAGCGGTAAATACGCCAAAGGCCTCCTTATCTCAGCGGGGGTGGTGATCCTTCTGTTCTGCGGGACCGGTCTTCTGAGAGGATATGCTGCCTTGCTGCTGATGTTTGCAATGATTATTGTACCTGCGGTGCTCATCTCAGTCTCTTCTTACCGCAATCAGCGGAAGAGATTCTTGTAACGGGGAAGGGTATATCAAAGAATGCCTCCCCAATACTGTCTCCGATGTTTACAGCTTTTCCGATGTAGACACCAAGACAGTCAGTCAGATTCTTGGCGAATTCGAATTTTGCGTATGTCGCGATGACGAAGCAGACGGGGAGCGAGAGTCCACTGAAGTCGCCTGGGCCCTGCTCTCTATCGACCATACGGCGCTTCAAGAAATCTATGGCACTGAACTCGATTTTACAAATGAGATGTCACAGTACTCCTCACGGGCTCAAGAGCAGTTAGAGGAAGTCGAGTTTATCAGGAAACATGTTCTGTTTAACCGTTCCACAAAACGCCTGAAGGAGATCTTCTTCACGGTCCGAGAGGCAATGTATCAAACGAACAAGGTTGCGGCGCAAGTGTTTCTTTGTACGGGAGTGGTCCAAGGCATTGCCCAGGCGGCACTTCTTTTTGTTGCTGCCAGGGAAGTTTTTGCCGGCCATATGCAGGTGGGTTATGTGGCAACTGCCTTCGGCTACTTCACCACCATGGTTACATCCGTCGAGTACTTTGAGCAGTTTGGCCGCGACTACCAGAGCGCCCGCGTGAACTACAACAGATTACAAGAGCTTTGGGATGAGGAAGAGGAGCCGAACGGTTCCGGAGTTCCTACGGACACCAGCCTGATTACCTGCGACGATGTGGCCTTTTCATATCCAGGGAACAAAAACAGGACCCTCTGTGGAGTGAGCGGGCGCTTTCAAGCGGGGAAGATCTATGCCTTGGCAGGTACCAATGGATGTGGCAAGAGTACGCTTTTGAAGCTTCTCTCGGGGGAATATTTCAGCCTGTATGACGGATCCATATACTATGGCAATACCGACCTTGCAACGCTTGACCAATACGCCCTCAGGCACGACGTCATCGGCATTGTTGAGCAAGAGCCGGCAATTCTCCAAGATACCCTGTGGAACAACTTGACGCTTCTGTGCAACAAGATGCCCAGTGAAGATAGGGTTTTGCAGCTTGTCAACTTGTTTGGACTTCAGAAGTTCCTCTCACCAGACAGGGGATTGCAGAGCGTCATTGATGCACATCGTGTTGCGTTGTCAGGAGGGGAGAAACAGAAGATCGCTATCATCCGCATGCTCCTCAAAGACCCAGAGGTGATGTTGCTTGACGAGCCAACTTCGGCACTTGATGCGGCAAGTCGGAGCCATCTCATTGACCTCCTCAAGGACTTTCGTAAGGACCACCTGGTAATCGTTGTGTCTCACGATGAGGAGCTTCTCGCCGTATGCGATGAGGTCCGGGAACTCTGAACCCTTTCCCTCTTAGAGGCTCTGGTCGGCTTTCCTGCAATATATCCAGCCTTATGGCGCGCTTCTACGACGTCGATAGCGGGGCGGTGTGTGTCGGCGGCCACGACGTCCGTGAATTCACGGTGGACAGCCTGTTGAGGAATTTCTCGATGGTGTTCCAAGATGTCTACCTGTTCAATGACACCCTGGAGGCCAACATTGCGTTTGGGACTGCCGGCGCAACGCATGAGCAGGTGGTCGAAGCTGCCAAACGCGCACGGTGTCACGATTTTATCAGCGCCCTGCCCAACGGTTATGACACGATTGTGGGCGAGGGAGGCGCAAGCCTTTCCGGGGGAGAGCGCCAGCGCATCTCGATTGCCCGGGCGTTGCTCAAGGATGCCCCTATCGTGGTGCTTGATGAGGCGACGGCTTCAATCGATCCGGAGAACGAACAGCTTATCCAACAGGCACTTACGGAACTTACGCGCGAGAAGACCGTGGTGGTCATAGCACACAGGCTTGCGACTATCGAACATGCCGACCAGATCCTTGTGGTAGAGGATGGTACCGTCGTCCAGAGGGGGACCCATGAGGAGCTTCTCGCGCAAGAAGGTGTGTACAGGCGCTTCGTTGAGGCACGTGCCGAGGCGGAAGGGTGGAAGATAGGATAGTCGCAGGCCGTCAGGGAAGTTCAGGCATTGCAACACGTTCGTTTGATGATTTGTATCAAATGGGTTCATTTTTTACTGTTATCAGCATGAAATCAGCGCGTATGTGGGACACTAAATAGCAGTGAATGCTGACCCGGTCAAGAAAGGAAGGCTCATGGCATACGAGTCTCGCGAAGAAATAGACAGCAAATATAAGTGGGATCTGTCCTCAATGTTCCCTAGTGATAAGGCATTTGAGGCCGGGCTCGAGGAGCTTAAGGCTTACTGCCCAAAGCTGCTTGCGTTCAAGGGCAAGATTTCTACCTCCGCTCAGGCTCTTCTGGAGTATCTGCAGCTTGAGGACCAGATGAACCTTCTGCTCTACAAGATTATCAACTACGCCGAGCGCAAGAGTGACGAGGATACCCGCGTAGCCAAGTACCAGGCATACGTCGCAAACGCTACCAGCGCATATACGCAGGTTGGCGAGGCAACTTCTTGGTTTGCCGCAGAGCTTCTGGCCATTCCAGCAGAATCTGTCGAGAAGTTCTATGCAGAGGTTCCAGCTCTTGAGTTTTATCGTCGTAAGCTCAACAAGATCTTGAACCAGCGTGAGCACACCCTTTCTGCTGAGGAAGAGGCTCTTTTGGCACGTGCTGAAGAGCTTGCTGTTCAGCCAACCAATATCTTCTCCATGTTTGATGATGCAGATCTTACCTTTGACGACGCTGTTGACTCTGAGGGCAAGACCCATAAGCTGACCAGCGGCTCATTTGTTCCTCTGCTGATGGATGCTGACCGCGTCCTGCGCGAGTCTGCATTCAAGCAGCTCTACAGCCGCTTTGGCGAGTTCCGTAACACCTCCGCTGCAATTCTGACTAGCCAGGTTAAGAGCCTGCAGTTCTTCTCGTCATCTAGAAAATATGTAAGCTCCCTTGAGGCTGCTCTTGCAGAGAACGAGATTCCTGTTGAGGTTTACAACAACCTGATTGACGCTGTTCACCAGAATTTCCCAGCGTTCTACAAGTACGTTGACCTGCGCAAGCGCGTCATGGGCTTGGATGAGCTGCACTTCTGGGACGTCTACACTCCTCTTGTTGACGATGTTGACATGAAATTCACCTACGAGGAGGCTTGCGACCTTATTGTTAAGGCGCTGGCACCTATGGGCGAGGAGTACGTCAGCCTGGTCAAGAAGGGTCTGGAGAGCCGTTGGGTTGACGTGTATGAAACCCCAGGTAAGCGCTCCGGTGCTTATTCCGCAGGTGGTAAGGGCATGAACCCCGTTATGCTCCTCAACTTCCAGGGCGGCCTTGACGACGTCTACACCCTTATTCACGAGATGGGCCACTCCCTGCACACGTATTTCTCGTCCCACAACCAGGAGATTACCTACTCCGATTACTCCATCTTTGTTGCAGAGGTTGCATCCACCTGCAACGAGGCGCTGCTCTCACACTACCTGCTTGAGCACGAGACTGATCCTGCGCGCCACGCGTACATCCTCAACCACTTCCTTGAGGGCTTCCGTGGCACCATCTATCGCCAGTGCATGTTTGCCGAGTTTGAGCGTGATATCAGCCAGATGAACGCTGACGGTGTGGCTCTGAACGCCGAGGTTCTCTCTGAGCGCTACGGCAAGCTTTGCGCAGAGTACTTTGGACCTGGCATTGAGCTGGACGAAGAGATTAAGCTAGAGTGGTCGCGCATCCCTCACTTCTACTACAACTTCTACGTCTATCAGTACTGCATTGGTTTCTCGGCAGCTATTGCTCTGTCGCAGCGCATCCTTTCTGAGGGTGAGTCTGCGGTCAAGGACTACATTGGCTATTTGTCCGGCGGTTGCTCCAAGACCCCAATTGAGCTGCTCCGCGGCGCTGGCGTTGACATGGCCACTCCAGACCCCGTTAACGCTGCGCTCAAGTACTTCGGCGAGCTTGTCGATCAGCTTGAGCAGGAGCTCAACTAGACGTGACCAAGCGCTCAACTAGGCGCGACCAAGCGCTCAACTAGGCGCGAGTTAGGTGTACAACAAGGGAGGATTTATGCAGGCACGATTTGTTCACCGCTGCACTCATGTTTTGGATAACGAGAAAACCGTCGAGTTCTACAAGAAAGCTCTGGGATTTCGCGTTGACCGCGTTAAGGGACCAGAGGACGGTTCTTGGACCAACACGTTTTTGGTAAACGACTGGTCTCCATTTGAGCTGGAGCTTACCTGGAACCGCGGTTGGGTGGAGCCCTACGATAACGGCGGAAAAGACACTCACATTGCGTTCCGCGTTGACGATTTTGATGCGTTCCACGCACTTCACGAGGAGATGGGCTGCATTGTTAAAGAGAACCCAAAGATGGGGCTCTACTTTATCGCAGACCCTGATGGCTGCTGGATTGAGATTCTGCCAGAGAAGTAAACATGACTGACTACGGTTTACTTGCAAAACAGATTGTCTCGCTTGCCGAGGTTGACGCTCACTGGCTACCGGTGTTGTCTAACGCCGCAGCTCTTCTATGGGACGCTCTCGACGACATCAACTGGGCGGGGTTCTACCTGGTAGATCCTGCCATGGTGTCGGGAGCAGAGCCGAGCGCGGGTTCGGGCGTGGAATCGGGTGCAGCCCCGAGCGACCACGAGCCGTGCACTCCTGAGCTGCGCCTGGGACCGTTCCAGGGCAAAGTTGCTTGCGTGCGCATTCCCTTTGGTCGGGGAGTGTGTGGCACGGCTGCGGAAACAAAGACAAGTCAGCTGGTAGAGGACGTGCATCAGTTCCCGGGACATATTGCATGCGACTCTGCATCAAACTCTGAGGTGGTCGTTCCCATCTTTAAGGGTGAGCAGGTAGTTGGTGTGCTGGACATTGATAGTCCGAGCGTGGCAAGGTTCACCCAGGAAGATCTCACCGGTCTTGAGCAGGTGGTAAAAGCGCTTGAGAGCTGTGCGAATTTCTCGGACTTCTGTTAAATACGACTACAGAGTTAACATTTGGGTACACAAATCATGTACGGGCAGGTTTGCTCGTGCATGATTTTTATTTACACAGCATTCGCGGAGAGGTCTGCTTATGAAGAAAATTGTATTTATCATCGGTTCTGGTCGTAAGAATTCGTTCAATAAGACGTTGAGCCAGGTTGCGGCAAAGGCACTCGAAGGCAAGGCGGAGATTGAGGTCGTTGACGTTTTGAACGTCCCTCTGCTTAACCAGGACGAAGAATTCCCAGCTCCTGAAGGTGTTCAAAAGGTCAGGGATGCCGTCATGGCTGCCGACGGAGTGTGGCTCTTTACTCCGGAGTACAACTACAGCATTCCCGGTACTGTCAAGAATATCCTGGATTGGCTGAGCCGTCCGCTCACTTCCGATTACGAGAAGAAGTCCGAGACCGCAATTGCTGGCAAGGTTGTCACTGCAAGTGGCGTTGGCGGCCGAAACAAGACTGCAGGATCGCTCGCCGTGGTAAAGCAGCAGTTCCTGGCCCTGCACACCAAGCCGGTTGAGCCGTTCAATGGCTTCTCGCTTCCTGTTACCGCTTGGACTGAGGGAACTTGGGAGCCAGAACCCGAGGTTCATGAGGCAATTGCTCAGCAAGCAGAGGATTTTCTCGCCGCACTGTAAGTTGCGAGTCCGGCGAACGCACCTGCAAGCTCGTGACCGCAAAGCGTGCCTGATTTCTGCAAAGAATCTGTAAATTCTGCCTGAAAACGTTAAAGAAACTGTGGATTTGCCTGATTTTGACAAAGAATCGGTGGCTCAAATACAGATTCTTTGCACTTTTCAGGCTCGCGGCGCGCCCGACCCGCGCACTCAAAAGCCCAGCGTGCGCGCACGTGCGCACAAAAAGAGCCCGGATGCCGCGCAATAGCATCCGGGCTTTGGTGTGTCTAGACGGAGGAGAGGGCCGTTACTAGACAAGATGTGTATCGTACCTTGTTCGTGTACTGCGTTTATTCCCGCTTCGCAGCTTGTTTACACGAGCTTTACGTAAGGAGTCACTTCTCACCGTTGAGCGAAGCCTCTGCCGGTAAGCGGTTTCCGCGTGCTACTTACCAACAAACTCCGAGATGGTCTTGTACAGATCGCTTGCCTGGAAGTCCTTGATAACCTTGGAGTCTTTCCTCTGGTCGCAGACCTCAAGCAGTGCCTTCAGGGAAGCCTTATCGGGGTCAGTCTGATAATCTGCCTCGGCCTGAATGAGCTTGTACTTGGCAATAACCATGTCCATGAGCTTGGCGTTGTTGCCCTCAGCGTTTGCGTCGTCGAGGCCATCGAATGCCAGCGTAGAAACAACACCGTAGCCGCCGGTCAGGAAGTGGTTGCCTACAAAGTCGTTAGGATTGACCTTGTTGTCAATGACAGGCGAGTTCTTGGTGTTGGTGAGCAGCACCAAGCTGGTGTTGTTGTAGACGTCAATGACGGTAAGCGTGCCGGTCCAGCCGGTGTGGCCAACGGTTGCAGCGTTTGCAATTGGCGAGAAGGCCCACTGGTAGCCAATGTGACCCTTACGCCTCCAGCCCAAACCGTAGGTAACACTGGTGTCCTTTGGCTTGATGAACTGGTCGTGAACATCCTCGCTAAAGAGCATGGTGTTGCCGTAGCCACCACGGTTCATAACGGTCTGGACAAGAACAGCCAGGTCGGAAGCGTTGGCAAATAGACCAGCGTGACCAGAGATACCACCCATGGCATAGTAGGCCTTCTCGTCATGGACCGTACCCTGAATGGTGTCGGTACGCATGTTGTCAAAGGTAATCAGGCCGTCGCGGGTGTTGCCGTTAAGCTCGGTAGCTGCGATTCCGTCAGCCTTGAAGCCGTTGTCCAGTGGGTTGAACGTGACGTTCTTGAGTCCCAGTGGCTCGTAGAGAGCTTCCTTAACGTACTGGTCAAGGCGCTTGTTGGTGATCTTCTCGATGATAAAACCAAGAAGCATGTAGTCTACGTCGGAATAGGCAGTCTTAGTACCTGGGACGTATTGCAGAGGGGTCTCGATGATCTTCTGCAGAATCTCGTCGCGATTCTGAGAGTATAGCTTCTGGTTAGCGTTTGGCTGTGGATCGTCAGGCTTCTCTGGGTTGTAGTTGCGGTTGTGGTACTGAGGATCTGGTGGGAATCCAGCCTGGTGCTCAAGAATCTCACGAACGGTAAGCTCGTTCTTACCCAGGATCTTATCGCCCTCCTGGTCCTTGAAGTCTGGAATGTACTCCTGAACCTTCTTGGAAACGTCCAGCTGACCGTCGGTAACCAGCTTCTCAATTGCCAGGTTAGTGGCATACATCTTTGTGTTAGAGGCTAGGTCGTAGAGGGTGTTGTCGTCAACAGCCTTGCCGTCTTTGATGCGAGAGCCGTCCTTGTTGTAAGAATTGACGTTGCCGTAGTTAGTCTTCTTGATAATCTTGCCGTACCTGGTAACAACTAGCTGGGCAGAGGTAAAGCCGTTGGCAATCTCTGCGTTGATGATCTGGTCAATCAGCTTGAAGTTGTCGTTGTCAGCGTAGTCCTTGGTGCCGTCAATAAGGGTTGGGTAGCCAATCTTGACCTCAAAGGTTGCCTGAGTCTCTTTAACAGTGCTGACCTGCAAGCGGTTATCCCCGTTGACGGTTACATCAGAGATGTCTATCTGGTTCCAGGAGGAGCCGTCAAGCTTGTCGGTTGGAACCTGGTGACCGTTTACAAAGAGTGCAAAGCTCTGAGGCTCGGAGCTCTTTACATAGACGGTGCCCTGACCAGCAAAGCAAACAAAGCTGTTGAGCTGGTTGGTAACAAGAGAGTCGTCAAAGGCCTCGTTGTCGTTAAGAACAGGGAAGACCTTCTCGTACTGGAAGGTTCCGTCTACGGAGTCAACCTTCTTTGCGGTTCCCTTAGCAGCAGTTGCGCCACCCTTTGTCTGGCAGGCGGTAAGGCCAAGACCTGCTAGAGCGGCTAGACCAAGAGCACTTCTGCTCAGAAATTGCCTTCTGGTCTGTCCAGCAGGGGAGCCTGCGTTAGATGAGTGCTCAGAGTGAGCGTTTTGATTTTGGTGCAAATCTTCGTTGGTGCGCATATCGTCTCCTTCGGTTTTGCCTTAGGTGAAACACCTGCTATCTCAATTGGCTGAGATAATTTGCGCTTATGATGACGTGCGTTTCATCAAAATTGCAGCTAGTTTGTCCAAGATGAAATAATGGGTACGTTAACGTACTGCGAGTGGTATCAAAAAAGCTGTCAATGGTATCTAAATTTGAATTTTTTAGGCAAAGATGAAATATTTTAATCAGGTTTTACGTGGTCAAATGTCTACTCGGTAGTAAAAGTTTTTATGAAGTGATAGTAACGTACCTAACATAAAGCAAGATTTTTGCGACAATTGTCCCCGCATTATGCTGGGAAAACATGAGCAGTCGCGCATGCAACGCACACGGAGCGCGCTTACACTTGCGCATGCAATACTACCGTTTACGGCACTGCCTACTTTACAGATGAAATTTTTATGGCAATGTGAAACAATATAGTCAAACGTTTTAGTCAACCGGACGACCGGAGGTGATTGCGTGAGAGGTGTTCGTCTTCGTCTGGAAGAGTATCGCAAGAATGCTAGTTCAGCTGAACGCGATATTGTCGACTATATTCTGTCCGATCCAGAGGCAGCAGTTGGCCAGTCAATCCATAAACTAGCAGCTCAAACGTATACGTCTGCATCGACGGTTGTCAGGCTTTGCAAAAAACTTGGCTGCGGCGGCTATAAAGAGTTCCAGCAGGCGCTCATTTACGAGCTGGCAGTAAGCAACAAAAGCAACGATATTGCTGTTGGCGGCGTTATCGCAGGTGACACCACTGATGTGATCATCGAAAAAGTTACGGCAAAGAACATTTCTTCGCTGGAGCTTACCAGGCAATTGCTTGACGCTCAGGTGGTTGACTCAGTTGTTTCACTCATGATGCAAGCTCATTCCATCTGCCTCTTTGGCATGGGAGCTTCGCTTCTGGTTGCAAGAGACCTGCAGCTCAAACTCATGCGCCTCAACATCAACTGCAACTTGAGCGACGATTACCACTCTCAGATGCTCTACGCTAAAAACATGGGGCGAGAAGATCTTGCTATTGTGGTCAGCTACTCAGGCCTTACGCGAGAAGCCATTGAGTGTGCCTGGATTGCAAAGGCAAACGGTGCCAAGGTGGTTGCCATTACCCGCGGTGGCATTGACTCAGAGCTCATTCACCGCTCCGATTACGTTTTGGGCGTTGCAGAAACAGAGCACATCATGAGAAGTGGCGCCATGTCTTCAAGAATTGCCCAGCTCAACGTTGTAGATGCGCTCTTTGCAGCCTATGTAAATAGAAATTACGAGAAGAGCGTTAAGCGTTTCTCGACAAACTATATTGGCAAGTTAGATTCAGCTGAACGTGTTGCCACGCCTTCTTCTGACCAAGATTTGCCTGGTACAGCCAACGACGTTATTGCGTAATAGTGCGTAAAAATCACAACACAGAAGGTGAAAACGTGATTGATTTAACAAAACTTGTCACCGAGACAAGAAACCCCAACACTATGGACCTGGATCAGATGACCCCGCTTGAGCTGGTCAGTGTTATGAACCAGGAAGATCTCAACGTGGTAGCTGGCGTAAAAGAGGTTCTTCCGCAGGTAGCACAGGCAATCGAGTGGGCTGTTTCCTCGCTTGAGGCTGGCGGCAGAATCGTCTACTTTGGCGCGGGAACTTCTGGCCGCCTGGGCGTTTTGGACGCAGTTGAGTGCCCACCTACCTTTGGCGTTTCTCCCGACGTGGTTGTTGGTCTTATCGCCGGTGGCGAGAAGGCCTTTGTACGCGCAGTTGAGGGCGCAGAGGACTCTCTTGAGCTGTGCGAAGAGGAGTTCAAGAAGATTGGCCTGAACAAGAACGACATTGCTATTGGAATTGCAGCTAGTGGTCGCACACCTTACGTTATTGGCGGCCTGCGCTATGCTCGTTCTTTGGGCTGCAAGACTGTTGCTATTGCCTGCAATAAGGGTTCTGAAGTGGGCAAAGAGGCAGAGCTTGCTATTGAGCCTTCCTGTGGTCCTGAGGTTCTTACAGGTTCCACGCGCCTTAAGTCTGGTACCGCTCAGAAGATGATTCTGAACATGATTTCAACCGGTTCTATGGTTGGTGTGGGCAAGGCATATCAGAATCTTATGGTTGACGT
>ERZ1674239.308-NODE-308-length-11386-cov-3.703733_pt1 | contig 11386 bp, 10 predicted proteins | sample MGYA00581208_ERZ1674239 | MGnify/ENA primary metagenome ERZ1674239 (study PRJEB41354, sample SAMEA4873308) | human saliva metagenome | biome: human-associated habitat [ENVO:00009003]; feature: mouth environment [ENVO:08000002]; material: saliva material... | reverse complement strand
AATTGTTTAAAGTCCTTTGGAAGAAGAAAATCGCTATTATCCTAACTGCGATTGTGGCGGCTTTACTTGCTTTTGGTGTAAGTAGTTTTATACTGACGCCTGAGTATTCTAGTACGACACGGATTTATGTGGTCAATCGAAATCAATCAGAAAATGCAGGATTGACCAACCAGGATTTGCAGGCTGGTACCTATCTGGTAAAAGACTATAAGGAGATTATCCTTTCGCAAGATGTACTAGAGAAAGTCATTTCAAATCTTAAATTAGAGCAATCAGGCAAGGGATTAAGCAAGAAGATTCAAGTAACAGTGCCTGTAGATACTCGTATCGTATCGATTGTTGTAAAGGATGATCAACCAGAAGAAGCCAGTCGTATCGCAAACGCTCTTCGTGAGGTGGCTGCTGAAAAAATTATTAAAGTTACTCGTGTATCAGATGTGACAACACTAGAGGAAGCGAGACCAGCCCTAACACCATCCTCACCTAATATTCGTCGAAATACCTTACTTGCTTTTCTAGCAGGTGGAGCAGTGATGGTTATTTTGATCTTATTACTTGAATTATTGGACGATCGTGTCAAACGACCAGAAGATGTCGAAGAAGTCATGCAAGTTGCACTTTTAGGAATTATTCCAGATTTGAATAAGTTAAAGTAAGGGAGAAAACATGCCAACATTAGAAATCGCACAAAAGCATTTGAATTATGCCAAAAAAGCTGAAGAACACTATAATGCTTTGCGCACCAATATTCAATTAAGTGGAGATGATTTGAAAGTTCTTTCCATTTCATCTGTTAAACCTGGTGAAGGGAAGTCAACAACTTCAACTAATATCTCCTGGGCTTTCGCGCGTGCAGGCTATAAAACATTACTAGTAGATGCGGATATCCGTAACTCAGTTATGTCTGGTGTCTTCAAGTCAAGAGAAAAAATTACTGGATTGACTGACTTTTTGGCAGGGACCGCAGACCTCTCTAATGGACTTTGTGATACCAATATTGAAAATTTATTTGTTATTCAAGCAGGACCTGTATCCCCTAACCCAACAGCACTTTTACAGAGTGAAAACTTTGCCACTATGATTGATACCTTGCGTAAGTATTTTGACTATGTCATTGTCGATACGGCACCGATTGGAATGGTCATTGATGCTACCATCATTACGCAAAAATGTGATGCTTCTATCTTGGTAACGGCATCTGGAGAGACAAAACGACGTGATGTCTTAAAGGCTAAAGAACAGTTAGAACAAACAGGAATTCCATGTTTAGGTGTAGTTCTAAATAAAATTAACATAGAAGTTGAAAAATATGGAGCTTATGGAGTCTATGGTTCCTATGGAGCTTATGGGAAGAAATAATTAATTAAAAATGTATTTGATTTTAAAAAATACTTTAGATAGATTTTTGGCGTTTGTCTTATTTATTACCTTGATAATCATACCGATTATTCCTATAACAATTTTGGCTATTTGGATAGAAGATCCAGGAGATGTTTTCTATTTACAAGATAGAGTTGGTTTAAATGGAAAAAAATTCAAAGTAATAAAGTTTCGGAGCATGTATAAAGATGCCGATCAGAGAATAAAGAAAAGTATTAATAGTGGTAAAACTGAACGTCTAAATTTTAAAGAACATTCTCAAAGTATGACTACAAAAGTCGGTAAAGTGATACGAAAACTTTCAATTGATGAATTACCTCAATTATTGAATATTATAAAAGGTGATATGTCTATAGTCGGACCTCGTCCATTACAACAATTTGAAATCACTCATCATATTCTTACCCATCAAGAAATGGGTATTGATTTAAAGATGTCTAAAAGATTGTCTGTGAAACCTGGTTTGCTTTGTTATTGGCAAGTTACGCCAAATAAAAATGACATGCCTTTTGCTGACAGAATGGATCTCGATTTATTATATATTGATAATGTATCTTTAAAGACTGATTTCTTGCTTATTTTGAAGGGATTTTTTACAGTTTTAATGGGTAATAATAGTTAACATGAAGAATATAAAAATATTAGTAGCGACACATAAAAAATATAAAATGCCCAGTGATACAAATATGTATCTACCAATTCATGTAGGATGTGAAGGAAAGAAAAAATTAGGATTTCAAGGTGATAATTCTGGTGAAAATATTTCCGTTTTAAATCCTTACTATTGTGAACTTACTGGTCTCTATTGGGCATGGAAAAATTTAAAGTGCGACTATTTAGGTTTGGTACACTATCGTCGTTATTTTACTAAAATGACGAAAAGATACAATGAATCAATAAATATTGATGATGTGATCTTAAATAGATATGAAATTGAGGAACTATTAGAGAAATCAGAAGTCATCGTTCCCAAAAGAAGAAAGTACTATATAGAAACCCTCTATTCTCACTATGCTCATACCTTGGATGCTAGCCACTTAGACCTAGCTAGAAAAATGATTGAACAGAAAAATCCTGAATATCTAGCAAGTTTTGATAAGGTAATGAAGCAGAGAAGTGGCTATATGTTCAATATGTTTATTATGAAAAAAGAACTAGCCGATGATTATTTCACTTGGCTATTTCCAATTTTAGATAGTATGTATGAATGTATGGATTTATCAGATTTAACTCCTTTTGAAGCCCGTCTTTTTGGAAGAGTAAGTGAGTTGTTATTTAATGTATGGTTGGCGAAGAATAACTTGACTCCTACGGAAGCACATTTTATGTATATGGAAAAAGTAAATTTATTTAAGAAAGGTTTATCATTCCTACAAGCGAAGTTTTTCAAAAAGAAATATAAAGAAAGTTTCTAGAGGAGGAAATATGTCTGAGATAAAAATAATTCAAAATAAAATTTTAGAAATACTTAAAATTTTTATAGAAACATGCGAAGAAAATAACTTGACGTATTATGCACTAGGTGGAACATTATTAGGTGCCGTTAGGCATGGTGGATTCATTCCATGGGATGATGATATAGACATTGGTATGCCCAGAGAAGATTATGAGAAATTTAAAAAAATAGCTAGCGAAAAATTTAATGATAGATATCTATTTTTAAGTGAAGATACTCCAGGTTATAAAAAAGCTTTTTCTGTAATTCGAGATACTTCAACAAAGATTGTTATGAATTATAGTAATATAGAGCAAGAGGAGAGTTTGTGGATAGATATATTTCCGATTGATGGTCTACCTGAAAAAGGTGTGAAGAGAAAACTACACGAGAAACAGTACCTATTTAGAAGAATGATGGTACAGTTATCTCAATTCAATTCAATAGTGAATCAAAATAAAACCAACAGACCTTGGTATGAAAAAGTAATAATTAAAATTGCAGGGATTTTAAAAATTGAAAATTTACTGTCTTTTGAAAAAGCGCAACAAAAGTATCTAGCTACTATAAAGAAATACAGTATAACAGAGGGTTATGCAGGTAATTTTACAGGGGCATATAAACTTCGTGAGTTAGTGCCAAGTTGTTATTTTGGTGAACCTGTTAAATTAGAATTTGAAGGAATAAAACTGAACTGTCCAAATAAATATAAAGATTATCTCAAAACAATATATGGTGATAATTATATGACATTACCTCCAATTGAACAAAGACTTCCCCATCAATATGAAATTGTTAGTTTAGGAGAATGATGATAAATGAATAAATTAAGAAAAGCTTTAAATTATTATCAAGATATAAGCAAAAAAAGAGCATATTTTCCTAATAATGTACTAAATTGGCAATTGTTAGGAAAGTTTCTTGGACAAATACCATATGTTATAGGAGAAAATAATGCGAGAAAAATTTGCGAAAAAAGGCACAATATAACAAGAGAATTTTTGGAAAAAGAGTTTTATGAATTTCTAATAAATTATGAGTTTAGCATTTGTAATGAGAAAAACAGTAAAATTATTTGGACATTGTGGATGCAGGGATATGAACATGCTCCAGAATTAGTGAAGTGTACAATCGACAGTATAAGGAAATTCGCAGAATTAAATGGTTTTCAGTTTATATTGTTAGAAAAGGATACGATAGAAAAATATATAGTGTTTCCTAAGTTAATAAAGGAGAAAATGAACTTAGGTATTATAGATTATACTAAAATTTCAGATATATTAAGAGTTTCGTTGTTGGCAAAATACGGAGGAACCTGGGTAGATGCAACTATATATATGAGGGAAGATTTTGATTCGTCATTATTATTACAGAATTACTATACAATAAAAACAGGAGGAATAGAGGATTATTCTCCTAATATTTCGAATAATAGGTGGAAAGGTTTTTTTTTATCAGGTAATAGTTCATTATTTAGCTTTACTCGTGATTTTTTCTTTGAATATTATAGCAGATACGATATCGCTGTAGATTATTTATTGATAGATTATATTTTTGATATAGCTTACAAATACGATGAGAAGATTAAAAAGCAAATGCTTGAATTAGAAAAATCTAATCCCAATTTATTTTGGCTAGAAAAGCATTTAGGGAATGAATTTGATCAAAGATTGTGGGACGGTATAACTTTGGATACGAAAGTATTCAAAACAACGTATAAATTATCTGAAGAAATTAAATCAAATAAAAATAATTTTTATTCTAAATTAATAGAAAGAAAGTTATAAGGTGTGATATGATGAAAAAAATAGCTATAGTAAGGTATTGTTTGAGTAAGGTTGGTGGCGCGGAAAAAGTTGCTATTAATATGGCTAATGAATTATCTAAAAAGTATGATACCCGATTAATATCAATATTGTTAGAAGAAGAAAAGAAAATTAATTTTAATCTAAATCCAGATGTAACTTTTGTACATCTTGCTACTGGTAATATACGAATAAGAACTGCAATAAGAAAATATACATTAAAGTTAAGAAAATATTTGAAGGATGAGAATATAGAACTAGTTTTTTCAATAGCACCACTAACGAATATTATGGTAAAATTGGCTACTGTTGGATTAGATGTCAAAATAGTTTTTTGCGATCACCATAGTCTAGAATTTCAAGATGGTATGAGTAGAAAGATACAAAGATATATTGGTGCAAAATATTTTGATAAAATTATTACTCTTACAGAGGAGGATAAAATTAAATATCCTCAAAAATATAAAATAGATTCAAGTAAGGTAGATTATATTTATAATTGGATGGATGCTATAGAGGGTGTAGAAGGTTACAATATTAAATCAAAAAGACTTATTACAGTGGGTAGATTCCACTCGCAAAAAGGATATGACTATTTATCTAAAGTAGCAATCAAGGTGTTATCAAGATATCCTGATTGGCAGTGGGATATATACGGCTCGGGTGATGAGCAAATAAAACAAGATTTGATAACTGAATTGGATAAAGGTGGGGTTTTGTCACGTGTTCATTTTAAGGGGAATGTCAAAGGTACAGATAATATTTATCCAGACCATGCTATTTATGTAATGACTTCCCGTTATGAAGGACTTCCCTTAGTACTTTTAGAAGCAAAACAATATGGACTACCTATTGTCAGTTTTAATTGTCCTACAGGTCCAGCAGAAATTGTATTGGATGAAGAAAATGGTTACCTAATTGAGAATTTTGATATAAATCAAATGAGTCAAAAAATAATAGAATTAATTGAAAATAATGAATTGAGATTAGGCTTTTCGCAAAATGCGATGTTAGATACTGATAAATTTAATAAAAAGAGAATTACTGAACGATGGATTGAATTGATAGAAAAAATGGCGGGAGAATGAAATGTACGATAAATTAGTAACAATCATAGTACCAATGTATAATATTGAACAATATATTACTAAGTGCATAGAATCATTTAAACAAGTAGATAAAAAATATTATGCGGATTTTGAAGTGATTGTTGTTAATGACGGTAGTACGGATAACTCACTTCAAGTTGTAGAAGATTTAATTATTAATAGTTGTCTAAATATTAGACTTGTTAATAAAGAAAATGGTGGACATGGGTCAACGATTAATGTTGGTATAAAAGAATCTAAAGGAAAATTTTTTAAAGTTATTGATGGGGATGATTGGATTGATGTACCGAGTTTTGAAAAATTATTAGAAGAACTTAAAGGTATAGATGTCGATATGATTATTACAAATTATACTGAACAACATACCTATAATCAGACTGAAAAAGAGATTGTTTTTTCCGATATATTAGATTGTAATAAAATATATGAGGGAATACCTTTCAAACGGATTCCCATGCATGCTCTGACATATAAAACATCTATATTGAAAAAATCTGGAATTAATATAAGTGAAAAAACCTTTTATGTTGATATAGAATATACTTTGTTACCTTTACAATATGTCAAAAGTTATGTTTATATTGATTTAAATGTTTATCAATATTTTTTAGGTAGAAAAGATCAGAGTATGAATTTAAATGTGATGAAACAAAAAGCAGACCATCACAATAGAGTAACAAAAAAAATTCTCGATTATTATGAGGGGATTCGCTTTGATAAGAACTTAGAACCAGTAGTCAAAGATGTATTGACATACTTAATCAACAAGCAATGTCAGTTGTTTATAATGAATAATAATCTCGAGGAAGCGAGCCGATTATTTAGTTATGCTCATAAATGCCATTATAGATGGAAATATGATCATTCGAAAAAAACGGTCTCACTAATTTATATAAATTCTAGATTTAAAAATATATTTAATTTCATCTTAAAACCGTTAATCAATAAGCAACAAAAAGAATGGAGTGAGATGGATGAATATTAGTGTAGTTATTCCTGTGTATAATGTTGAGGATTACCTTCATTATGCTATAGACAGTTTAGTAAATCAAACTTATAAAAATTTTGAGGTCTTACTAATTAATGATGGTTCAACTGATAACTCAGGAAAATTATGTGATAAATATGCTCAAGAATATGATTGGATTAAAGTATTTCACAAAGAGAATGGGGGCTTATCGGATGCGCGTAATTATGGAGTGCTAAAAGCAACTAATGAGTGGATATTTTTTTTGGATCCGGATGATTACATAGAGCCTTTTACATTTGAATTATTATCTCTTATTCAAGAGAAATATCAAGCTGATTTGATATCAACAAAGGTTCAAACTACAAATGAATATGAAAAATTTAGCAAGAAACAATTTAATTTAGAATCTAGTAAAAAAGTTACGAAAGAAGAAGCACTAGAATTAATGTTAGAAGATAAAGTTGCAACGGTATCAGCCTGTGCGAAACTGTACCACAAGAGCATTTTAGAAAGAGCCCCTTTTCCTATTGGAAAAATCTATGAAGATTTTTATGTTGTTGGTGAACATTTAAGACTAGCTGAACGAATAGTTATTTCACCGGTTGTTACTTATCATTACTATCGTCGTCCTGGAAGTATCGTACAGTCCCGATTCACAGATAAACGATTTGATTTTTTTGATGCGGGTGAGACTAATAGAATTCAGATAAAACAATTTTATGATGGTAATAATGTAGAAAAGGCGTTAAATTTAAAAATTGTGCAAGGTTCTTTTCATATATCTGAAGCAGCAGCCTCTTCGGACACAAAAGCTTTAAGAAATATTGTTAAAAAAGTAGGCTCATTTTATTGGAGTATAATGTTCTATTCCAAAGCTTCTGTTAAATTTAAAGTGAAATATAGTTTATTTTTATTGTTTCCCGAATTTTATATTAAATTTAAAAATATAGTTCGGAATAAGGGGATATAAAATTGAAAATTAATCTGAAAAGTATCCAAGATGTAGTAATATCGTTATTAATTGTAATTACGACCAATTCTATATATGTAAATACAGGGGATTCAAATAAGTTAATTCCAATATTAGCTTTAGTAGTTATAATAGCTACATTTTTAGAACTAATATCAAGTAGAATAAATTATAATTACTTTAAAATAATCTTGACGATAGTACTAATTTATTTAGTTGTATGTATTACTAACATTTTAATATCATTTAATTCTCTATCACAAAATGAAATATTATTTTATTTTGTGATAGCACCTCTTATGCTTATCTTATTGATGTTTAAGAATTTTAATGACCAATTATTTGATTTTTTAAATACCTTTGTGAAAATTATTTTAATTTTTGCATTAGTTTCTTTAATATTTTGGACTTTTGGAAGTATTTTAAAGGTTATTCATCCAACAAATGTTGTCATAAATAATTGGAATGGTGGACTTCCAACTCCAAGTTATTTTAATCTATATTTTGAGACTCAAGGAATTCATTTTTTTGGAACTACCATTATTAGAAATAGTGGCATGTTTGCGGAAGCTCCAATGTGGAGTTTAATGTTAAGTTCAGCCCTTATAATTCAGGAATTATTCTTAGAAAATAGTATAAAACGCTTATCTTTATTAACTCTGACTATTTTGACAACAGTTTCTACAACAGGGATATTTGTAATAGGATTGCTATTAATCTATAGAGTTCTAATGCTGAAAAAATCTTTATTTAAATATGTAAGTTTGATTACAATTCCAATAGTCATATATGCTTTGTTACAGGTTTGGGAAGAAAAATCTGACACTATTTCAGCTAGTATCAGATTTGATGATTATTTAGCAGGTTTCTTGGCTTGGAAAGAAAATTTATTTTTTGGATCAGGTTTGGTACTAGGATTGAAGGCAATTGAATCAAATATGAATACTCTTATTCGTACTAATTTAGGGTATAGTAACAGTTTCTTTCTAATACTGGCTCAGGGTGGGGTCATACTAGGGATATTCTATTTATATCCAGTAATTAATGTATTAATTAAGAAGGGTGTTTCTAGAGATACTAAAATGTTTGCTCTCATATTTATAATTTTATTACTTACTGCAATTTTTACAGATACACCATTATTTATCCTTTTTATAGGAATATTTTATGCTTTAATTTTGAATAGAGAGAGTACATGAAAAAGGAATACGATATTTTAAAAGTAGTAGCAATTTTAATGGTACTTGTAAGCCATAGTACATATTATATAATTTCAACTAAATATGGAGGGATTGATTATCAACAATATCTGGAACAAAATATGTCATTAGTTTTGTATAAAATTTTTGATAAAGTGAGAGAAATTCTATATTATTTTCATATGCCAATGTTTATGGCTTTATCTGGAGCTTTCTATTACCTGCAGGTTAAACGAGATAAATGGATTAATTTTATGTTAATTCTAAAACAGAAGACTAAGAGATTGGTTATTCCATTTGTTATTTTTACTTTATTATATGTTTTTCCAATAAAATATTTCTCTAATTATTTTGAGTATACAACTTTTTCTAGAGCAGTATTGGGACAATTGTTTTTAATTGGGAATAATCATTTATGGTATTTATTTACTTTATTTATTATTTTTATTATTTCATTTTTTACCTTAAAAAGAGAAATAAAATTTGCTACAATTATTATTTTTTATGTATTACATATTTTAAGTTATAAAGTTGATCCACTTTTATTTAAAGCCCCGTTACAATTTCTATTTTATTTTAGTATGGGATTTGCATTTGAATCAAAGAGAGAAAAATACAATCAATTTATAAGTAAAAAAAGAAATTATGTTTTGATATTGTCTATAGTATTTGTTTTGATTACTTTGTTGAATTTTAATCTTAAATATACTTACACTCTAGTTAGTAAAATATTAGTTGAGTTATTAGCTATTTTAGGTGCTTTATTAACATATAGTATTTCCTACCTGATTTCTCGGAAAGAGCGCAGTGGTAATAGTTACTGTTTTAAGCTGATTTTAATGAATGGATTAGGTATATATATTTTTTCGGATCCATTAAATTATTTAATATTATATATAAGTTATTCATTGAATTCTCAATTTATGTTTTCACCTTTTGGAATAATTTTTATGGTTGTACTACGATTCTTCATTACGTTATTTGTATCTTTAATAGTAACAGTAATATTTAAAAAATGTTTTAAGAAATATACTTGGCTAGTTAATTAGCTAGCATTAAAAAGTTATTTTGATTATGCAAAATATAGATATAATGGAGATGAGAAATAGTGAAAGTATTAAAAAACTATGCATACAACCTTTCCTATCAATTGTTAGTAATTATACTTCCGATTATTACGACTCCGTATGTAACACGGATATTTTCTTCAGATGATTTGGGGACATATGGTTATTTCAGTTCAATTGTAATCTACTTTATACTATTAGCAACTTTAGGTGTTGCTAACTATGGCACAAAAGTAATTTCAGGACATCGGAAAGACATTGATAAAAATTTTTGGGGGATATACTCCTTACAACTGGGAGCAACAATTCTTTCGATATTTTTGTATTGCATGTTGTATATTTTTCTTCAATTTATGCATAATCCAGTTGCACTTATTCTTGGTTTAAGTTTACTTTCTAAAGGTTTAGATATTTCTTGGCTATTCCAAGGTTTAGAGGATTTTCGAAAAATTACAGTCAGAAATATTACAGTGAAACTAATTGGCGTTATTGCTATTTTTCTATTTATAAAATCAGCTAACGACCTACATTTATATGTATTTTTGCTTACTATTTTTGAATTGTTGGGACAATTAAGTATGTGGTTACCAGCAAGAGCGTTTATTGGGAAACCGCACTTTGATTGGGAGTATGCTAAGCAACATTTGAGACCAATTATTTTATTGTTTTTACCTCAAATTGCTATATCGCTCTATGTCACTTTGGATCGTACAATGCTGGGAGCTTTAGCTTCAACAAAAGATGTAGGAATCTATGATCAAGCTTTGAAACTTGTTAATATTTTATTAACTCTAGTGACTTCATTGGGAAGTGTTATGTTACCACGAGTTTCAAATCTTTTATCCTTAGGTGATCATAAAGCAATTAATAAAATGCATGAGATGTCATTTCTGATTTATAATTTGGTTATTTTTCCAATTATGGCAGGAATGTTAATTGTAAATGATGATTTTGTGAATTTTTTCCTGGGACAAGATTTTCAAGAGGCACGTTATGCGATAGCAATTATGATTTTTAGAATGTTCTTTATAGGGTGGACCAATATCATGGGTATTCAAATCTTAATACCTCATAATAAGAATAAAGAATTTATGCTGTCAACAACAATTCCTGCTATTGTTAGTGTGGGATTAAATCTTCTCTTGCTTCCAAAGTTGGGCTATATAGGTGCTGCAATTGTATCTGTCTTAACAGAGGTGCTAGTATGGTTGATACAGTTATTCTATACTCGTTCTTATTTGAGAGAGGTGCCCATTTTAGGTTCATTGATCAAAATTATAATCTCATCTGGAGTTATGTATGGTATCTTGTTATTTATAAAACAATTCCTAAATGTATCACCGATGATTAATGTGGGACTATATGCTATTCTGGGAGCAATAATTTATGCAAGCTTGATTTTAATCTTGAAGGTCATAAATCCAAATGAGTTAAAACAACAACTATTAAAA
>ERZ1674239.307-NODE-307-length-11388-cov-9.719492_pt1 | contig 11388 bp, 7 predicted proteins | sample MGYA00581208_ERZ1674239 | MGnify/ENA primary metagenome ERZ1674239 (study PRJEB41354, sample SAMEA4873308) | human saliva metagenome | biome: human-associated habitat [ENVO:00009003]; feature: mouth environment [ENVO:08000002]; material: saliva material... | reverse complement strand
AATTCTGTGCTATTTTTTGTTTTTATGAACAAGATTGAAACTATAGTTTAAATGACGAAAAATTTAAATATCTATTATGGTATGATAAGGGAAAGAATGGAAAATAAAGTAAGCTTGTTATACTAGTATAACAAGGATTGACTTACCACTCAATCCTATTCTATCAGTCATTAAAGGAGAAAATGATGAAGAAACTGAAAACCCTCACAACTTCAACAGCTATTGCGCTTGCGTCTGTTGGTGTGCCTGCATTTGCTCAGGAAGCAACTACTACAACAGCAGTTGACACTACTGCCGTCAATGAACCAGCTCTTGTTTCTAAACCTGCAGCTGATGCAAAACCAGAAGTGAAGAAATCTTCTGATGTCAAACCTGCTCTTGATGCTCAAGCATCTACTGTTAAGCAAGTTGAAGCTGAAAGCCAAACAGCAAAAGCTGAAGCTACTTCTGCTAACCAAGCTGTTACAACTACCGAAACTGCTTTGACAAGCGCTAAAAAGGACTTGAAGTCTGCTGAAGCCGTTAAAGCAAATGCTACAGAAGAAAATATCACTGCTACAAAAGCAAAACAAGATGTCAATGTAAAAGCTCAAGAAGCCAATCAAAAAGCAACTGAAGCGTCTACTGAAACGATTAAAGCCCAAACTGAAACTGTAGCAACTGAAACAGCTAACGTTGCAAGCGCAACAAGTAAGAAAGCTGAAGCGGATAAAACAGTAACCGCTAAAGAAGCGAATGTAAAATCAGCTGAAGACGCGCTAAATGGTTCAGGACTTGGCGAAGCAAAAGCTTCACTTGCCCAAGCTGAAAAAGATATTGAACAAGCCAATGCGAATATCTCAAGCGCAACAACAGCTGTCGAAACTGCTAAGAAAGCAGATAGCAACCGCGCAGAAGCCATCAAACAAGCTACAAACAATGTGAATGTCAAAAATGACGCCTTGAAACTAGCTAAAGAAATGATGGACGCCGACCAAAATAAAGTTGAATCCATCCAAACAAAAGCAGATTCCCTTAAACATGAAGTCGACCTAGCTGAAAATTCTGTTGATACTGATGATAGTAAATTATCTTTAGAAGAAAAATATGCAATGACTCTATTATCAGAAATAAATGATGAAACAGGAAAACTTTACTTTAAAGAACAGACTTCTACACTTTCCACGCATATGAAAAAGTTTGCGGAACTAGTTCAAAATAATAAATATCAAGAAGCACAAACATATGCTAGTTTAAATTTGCTTAATCAAATGTATCAGTTATACAAAGATGAAAAATCACAAAATTTAGTTAGAAAACTAGTTGGTGATGAGATTTTTAATAGAAACTATACTATAACTGATGGAAAATTAATCTTATCTAAGGAAGATTATAAGGCATTAAATATCGTATTTTCATCAAAGTTGAATGCTTTTAGAAAATTATTAGGTGTTAAACCTATTAATCAAATTACAGAAGCAAATATTGAATCAGGTTTTAAAGCTATGGATATTTGGAATCGTTATGTTAATAGCGATGAAAATAAAAATAAAGCAATTTCTGAGATACCAGACCATATATTAGGGACAAACGAAGAGCTTCAACAAACAGGAGCTTTTGCAGAGAATACTCGTAAATTTACATCGTTATCAAAGTCAAGTTATTCGTTTAATGACCTGAGCAATAACTTTACAGATAGCATGTTATCATTTGCATTTCTTGATGCACACTCTAGTTTTGGTCATTATAAAAATTTATTTAATAGTCCAAATGTTTTAATGGGAATTTATCAAAATAATAAAGGAGGAGCATTTTTCACTCACTCATTCTATAATACATTAAAAGATAAAATAATTTATAGTCAAAATGCGAAAAGCATGTTTGAAACTGTACATAGTAGTTTAGAAGATATGCGTAATAGTATAAAAAAAGCCAAAGAATATTTGTATAATGATTTAAACTATGCATATCTTCTGCAAGAATATGATAATTTTTTCATTGATTCTCAAAATGAGTATATTAGAACGAAAAAAGTAGATCCTGAAAAACAGAATAAACTAAACGCTATGGATGCTGAAATTAAAAAGTATGAAGAGTTACATAATGTACCTTTAGCTAAATTTGTATTTGACAATGGCTCAAATTCAGCAACTATGGTGATAAGTCATCCTCACTTAAAAATTTTACCCGTTATCTCACCTAACCAACCATTAAGAACATATACTAAGTATGAATATTTAAAAAAAGATACCAATGGAACAGTTACATTGGCTGATGGTATTACTACGGATAAATATAAAGCAATCATCAATAATGCTATCAACAAAGCTATTGATGATGATAAAAAAGTACGAAATATTACTCAACGGCTTATGTATTTTGAAACAATTCAATATGTAAATAATGTCTCTCGACCTTTTATTGACAAAATTTATAGAATTGAAGAATATTTAAATAAAAATCTCAAAAAAGTAAAAGATGAACTTGCTAAAATTCAAACTGCTCTTGCAAATGCTAAAGCAGAATTGGCAGAAACTTCACATAAATATGCTTCTGCACTTGACGCTAAAACAGAAGCTGAGAAAGAATTGGCAAGTAAAACAGCTAGTCCACTTCAAACAGAAGTCGCTGAAAAGAACTTGAAATTGGCAAACCTTGCTTTGAAAAATGCACAAGAACGTAAAGCAACCGCTGAAACAGCTGTTGAAAACTTTTCAAGAAGCCAAGCTGAAAAACAAACCGCTCTTGAAACAGCTAAAGCTGAACTAGCTACAGCTCAAACTGCTCAAAAAGATGCTGAAACTGCTCTTACAAGTGCGCAAGCAAAATTGCAAGCTGAAGAAAACAAGTTAAAAGCTCTACAAGCTGAACAAGATAAACTCTATGCAGAAAAAGACCAATTGGTGTCAGATGCTAAAGCAATTGCGACAGAATTGAGTGCTTATCTAAATGCAGACAAAAATCTTGCAGATACGCAAGCAAAAGTAGCTGATTTAGAAGCAAAACTAACTCAAGCAAAATCTTCTGCAAAATTAGCACAAGATAAATTAGACGCAGTTACAGCTAAATTAAAAGCTGAACAAGCTAAATTAGCTGAAATCCAAGAAGAGTTTGATAAGTTGGTTAAGGCTGAAAGAAAGGACTACTACAATTTATCAGGTTGGTATCTGGAGTATCTTGCAGGGAAACAAGCGGATAAGAAAACAGATACAGAACTCAAGAAAGTAGAAGATGCAAAACCTTCACAAGATGGCAACTGGATTGAGTCATCTGGTCGTTGGTGGTACAAACATGCTGACGGTTCATATACAACCAGTGGTTGGGAACAAATCAAGGATAAATGGTACTACTTTGATCACGCAGGTTGGATGAAAACTGGCTGGGTCAAAACTGGTAGCTCATGGTATTACTTGAACAACTCAGGTTCAATGGCTACAGGTTGGGTCAAAGATAACGGTACATGGTATTACCTGAACAAGTCAGGTACAATGGCTACAGGTTGGGTAAAAGATAATGGCTCATGGTATTACTTGAACAAGTCAGGTACACTGGCTACAGGTTGGATAAAAGATAATAGCTCATGGTATTACTTGAACAACTCAGGTACAATGACCACAGGTTGGGTCAAAGATAATGGTTCATGGTACTATCTTGACAAGTCAGGTGCTATGACAACAGGCTGGTTTACAGTTTCTGGTAAATGGTACTACGCCTATAGTTCAGGAGTTTTAGCAGTAAACACCACTACACCAGATGGCTATACAGTCAATACCAATGGTGAGTGGGTAGGATAAGGATGAGAAAAGGAATTTGAAATCATGAAAAATAAAAAAATATTAGTTAGTTCTTTATTAGCAGGCTCGTTGTTATCAGTGGGTCTTATGACTTCTAAACCAATGGAGGTTCATGCCTTAACAGATATGAGTGTAAAAGATACTCAAAATCCCTTGAAAATCACCTTGATAGAGACAGGAGAAATAACTATACTATTGGTTGACCTTCAAAGAAGTTCTACAACTAATGATAATACATATCTTAATTTTGATCTAGTTAATGAAGATACTGGAGAACTTGCTTCTTCATACCCTTTTGGAAGATTTGGAGGAAGTAATAGAATAAGACAGGGAATTAATATACTCCCAGTCAAAGATGGGAACTACCATCTAGATATCTACAGTTCAGATGATTTTGGAAAACGTTACTTCGGACGTTCAGAAGTTTTTAAAATCTCTGGATATAAATATTATCCGATTACGAAGGTAGAAAAATCAAAAGCGACTGAAACTCCAAAACCAGCTACTAACTCTACCTCAGGTCAGACTGGCTGGTCAGGTTCTTCTTACTACAAAGCTGGTGTTAAAGTAGTCAATCAATGGATTTTTGATGTTCAGTACAATTCTTACTTCTACCTAAATGCTTCAGGTAACTTTGTTCAAAATGCTTGGTCAGGAAGTTATTACCTCAAATCAGGTGGCTACATGGCTAAGAGCGAGTGGATTTATGACAATAACTATAAATCATACTATTACTTGACAGCAGAGGGTAGCTATGCACGTAATACCTGGGCTGGAAGTTACTACCTTAAATCAGATGGTAAAATGGCCAAGAGTGAGTGGATTTATGATAGTAGCTACCAATCTTACTATTACTTAACGTCAGAAGGAAGCTATGCTCGTAGCCAATGGGTAGGTGACTACTACCTCAAATCGAATGGTAAGATGGCAGTCAACGAACGTACCCCAGATGGCTACAAAGTAGATGGCTCAGGTAAGTGGGTAAAATAAGGAATTAGAGTTCAATATGGAAAATGTAATTGGTAAATTAAAAAGCTTATTTGAAACCAAACGTAAGGAGAGCATTGCAGGTTTAGTTGTAATTGCACTAGTGTTAATTTTTGGAATAAAGAAATTAACGACTGATCCCTTAGATGGAACTTATGAAATTTTAACAAAACGTGATCATTTAGTCATGGTGATTAAAGGAAATGCTGGGACCGTCACCTCTGAGGATTCAGACGGAGACAAAGAACAAAGACTAGTGAAAATTGATAAACAAAAGAAAGAATTGACAATCACAGACACTAAAGGAAGAAATTTAGGAAAAACAAAATATATGTTAAAAGATAAGGAACTTTATCTTCAAGAGCCAGATCAAACCTTTAACCGAGTAAAATAGACTACACATTAAAAGCTTACCTCAGTACCCTAAAAGTTACTGGGGTAAGAAATTGTATATAGGGAGAATATGAATGAAATTTAAAAAATTAATAACTCTAGCTAGTTTAGTAGGATTGATTACTTTCTTATTGCCAGTTGTTTCATCGGGTAATCAGTTTATACATCCATTAAGTGAACATGTTTCAGAATATTTAGATGCACCATTATGGTATTTATTTTTGATTTGGTATGGTGCATTTGTGATTACTTTTTTATTGTCTTTAGTAATTGGCAAAGGAAGGGTGCTTCAAATTATTACATCTATTATAGTTATTCTAGTAAGTTTATTCGGAATTTTTGTTCATTTTTCAATAACAAAAGAATTGGTTGGAAGATCGGATTTAGGTTTTGGAGCGATTCTATATTATGTCTGTGTTTTGATAAATATTTTTGCAGCAATAATGGTCATAAAAGGTGATAAAGCTATTAGTGAAAAAATGAATTAAATAATTTCATTTCAGTAGTAGTTGGGATGAATGTGATAGTAGACATTCTGTGTTATATAGTGATAAGAGAGGTTTTAGGTTAAAATGAAAAAAATTTTATTTCGCTTTCCATTTTGGTATTATTTAAATCCAATTAATTTTTTAGGTGTAGGTGTATTAGGTTTTATCACCTATTACAATACTGTAAGAATATTTTCAGAAATTGCTGAGTTTGAGAAATTTAATGTTGCTCATTCACATAATCAGTTTTTTGTAATATTAGGTATTGTGTTCCATATTATTTGGGCAATTTTAAATGTTTTATTATATCCGTATGTATTTTCTTACATTTTTAAAGTAGTCTCAAATATTATCCCAAAAGGATTTTTCTTCAGTTTAATGTTTAAGCAAATAGGTGCGGCCTATAGAGAAGAAATGGATAAAGGGGATATTTATTTAAAACATAGAATCTATTATGATTATCGTGGATATCCTACATCCATTGAACCAGTATATGATAGAGCAATTGATCGTGCACTTGACGCAGTTAGTGGAATGTTTGCGATTCAGTTTGGAATTAGGGTTGTGTGTATTAGTCTTGGGATAGTAGCTTTATTTGCATCATGGTATTTTACCATCTTTTATGGTTGGTTCTTTGCTATTAAATATAATCGTGAACATCCTATCAAAAAAAAGAGTCAAAATGAAGCAGTAAAAATGCCTTCAATGCAAAAAGTGAATCAAACTCCTGAAGTACAGGGGAGTGAATTAGATTATGAAAGTCCAATATCTAGTAATCATAGAAGTCAAGAAATGTCTTCGCAAAAAAGAAAAGTGTCTGATTTATTAACTCAAGAAAGGGTAGAAAAGGTTGGGAATATTTTGGAAAAACTGCTCTCAATCTTAATTAGAATTAGTATTGGATTTTTCAAAGTTTTAGGAAAAGTTGTATTGTTTACTTTTAAAGTTACGGGGGGAATTGCTAGAGGTATTGAGCATTCTGTGGAAGATTCAATCAGAAGAATGTTTTAGTCAGTTAAATATAAACTTAAATATTACATAAAACCGATAGATAGATTAATAAATGATAAAATCTAAATGAAATGATATCTATAAGTCATTTTATTTAGATTTTTCATGGTTTAGAAAGATATTAGAAAAATGACAACATATAAAGTAGGAACAAGTTTTACTGCATGGTCTTTTTGGGAAGCTTATTCGAAGGCTAACGATGGGGATATTCTTGCATTTGAAGAAGGTTATATGCTTGAACTACCCGCAGGAAGACACTATAAGATAGAAAAAAGCATAAAAATAGTTGGGAAAATTTCTGGGACCGAAGGTGGAGGAACGCTTTATCACAATACTATAGCAGCGACTCTGCAAATTATGAACGGCGTTACAGTTCAGTTTGAAAATATTTGGTTTCAAGTAGATGACCACCGTTGTGCGTTAGTAATAAAGGGTAATTCAAATGTAGTTCTAAATACTGTATACTTTAATGAACAATTAGAAAATAAAAAAGTTTTCATATTGGTTGAAGGTAAGTCAAAATTGTTAATCGAAAATGCAGGCAATCAATTATATAATGGTTCTCACAGCACAACATCAATTAAAGTTAGTAATTCTACTCTAGAACTAAAGCATGCTGAGTTAAATATAAAATTGAATGCAGATAAGGGCTCTTCTATTCAAATGGAAAATACAGTGATTGAGAGATGGGGTTCTAATATATTAAATATAAAAGATTCATCAGTAACTTTCATAAATACCGTCTTAAAAGGGGGGGACGCTGAACAAGAATACCCTGCTGTTTTTTTAAGTCGTTCGACTGCAAAATTACAAAATACAGAAGTCATTCAACCGTTGTATCAAGCAGCTGTTTGTTTAAAAAATAGTTCTAGTCTTGAATCAACTGGAGATTCTTTGACATCAATAAGGGCAATTAGTAGTCGAGTCTGTATAGAGCAAACGGTCATTAGGGAATCTCTTATGTTAGAATCAAATTCATTTTGTAGAGTTAGTGACTATGTTGACATCAAAGGGGAGAACGAGGAAAAAGTTGATATTTATTGTTGGGCTTCTGTCTTAATAGCAAATACAATAAAATTAAATCGTATTGTTAAACCCAATATTCGGCTTTCAAAGAATTCATACTTAATTGCGGATACTATTCTTGAAGAATTTGAAAATACGGATGGTATAATATGGGATATTTCAGATGATAGCTGTAAAATTTTGAATGAAGAGAGTACAAATTCAGAACTACAAGAGGAAATCAGTGAGACTATCGAACGCAATTATGAGGAAGAACTGTATAGCTTGATTGGTTTAAATAATGTAAAAAAAGAAGTTCAAAAATTATTAAGAACAGTAGAATTCAATCAAAAAAGATTATCAGAAGGTCTTCCAATTCAAGAACAATCTCTACATTCGGTTTTTACAGGAAATCCTGGTACAGGGAAGACAACAGTAGCAAGATTGTTAGGTAGAGTTCTCTTTGACAGAGGTGTTCTCCCTGGAGATGAATTTAAATTTATTGAGGTTTCTGAGTCGGATCTTATTGCAACTCATATTGGTGAGACAGCAGTACAAACGCAAGCAATATTGGAAAAGGCTAAAGGTGGTATTCTTTTTATTGATGAAGCATATACTTTAAATAAAGGAAAATCATCTCAACATAATTTTGGACTAGAGGCTATAAATACGATACTCAAGTATATGGAAGATTACCGCAATGAGATTATGATTATATTTGCGGGGTACACTAAAGAAATGGAACAGTTTTTTGAAACAAATCCTGGATTAAAGTCACGTGTACCAAATACATTCTTCTTTGAGGACTATTCTGGTGATGAAATTGTCGAAATGGGATTGAAAAATCTTCAGAAATCTTCGTATCAACTTGAAGACGAAGCTTATTATGCTATGAGAGTCAAGCAGGCCTATAGTCGCTCGTTAGATCATAGTAATGGACGATGGATTCGAAATTTTAATGAACACTTAATGAGAGCTTTAGCTAATCGTGTTGTTGAGACGCAGGTTGATGACTATGTGACAATTATCAATGATGATATAGATGATATTCTTCTTCAAGGCACTCAAAAACCAGAAGAAAATCAAAAAGATGCTTTGGAACAACTACAAAACTTGATAGGAATAGAGAAAGTTAAAAAACAGGTTGAACAATTTATTTCATTAGCAGAGTTGAATAAGAAGAGGGAAGAACAAGGCGCTGCTGTAAGCGAGTTCTCACTTCATTCCTTATTCTTGGGAAATCCAGGGACTGGAAAAACTACCGTAGCTCGTATCGTAGGAAAAATTCTGTATCAAAAGGGAATTATTCCTCAAAATAAATTCATAGAGGTATCTCGTAGCGATTTAGTAGCTGGGTATGTAGGGCAAACGGCTATCAAGACGCAGGAAGTATTGAAATCTGCTTTAGGAGGAGTTTTGTTCATTGATGAAGCATACACGCTATCAAATTCTAATGAAGATCGATTTGGTAAAGAAGCAATTGATGAGATTCTTAAATTCATGGAAGATCATAGAAGAGATATTGTCATTATCTTTGCTGGATATACAAAGGAAATGGAAGAATTTCTCTCAGTAAATTCAGGACTACCAAGCCGAATTCCAAATACTTTTGATTTTGAAGATTATACAGCAGATGAAATTATTCAAATTGGTTTATTAGGATTAAACAATCAAGGATACTTTATCGATGTGGACTATTATACTCAAACTATTAAATCTTTGTATAACAAAATCAATGATTGTAGTAATGGTCGCTGGATTAGAAATATTAATGAAAAAATCATTAAGAATTTATCGATTAGAGTATCACGTGAGAACGTGACTGATTTGTCGACAATAGATAAAATCGATATTGAGAGAATGATGCTAGAATATGAGAGATTATAAAAATATGGAAAATCGTTTGAAATTACTAAACAAACTACTGGTGGTTATTTGTTCTATATTAGGTTTGTTTTCACTAGTGAATTCAGCCCAAGCTGACAGTACTGACTACAACCAACTATTGCCACAAATCACTGAGAAGTGGGAGAGTAAACATCTATTTGAAAATAATATTAATAGACTTGGTTACGCTTTGAAGGATATTGACAAAAATGGGACGGATGAGTTATTAATCGGTCTGACCAATGGTGAAAAATGGGAACTGTTTGAAGTCTATTATATGAATGGTAATACTCCAACTCCCTTATTTGATAGATTTTGGGATACAAGCCATAGAATGGGGACAGTTATTAATATCTACACAGATGGCAGTATTATAGTGTTCGAAAGTTCTCCAGGGATTATGTCATATAGATTGTTCCAACTTTCTAAAGAAAATAAGGAGCCAACTTTAATTAAAAAAGATGAATTCAGAGCAGGAGAAGGTAATCTGGATGACTTAAATCTTGATTCTAAAACAAAAATAGATACCTCAACTATTGAATATACTTCTCTAAATCTCCCAATCATAGGAGATAATATGGATCCGAATCCTCCTATGCCTAAGTCCCTTGTCGATGCTAAAATTGGAGATGAAATTCCTTTCCCATCTGAATTAGTGGGTACTTGGATTAATAAAGAACCTAATAAGGGTACTAAGCCTGGTAGAGCTTCATCACTTATTTTAGGAGAGGATGGAAGCTACACTGGAACCTTTAAAGATGGAGATATTAGAGGAAAATTATCTCGACTTAAAAAAGTGAGTGAGAACGGATTTATTGTCTTAAAAGAGAACAATGACGGAGAAGCTTTCTTTTTTAGTGTAGGTTTAGGAGCAGTTTTGCCTCCTGGTGAGCGAATTGATTTTGGGATGGTATTGGAGGGGCGGAATTTATACAATGCCTCATGGTTAGTCAAAGAAGGAGATGAAGACTATTCTAAGCCCACCATGCTAGCAACTTTTGTAAATCCAAATTATGGTCCCAAGAAAGTTGAGAAAAAGGTAGAAAAAGAAGTAGCGAAACAAGGAGATACAGTGCCAGAATCAACTCAAGACAGTAGTGAGGAGATAAAGCCAGAACAAAAACTATTCGGAAACATTCCAGTGTTTGCCATTGTTGCAGGAGCTGGACTCGTTCTTGTTTTAATCCTTGCTATATTTTTGTTTAAAAAATAAGATTTTATAAAATCCTTATGATTTACTATTAGATAAAAAACCTCAAGAACTAGGGTTGAAAGCTAGTTCTTGAGGTTTTTAGGTTATTCGATTTAGAGTGACTCTCAACTATCAAACTGGACTTCTTCTAGGAGATAGTCGATAAAGCGTTCGCCCATCTTAGATAGACTGGTTTTCTCATGCTGGATATAGACCAGTTCAATGGGATCATCAATATCAAGTGGGATAGAAACGATATTGTCTCCGTTGAGGTTGCTGTTCAAAATTCCTGTTGCAATCGTGTATCCATCCAGACCAATCAAGAGATTAAAGAGGGTGGCACGGTCACTAACCACAATGGATTTCTTGTGGTGCTCTTGAGAAAGAATCTCTTCTGAGAAGTAGAAGGAGTTGTGTGTCCCTTGGTCATAGCTGAGGTAAGGGAAATTCTCCAAATCAGAGAGTTTCACCTTGTCTTTCTTTGCCAGAGGATTAGTCTTGCTGACAAAGATATGCGGTTGCGCTGTGAAGAGATGGTGAGCCAGCAGGTGATTGTCATCCAGCATTTTCGTTAAAACATCACGGTTGTAGCTGTTTAAAAATAGGACACCGACCTCACTACGGAAGTTCTTGACGTCGTCGATAATTTCCC
>ERZ1674239.304-NODE-304-length-11424-cov-2.540505_pt1 | contig 11424 bp, 9 predicted proteins | sample MGYA00581208_ERZ1674239 | MGnify/ENA primary metagenome ERZ1674239 (study PRJEB41354, sample SAMEA4873308) | human saliva metagenome | biome: human-associated habitat [ENVO:00009003]; feature: mouth environment [ENVO:08000002]; material: saliva material... | reverse complement strand
CCATTTACCCAGAAAAGAGATTTAACCTTCAACATTTGATTTCAAATGAGATAAAACTAAGAACAGTCTAGTATTTACATTCAAAAATACAAGGATTTTTTATCTCAAAAATCAGTATCTTATTTTATAGTATTCAAAATCTCTTGTAATGCTGGATTAGATTCAGACTTTTGTTCTAAAATTTTTCTTGTTGCCTCATCTAGGACAAAAATCCTCAAAGTCTTTACCGTTTTGTCTTTAGATTTCAAGTAAATAGGATAAAGTCCTGCTTGCTTAGGGACAAAAGAAACTGATCTTCATGATCCAATATAAGAAACCTTTGACGGGAAAAATTCAAAATCTGATGTTGAACTAAAAGTCAACTCATCAGCTAAAAATCCATCACGATCATTTTTAGTTTGAAGCGAAATCTTTGCTAAAGACCCTTGCATCAAGATCGGATTTTCCATCTTTATCTCTAAATCACGAGCTTCTAAAAAACCAAATGAAGAGTCCTTTTGATCACTCAAAGCTCTCTTTTCTGCCAAAAAAACCGTTCCTTGAGTTTCTAAAAACAAAATAGGATCCAGAGTATTCTGTTTGATTTGATTCCAACATTTAGCCTCGTTTACAACCTCTGCAATTGTTCCCCCACAGCCCTTAGGAAAATAAGGATGCTTTCCCTCATTCGTATCTATCTGAAAATGAACATGAGGTCCTGTAGCATTTCCGGTAGCTCCCATCTTTGCAATCAATTGTCCTTCTTTTACTTGATCTCAGACCTTTACTTCTATTGTCTCTAAATGTGCATAAACCGTATGTAAAACCTGATTTTTCCAATTATGTCTGACAACAACCGTATTTCCTCGTTCTCCTCTACTTTCCGCCAAAACAACCTCTCCATCCCCTGCTGAATAGATAGGAGTCCCCTTAATACTCGCAATATCTACCCCCTGATGAGATCAAAATCAGAAATCCCATCCACCAAAATACGTTCCTCACCGCATCACAGTATAAATCTGACGATAACGAGGAAAATTCTGATACTTCAAATAATCTGCCTTTTCTATACGAGGAAGATCAATTTTACAAAGTCATCCTGTTTGTCCACAGAAATTTCCTTCGACTTGTTTCACAGGGTAGGACCAAGCAAGACTTTTAGCACATCATCGAATAAGAAGAGAAATCAAGAGAATAAAAATTCTTTTCATTTTGTCTAAAAAATTAAAATTCTGAAAAAGATAATAATAAGATTTTTAACTATTCAAATCTCAAAGCATCAATCGGCTTAAGCTTTGCTGCCTTTCTCGCAGGCAAGATTCCAAAAACGATTCCTGTACATGTCGTAATGAAAAAAGTTGTAATCATAATATGCTGATCAATTTCTGCAGAAAGTCCAAGTCATTGAGTAGGATCAGAAAGGAATTTATTCACAAAATAAACAATACCATAACTCAGAAGAAAAGCAACAAATCCTCAAATAAGCGTAATCACAACAGATTCAACCAGAAACTGCACAATAATATCTTTATTGAGAGCTCCAATCGCTTTTCTAATTCAAATTTCTCTGGTTCTTTCCGTAACAGAAACGATCATAATATTCATTACTCCAATTCCTCCTACGAGAAGCGAAATCGCCCCCATCGCCAAAAGGAACATTTTCATTCCTTGGAGGGATTTTTTCATTTCTTCCTGCTGCTCTGCAAAACTAGAAATGTTGAATCCAGCATTCGTTAGTGATAATTTATTATATTTTTTGAGCAAAAGATAGGCTAGTTTATTTTGTCGAAGCTTATTATCATCCTGGGGATCAAGAAGAACATCAAAGCTATCAATAGCATTCTTGTGAAGGATTCTTTCTGCTGCAGTCGTATCTGGAATATAGATTTGATTTCATCGATCAAATTCTGTTTTTTTCAAAACTCCTACAATCGTAAACTCTTTTTTATTAAAAATAAATTTTTTCCCAAGCGGATCTTTCGTTTTAAAAAAAGTATCTTTGAATCCCCCATTGATAACAGCAACAGAAGCCTTTTCTTCATAATGAGCCTTGGAAAAAAAGCTTCCTTCTTCAAGCTTTTTTTCATTAAGTTCAAACCAAATGGGAGGCACTCCAACTGCTGAAACTTCTTCAGATTTTTTTCCGATTTTAACGGTTCCACCTGGCACATTGACCTGATAAGAAATTCTTCCACTCAATTCAGGAAAATAATGTTCAATATAAGGAACAATCTCCTTGGTAAAAGTAACTTTTTGCACATAACCTCCAGGTTTATCATTATTTTCATCTCGAGAAGAAAAGTCTCCTTCAGAAGAGATAGAAATCTTATTTTTTGCAAATTCTCCCAAAGTCTTCGTAATGCTTTTCTCGGTTCCATGTCCGATTGCCATCATTACCACTACCGATGCCATCCCAATAACAATTCCCAAAGTACTCAATCCAGACCTCATCTTATTGGCCATAATGGTCTTTCGTGCATCCACAAAGTAGGATAAAAACCTCATATTTCCGATACATATTTAAATAAAATCAAAAAAGCTGATCCTAAACAAAGAGTCCATCTTTGATACGAATGGTTTGATTTGCATATTCTGCAACATTCGCATCATGAGTAATAAGCAAAATCGTTTTCCCCTTTTCTGCATTCAGTTTTTTGAGCAGTTGCATAATTTCAATTCCCGTCTTGGAATCCAAAGCTCCAGTTGGTTCATCTGCAAGCAAAAGTCCTGAATCAGTGACCAAGGCCCTCGCAATACACACTCTCTGCTGTTGCCCTCAAGAAAGCTGATTGGGAAGGGCTTTTTCTCTCCCTTCCAAACCGACAAGTTTGAGTGCTGCATAAGCTCTTTCTTTGGCCTCTCCAGAGGGGATTCCCATATAAGAGAGCGGCAAAACAACCTGTTCCCACGCCGCCATTCTCTTGAGCAAATTATAGCCCTGGAAAATGAAACCGATCGTTGTCCTACGAATCATAGACTGCTGGTCAGGAGTCAGATTTTTTACCTCATTTCCACGAAGAAAATAAGAGCCTGAAGTCTGAACATCAAGAAGCCCTACAATATTCATCAAGGTTGATTTTCCACACCCTGATGGTCCCATAATAGAAATAAAATCTCCATCATTGATATCTAAATCAACACCCCTCAAGGCATAAACAGGTTCTGCCATCTTCTCTCCATAGGTCTTGGTAATACCTTTAAGAGAAATGAAATCTGAACTTGCTTGAATCATTTTCGTTTTTTTGATGATAAAATCTGACAATAATTATCCTCCATATTGATAACTCATGCTTCCATCAGGATTAGTAGTAATATCTATTCCATCACTCGGTCCCTGAGTAAGTCCCAAATTAGCCATAGAAGTTCCATTCATATAGAATCCTTTGATCGTATCTCCAAGTTTCAGTCCAGAAAGAATAACAGTATTAGAATCATCAGAAATTCCTATTTCAACCACCTGATCGACTCGATCATTTCCTTTCTTAAGGCGAACAATCTTTTCTCCTTTTTCATTATCAGCAAGAGCTGGATTTGGCACAACAAGCTTTCCTCTTTCTTCTTCAAGAGTTACCTTTACATTCGCACTCATTCCACCCAAAATTTTCTCCTCAGGATTATTTTTTTGAAAAACTACTTTTGCTTTATACGAATTTCATTCTGGCATCGTATCAATTTCTGAGAAAACTCCAGAGTATACCTGATCAGGAAAGGCATCAACAGTAACCTCTACTTTCATTCCCTGTTTAATTTTAACAATATCAATCTGATCAACATCCATTTTTACCTCAAGCAGATCAGGAGTTTCTACATAGATATACTTTTGAGTATCAGCACTCGCATTCGCCTCAATACTATCCCCGACCTGCATGTCAAGCTTGGTTACAATCCCATCAAAATTTGCAATAATTCTATAATCATCATACTGCTTCATTAGAGTCGTAAGTTCATTTTGAATTCTCTCTAACTCATCCTGTTGGGTCGTTCATGCTCTAGCTTTTTCAAGGTCAACTTTTGCATCCTGAATCTTTTTCTCAAGATCTGCTGCATCTACAGAGAGTTTTTTCTGATTAACATCAAATTCTAATTTCTTTTTTTTGAGTGAAATATTTAAATTTTCCAACTCAATTTTCAATTTTTCCACTTTATCAGCAGCATCTTCAACTGTGCTATCAGAATCCTTCAATCCAGCTAGCGTTTCCACTGCGGCATGATATTTATCTTGATAACTATATCATAAATTTTCTATAGTAGTTCAAAATGATGATGCATTTTTTGCCTTTGAAAGCGTCCCCTCAGATTCAATACTTGCCATAAACAGATCATAATTTATTTTTCCTCGTGCTCTTAAATCTATCCCAAGATCCTTAAAAACCGAATATCAAGAAAGAATCCTATTTTCTGTCATACTTCCAACAGGAATTTTAGAATATTGAGCATAAAGATCATTAAGAATCTTTTTATAACTATGTATCTTCCAAAATTGCTCTTTCGATTGATTAAGAAGTCTTGGTTCCCTTGCTCCAATATAAATATTCTCATCCTCTCAATGATATTGATCCGTCATTTTCATAACAGCATCATAATTATCTAGTGTAGATTGCAATTTACTAGCTTCTTCACGAAAAGCCCTAATCAACTTTTCCATGGACGTATTTCTCGTTCTTACATTTTTAGAAAGAGCAAGCTCTGCATTATTTGCACCTGCCTTTCCAGACAGTAATTCAGCATAATCTTGTTGAGCTTCTTTAAGATTTTTCTCTTTATCTTTAATCAACCTTTCTGTCTCCAAAAGATCAGATTTTTTTGTTTGAACATCAAGCTGTTGTTCTCCAGGAAGAGTCTGTTTCTGAACCATCAAAAGATCATAATTTGATTGAGCTTTAAGCAATTCAAGTGCTTTATCTGATTTGTCAATAATTTTTCTGAGCTCTAATTGCTTATTTTTGAGTTCTTTCTTCGCAGTTTCTACCTTTCTATCTAAATCATCAGTTGTAATTGTAGCCAAAACATCTCCCTTTTTCACGTGAGCTCAAATTTTTGTCTTTACACTTGTAACTCTTCATTTATTAGCAAAAGTTAATTTCTGAGCATGAGCAAATTGTGTCGTTCCAGCGAGATTAAGTGTTTTCCCGACACTACCTGTTGTTACAATATGATCAGCACTCACAATACTCGTATCAGCTTGTTTTCAAAAATACTTCTTTCCAAACCAAAAAACTCCTCCAATCAAAACAAGTAAAACAGCAAGAACTCGCCATTTTTTTGTCCAAAGCCACGAAAAGAGAGACCTAAAAAGCTTTCATAGTGATATACATTTACAAAGATAAAAAATCAATTTTCTGCTTTTCTTATTATCGCAAAAAAATACCCAATGTGACATTTTATATTATTACTTCAAAAAAACAAGCAAAAAATCATTCTAAAGCTTGAATAACCACAAGAATTAGCTAAAATAAAGCTATTTTATTGATTACTTATAAAAATATGATTATTACCTTAGGAGGGAAAGCATGAAGTGGGAAAGGAACCGTTTCAAAAATTCTAGCTCAGCAACTACATTATGAAATTATTTCTATTGGATCACTCAAAAGAAAACTCGCAGAAGAAATGGGATTGAGTATTTCAGAATTTAACCTTTTAGGTGAAAAACCAGAAAATCAGAAAGAATTTGACCTCAAATACGAAGAATATCAAAAAAACCTTCCTTTGGAAAGTTCAATCATTCTAGAAAGCAGACTAGGATTTCTCTGTCAGCCAAAAGCATTTAAAGTTTTCCTAGACATTCGTGATGAAGTAGCTAGTGAAAGAATTCGCAAAGACCAGAGAACTACCGATAATTTCGAATCTCCTGAACAAGCACTAGAAATTACAAAAAAAAGAAATGCTGACGATAGAAACAGGTTTTTATCACTGTACAACATAGACCTCCGAGATGACAAAAACTACGATCTCAAGATTGATACCAGTGATAAAACTCCCAAAGAGGTTGCTCAGCTCATTATTGATACTTTCAAAAAAAAGAGCTAGTTTCTAGCTCTTTAATTTTTTTTGAGAACTCATTTATGATAAATCCTCTTCATAAAAGGCTTTTTATAACCTTTTTGAGGCTTTTTTTGTACCACACTTTTTCTTTCATGTGGCATCAGTTCCCGACAAAAGGGTCTTGGTATATTAATAATATCCTGAGGCCTCACGACAAAAAGAGAATTCTGTCTAAAAAATTCTAATAATTTTTTCATAATTTATCTTTTTTATATTATCACGATATATCATAAAGAAGCAAGACCTCTTTTTCAAGAGTAAATCATTTTTCTAAGCCTTTTTTCTATAGATTCCAGGTCAAACCTCATCAATTTGTTTATTCATCTCCAAGAACGTTAATTCCTGTAAAAGCTGCTGATACCCCAAATTAAAATGTGGTAAAAGCATATCTAAACTCATATCTCACTGCTGAGAAAGAAAAGTTAAAAGCTGATTTTGAACTTCGGACAGTGCAAGAGACGTTCAAACCGGCACTTTACCTCTCAGTCAAAAATGCTCGTTTAAACAGGAATCAAAATCGGTAATCAATTTTAATTTTTTTTCATTCATTTTGGAAAAAATTCCAGCACTCTGTGGCGCAAAAATCGGAGCAGGGACAGAATAAACTGGCTTCTTCATCGTATAAGCAAACTCTGCAGTAATTAAACTTCCAGATTTTTCTCTTGCTTCAGGCAAAAAAAGTATCTCTGAAAGCCTCGCAATAAGCCTATTTCTCTGTGGAAAACTCCACTTTGTAGGTGTAAATCAAAGTTTAAATTCTGAAAGAATCAATCCTCAATTTTTTACGATTTCAGAGAGAAAAAGACGATCCGCTCCTTGAAGATAATGTTGAAAACCTCAGCCTAAAACGGCAATCGTTGGCAGATGATGAGAAAGAGAAAGCTGATGTGCTTTTTGATCAATTCATTTCGCAAAACCAGAAAGAGAAACAAGCTGATAATGAGCTGCCTTTTCAAAAAAAAGCTCTAAAACCTGAATTCAATATTCACTTGGTTTCCTTGGTCAGACTACGCCTAAAATTTTCTGATTAAGAAGATCTAGATTCCCCTGATAATAAAGCAAAAAGGGAAGCTGTACATAGCGATTTATAATTGGAGAATAAGACTCATCTCACTGCACAAGACATCAAATCTGATATTTCTCACAATATGCTTGAATTTTCTCAGTAGAAATACCAGTATCAAACTTTCATTTTTTGAGCTGAGAAAGACTTAAATCTTCGTGAGCAGAATAATATAAACCTAAAGGATTCAAGAGCATTATTTTGAAAAAAGATTTTAAAGAGTCATCTCCAATATAAAATTTTTCTTTAATATTTCAAGTAATTATTTAATAAAATTCATTTGTCAAAAAAACAATTGATAAAATTAATATTAAAAAAACCACTAATACATAGTGGTCAAAAAAATTAAATCTTCTTTAAGAATTACAACTCATTTTTTCTCTAATTCTCTCAGAAATCAGCTTTCTATCTCGACTTTTACTACGAAAGAGTTCAAAATCAGAAAGCAAATCTTCTAACTTCTTGCTCTTGGCTAGAACCCCACAGTCCTCATCAACCAATTCTGCACTCGCACCTTCAGCAAAGCCAAATACAGGAACTCCCATCAAAAGCGCCTCTACCGTTCAGATTCAGAAACTCTCTTTCGTCAAGTTGATGAGTCCAGCAGAATCTCTAACAATCTCCGTCATTCCTTCAGGATTCCATCCAGTAAAAATGACCGTCTCACCTGCCAAAGCTTTGAGTTCCTCCTCATCAGGACCAGAACCAATCACCACCAAAGGCAATTTCAAACGATTAAAAAGCTGAATAATCAAGCCTGTTTCTCTCACAAAATTTACCAGCCTCCCTACATATACAAAATAAGGCATCGACTTTGGAGAGATTCAAGCAAACCAATACTGATCAGCAATCTTTGGATAGGAAACCGTGCTTTTGAGCCCATAGAGCTCCTCTGCAAGTTCCTGAGTATAATGACTATTACAAATCACGGAATCAAAATGATGAAACTTCAAGTCCCATTTCCTGAGCCTCGGAACGATAAAATTAAAGAGCCTATTTTTCCATCAAGTCAGCCTTGCATCGTATTCATCATAATGGCTCCAGATATATTGCATCGGAGAGTGCAGATACAAATACGTCGGCACTCACGGAATCGGTGTAATATTTTTCGCAATAGCAAAAGAAGAAATCTGAATCTCATCAGGCTTTCGTTTTTTGATCTTGAAAGAAAGGAGCTTCATAAGCCGAGGATAAAACACCATCAAATTACGATAATCAAAAATACCAGACAAAACCTTGACTTTCCTCTTAGTAAAAAAAAGAAAAATCTGATTGATCCATTTTGGTAAGGTTTGCACAATCGGAATCGTTACCATCGCTCCATTTCCTCATGGCAAGGGAAGTTCTAGACTTTCACGATCCGCAATAAGCGTAAAAAGACTGATTTCCACTTCCTTTCCATGTTTTCTCAGCTGTTTGATCATCAAATCTTGAAGGACATTGAGCACACCACCTGGCATCGTCCAGCAATTTACAAACGCAATTTTCATACTATTCATCAAAATAAAACCTTCCAATCAAAGGGAAAAATTATTTTCTCTCTTGTTCAGCCAATTAAGCTAAAAGTCCGTACTTCTTCATCAAAGCTTTATCACTTGGCTTTCTCTGCATAAAATCAAAGAACAATTCTGAAGCTGGTTTACGAGTTCATGGAATTAAGATTTTCTCTTTGTAGGCAGATCAAATTTCTGGATTGAAAATTCAGGCTTTTTTGATGGTTTGAAACACATCAGCCTCCAAAAGCTCTGCTCGCATATAGGAATAATACTTCGCTTCGTAACCACCTCCGAAAATATGCAGAAACGCACAATACATCTTGTATTCCTCCCCTCTTGGAAAAATAGAATACTGATTCACGATTTCAAGAATGTTTTGATCCAATTCTTCTACCGAATTTGGGATAGGGGAAGTATAGAGCGTCATATCCAGCAAAGCTAACTCGTTTTGCCTGCTTACCCAATTTCCCATCATAAAGGTTTTGAGATCTTGGAGGGTTTGAACGAGTTTTTCTGGCATTGGGAGTCAGGTTTGATAGTGCTTTGCTAAACTTTTCAAGGCTTCAGGATCACTCACCCAATTTTCCATCAATTGACTTGGAAGCTCCACAAAATCCCATTCTACATTAAATCCAGAAAGCTCCGCATAGGGAGAACCCGCTAACATCGCATGCAGAGCATGTCCAAACTCATGAAAGAGTGTCTCAACATCTCTCAGATAGAGCAAACTTGGTCAGGATTCAGCTTTTTGAAAATTGCAAACATTCACGACGATTGGCAACTGCCCATTCCCCTTCTCTCTCAAGTAATCTGCCCAAGCTCAAGGTCTTTTCCCCTTACGATAAAAAGCATCTAGCATATAATACGCCACCAGCTCCCCTTGATGATAGACTTCATATCGCCTTTCATGCCCAAGAGATCAAAACGCTGATTCTGCTCTAGCGCGAAGTTCCACTCCCAAAAACTTGAACACAAAGCTATGGAGCCATTTCAAAACCGACTCAAACTCAAAATATCGCTTGAGTTCCTCATCATTGAGTGCATATTGCTCTTCCTTATACTTCCTCGTATAGTAGGCGACATCGTAGCTTGGTAATGCTGAAAGCTGAAAATACTCTTGCAAAGTCTGCACTTCAGATTTCGCTTTTTGCATCGCCTTCGCAGAGATCGGCTTGATAAAATCAAAAACCTGATTCGGATCTTGAGCCATTGTAGCCCAAAGGAACATTTCTCCTGCATTCGCATAACCAAGAATCTTTGCTTTTTCCTGATTGAGTTTTAAAAGCTCCAAGGCTAAAGGTCTATTGTCAAATCTTCCCTCACTCGCCCATTGCTCTCTCTGAAAAGCTACCTGCTTTCTAATTTCTGGATTACTGCAATATTTACTTACCGCAACAAGCAAATTCGGATCGGCATTGACTGCAAGCCCTCATTTCTCCCCAGCCAGTGCATTCATTTTCGCCAAGAACTCCTCCGGCATCTCCTGAAAATCCGCCTCATCATCAAAATAAAGCAGAAAAGCTGACTGTTCATCTACGACATTATGCTGAAACTTCTCTCTAAGCTTAGAAAGTTGTTTTTTAAGTGCTTTGAGCTCTTCTTGCTTTTCTTTAGGCAAATCAATTCCTCTATGTTGAAATGATTTTAAATAGCGCTCAAACCGTCTCTTTTGATCAGCATTGAGATTTAAATGTTTGCTTGCCCAAAGCATTTTTTGATAATAAGGCTGAGAATAAGCAACTTGATTTCAAAAATCTTGATACTTTGGTCTAAATTCTGAAATAACTTTTCTCATCTCTTTACTCGTTTCTACAGTATCAAGATGTTTTACGATTTTCCAAAGATATGCAACTGGAAATGTAGGAACAAAATCCTCAAAAGTCAGACTTTCATTGTTTTTTTGGATTAAGGCTTGAAAATCAGCTTTTTCTTGCTCTAATAATTCTAAAAGCAGCTCAGGAAGGATTGCAAGCGCTTCCGAAGTTTGGAAGAGGGAAAAATTTGGGATTCCTTGTTTTTGAAGTTCGTTGAGAAGTTTCGTTTTCATAGTATGACATCAAAAATAAATAAAATAGCTTTAGAATTTTCTCCTAAAGATACAGAATTAAACCAATACTTGCTGATCAATAAACGCTAGAATCTGCTCCTTTCCTTGTTTTTTTGTCGTAGAAGAAAGCAGAAGCTCAGGGACTTTTCACATCTGCTTTTGAAGAGCTTGTTTGAGGAGTTTAATATTCTGATGGAGTGTTTTTTGATTTGCTTTATCAGTTTTAGTCAAAATAAGAGCAAAATTCAGACTTTCTTCTGTAAGTGCAGAGATAAACTCTAAATCGATCTTCTGCGGAGGAAGAGAACCATCGATTAATAGTAAAATAAACGGCTTTCTTTGTAAAAAATAACCATGAATCTCATCAATCCATTTTCTCCTCTGATCTAAACTAACCTTCGCATAGCCATATCAAGGAAGATCAACGAAATATCGGCTTTCATTCACGAAAAAATAATTAATGAGTTGAGTTTTTCATGGCTTATCAGAAGCTTTTGCAATCGTTTTATCCATCAGAAAATTAATAAGCGAGGATTTTCCAACATTTGATCTCCCAATCACAGCAATTTCAGGAAAATCTGAAGATGGACATTCTGAAAGTTTAGAAGCAGATTTTACAAAAGTAACAGAAGTAATTTGCATTATTTAATCTACAGGTAAAGACTCCTACACTATAATAATCCCATTCCTATTTTCAAAAGGAAAAACTGACCCTTCAAAGAAAGTCAGTTTCCTAATATTTTTAAATTCTTAATTCTAAATTAATACATTCCTCACATTCCTCACATTCCTCCCAT
>ERZ1674239.302-NODE-302-length-11577-cov-3.796650_pt1 | contig 11577 bp, 24 predicted proteins | sample MGYA00581208_ERZ1674239 | MGnify/ENA primary metagenome ERZ1674239 (study PRJEB41354, sample SAMEA4873308) | human saliva metagenome | biome: human-associated habitat [ENVO:00009003]; feature: mouth environment [ENVO:08000002]; material: saliva material... | reverse complement strand
ACGAAGTACACATTGTCAGCAATCAGTCGGCCAAGAATGATACCTGTCACAATTCCGATACTAATCATAGACTGCTGATTTGGCCCCATAACCGAGTTCTTCTCGACCACAATCGATTCAAAATGGCAGTCGTACTTCTGGAGCGCTCTCGATTGAATCGCTCGCAGTTCGCTAGCCATGAAGCGCCCACGTTCAAAGAACGATTTGCTTTTATGCTTTAAGACACCACTCTGAACAAGGTCAGAGCCGTGAAATACGGCCCATCCTGTCGCAGTAGTTGAAATGTCCAACGATAAGGTCAGATTTTTCATTGTAGCTCCTTTGCTATTGCTGCTATGACATTAACTGTCACGCTATTTCCTGCTTGTTTATATAATTGACTGTTAGAGTTGACCTCTTGCGCTTTATCAAAAGCCCAGTCTGGAAATCCTTGTAACCTCCAGCATTCACGAGGTGTCAGCTTTCTAATTCTAAAATCAGGCTCAATTACTCCTTGACTTTCTCCAGTTAAGAGAGTATTTGCTATCTTCTTACCTACTCGTCCTCGTCTTGTTTTAGAGTTTGGGTGTGATAAGTTCACACTATCGCCAATTTGTGCTTCAGCGTATCCTTGAGAGGTTGCCTCTTTGACTCTGATTTTAGGTTCAAGACCTCCACCTTGATATGCTCTGATTGTTGGTGATATACCATCAGTATCATACACAACACCGCTTTGATTATAGTTCGGTTGCAGAATTCCAAACTGTTTTATTTCATTTTCAATTAAAACTTTCAACGGATCCTTTTGTGTCGTAGTACTACACAGAGTAGGAGCCAATGAGTCAATTGAGACGACATCACCACTTTGTGATTTCCCTTTTTTCCTAATATTCCCAACCTTGTTTATTTTTGGTTGTTCACAAGTAATCGATGCACCATCTCCGCTGAGAGGAAATATTTTTCGTCCACTTCCTCCTCTAAGATGTCCGATAATGAACACACGCTCCCGATTTTGGGGGACTCCAAAATTCTTGCTATTAAGCACTTGCCATTCCACATCATACCCCAATTCGTCCAAGGTTCGGATGATGGTTTCAAATGTAGCCCCTCCGTCATGGTTGAGGAGTCCTCTGACGTTCTCAAGGAATAGATATTTAGGTCTGAGAATAGATGCGAACCTAGCAATTTCAAAGAACAAAGTTCCTCGTGTATCTTCAAAACCTCGTCTGTTTCCTGCAATTGAGAAAGCTTGGCACGGAAATCCTCCACAGATAATGTCCACACTTCCGATTCCTCGAATAGACTCATCTGTGGCTCTTGTAATGTCATGTAATTCAATTTCTCCCTCTGTATTGTGTATCGCTTTATAACTGGCTCTAGCGTATTTGTCTATTTCACAAAATCCAACGCATTCATGCCCGGCGGACTCCATTCCTAAACGAAATCCACCGATGCCAGCAAATAAATCTAAAAATTTCATCTGTTTATCTAAAAAATGCGACTGCCTTTGTGAGAATTGGCTAAATACGGGCAGTCGCTCATCCAAGGTCACATGACCGTTTTTGACGCTTTCTAGTTCGCAGTTTTACAAGAATGCACGGCTTGTTGGTTTTTGAGTTGTTTCCAAAATGGAAATAGTTGGGTTTGGTTATTTTTTATCTTTTCTGGCGTTGCTTTCTCCGATAAAATATCCCAGCAATATCCAAACCAGTGCCATGCCAGCATCTTTAATAAAATCAATCATTCTTGTTCTCCTTTGCATTCATAACATACATTTTGGCCTACATCTTTTCCCTTGATTATTGATAAGCTACCACATTTCTCACAGCTGATTATGAAACCTAAACCATTTGAATGGATACTGCTTATATTGTTCTCTGAGGGAACTTTGTAAATAATCAATGCGGATGTATGCCAATATTCAGCACTGACTCCACTGTCAGCGACAGCAGATACGTTTGATTGAAATTTTATGTCAATCAACTTAATGTCTGGATTTTCGGCAAGCCAGCTATTTATTTGATCATCAATCGCCTCGTCACTTGGGTAGTCGGATGATAGAAATACTGTTTTAATCATTTTATTTCCTCACTTTTCCAAACTTAATAATCACTTTCAATCAAGTCATTCAAGCTAACTACTGCATTCAGCTTTTTCTGGCTTCTGCAATAATCGCAATGACCACATTTTTTAGGCTCTTTCTGACCTTGAATAACATCCCAAACTTCTACAATTTCAGACTTGATTTTGTCTAAACCTTCTCCAAGCCATTCATCATCGATTTTCAAAATGTCACGATCTGGCACATTTTCCTTGCTGACTGCTACAATGTAGGGTCTGAAATCATTCCCAGTCATTTGCTTCAGCAATTCACGATACAGACCAAGCTGACCATGATATCCAAAGTTAAGAATATTGTTAACTGCTGCAGGAACTTTCTTTTTAAGTTCTGCGCTCCATTCTTCAGCGTAGATGGACTTCATGGTCTTCAAATCCACGAAATAGCCACGGCTTAGATTCACACTGTCCAGCTTTCCTTTGACTGGTACGCCCTCGATTTCTCCATAGACAATCAACTCTTTTTGAACCTCATCTGACGGATAACCGTGATACAAATGATTAAATCCATCATCGTCCTTTAGGCTTGCAATCATCTTATCGCCAATCACAAAGTCAGATTTTAGATTTCCTTTGTTCTTTCCAGTCTTAGCTAGTAACTTATCACCATTTTCATCCATGAACTGCTGATGTGCTTCGGGACTTTCAAAGTAGCTATGAACATAATTCCCAAGGAGAAGAGGGGTTTCGTCTCTCTCCTCAGTCCATTGCCCACTATCCAAAGCAAAGGCCTTAGCCTGGCATTGCTGATACCGTTTAAATCGTGAGTTGGTCAAGTAGCTTGTGTCCTGGTAGTAGTTCTCTTGTGTTAGTTCTTCCATGGGCTACTCCTTAATGTTGGTCGTGTTTCCCTCGAAGAAGCTGAACTCTTCCAAAACTTCGCCCGTTTCTTCGTCAAAGTCTGGAATTTCATCTGCTGGGTATTCTGTAGAGGCTAACTCGTCAGAATTTGCCGTTTTTTTGCCCGTTTTTGGGGGTGTTTTGGTTTCTTCGGTAAATTCTCCATCTACCACATTATCGCTTTCTGTGGGCTTGCTAGGAGCTCCTAGGATACCGTCCAAAGTTTCAGCAACTGGTTCTTGAGTAACATCTTTGATTTCATTCTTGTTTGAAACTGTACTATCTTCGTTATCTGCAACGATTGCTTCCTGCAATTCGGTAGAAAGAGGGGCATAGGTTGAAAGCATGTGCTTCAATACAGTTTTACGAGCCATGGCATCAAAGTCAGACTGCCATGGGCTATATTTACTAGAGAATGACTGACTGTACTTCTTGCCGTGTGCTTGAACTCGTTCCTTAGTCCAAAAAACTGTTTTTTCAAATCCATTGACCAATCGCATGAATGCAAAGTAACCAACGACTTTTTCTTTCTCTTTTGGAATAGCAGTCATGTCCACTTCAAGATCTTCAGTAAGTGGGTTAAACCCTTTATATTGGCTTTCATAGACCTCGCCAGCGTTCAATCGTGTGACTTGTCCACTTCGTTGTGCAAGTTGAATCAATCCCTTGTAACCCATTTGGAACTGCGCCTGGTTCTTGTAAGGTACGATATACGCATAACCAAGACTCGGCTCAATTGGTAGGTTTAGGACTGCTGCCTTCATAGCAGCGGTCATGATACTTTCATTTGTAGCTTTAGCCAGTAAGTTATTATTCGTCACAACGCTCAGCAAGCTAGCTACGAACTGTTGCCCGTTTCCGTTCACCACCTCTGAGAATTTCTGTTTTACTGCTGGTGAGTTAAAAAATTGTTTGTGTGTTAGTTCATTTGCCATTTTGTTTTCTCCTATGTATTCATGTTAATTCTGCGTCTAGACTTACTGTTTAAGGCATCTAATTCATTATTATAGTCTTGAATAAGTTGCAAATTCCCGTCAATAAAACGTTCCACGACTTGACCTAGAAGCTCTTGCGTTGTTACACCTCTTAGCTTAGCAAGAAGTCCGATATATTCTTTTTGTTTTTCAGAGACCTCTGCTCTTATAAATGACTTCCCTTTGTTAGTTATCTGTGTCATTTCCTTCTTCCTTTCGTCTTCTTAAGGTTCCAATTCTCACGTTTTATACGTCTGTTTTCGTTTTGCAATTTCAAAATAATATCCTGTTGGTTGTTGACGATTTCTCCGAACTCAATTCCAAGATGCATATACTCAGCTCGCCAGTTATCGATTTCTGCAAGTAGTTCCTCAATCATATTTCATCACCCACATATCGATACTGCCCACATCCAACATAGATGTACTCACTTGGGTCAAGTTCTTCATGTTCTTCAGGCGGTTGCATTATATCTCTGTCGTAATCAAACATGAGCATACACCTTTCCAAGTTCCAGCACTCGTTTCACATATCTGGCCTTGGATGTTAGACCAAGATCCAGCAATTCGTTTTTTTCTTCATGATTGGCCAAAAGCCATACACGGTTTTCAAGTTCAATTCTAGTCATCTTCCTGCTCCACTTCTTCATCTTCGTTGGTTTCAACTGTTATTTCTAGTCTTGTCATAGCTTCGTCTACTGACTTGCCGTCTAGGATATCCTTGAGCATGTGACTTACATCGTGCATAGTTTGAGCCTTCACCTTACCTTTTTCGGTTTCTGGCATCAATCCGATTTCTTGTAAAGCTAGAAAAGCTAAACTGAAAGCGTGTAATTCTTTCTGAAGTTGTTTGATTTTTTTGATTGTGCGAATTGCCTTAAGCATATTGCTCTCCCATCTGTTCTTTTTCTTTGTAGATTGCCAATTGTTGTTTCAGGTCATAGTTTTCTTGCTCGAAAGCAAAGCGACGCTTGCGCTCCTCAAATAGGTCGGTCATGAGTTCGACCGCTACCTCTCGCCAGTCAAGGTTGACTGCTTTAAGAACTACTTCAAGTCTGAGTTTTAACTTAGTAAGTAATTTCATTAAGCTACACCCTCCTCGTTAGATTGTTTGTTCATGCCTAAAACAATGTCATAGTACGAATGACCAGCAGGGATGACATAGCCTGTCAAATCATCAACTTGAGAACCATCTGCCATGATGTTGATGATTTGTGGTTTCCATTGCTCTTTTTTATTTTTCATGTTATAATTTCCTTGAATAATTTTGTTGAGCGCCTGATTGCCGTCAGGTGCTTTTTGTTGTCTTCTAGAATGTCTTACTTTCCATCGCCCTGAGTTCTATCTCATGGCTGACTTGTTTCAATAGCTTCTCACACGCTATCTTAGCTTCTCTGTACGTTGCGTTTTCGCTGATGAAGTAATCAGCAAGTTCAATGATTTTATCTTCCATTCAACCTCCTATATCAGCCTCAAGACTGATGTAATATCCTCCTAAATTGCTATAATAATCTTGACTAGGACCTCTCACGTTTTAGTCAAAATTCCAACAGAAAGGAGGAATCACCAGTGCAAAAAAGTTTATCTGAAATAGCCCACGATATAACCGTTTCTCTACTGCCAACATCATTAACAGAAACTTCTTCCAGTTTATGGCGAAACAGCGACAATGGCCATCTAATGGTAAATGCTAACGACATCATGGTGGACTACGCAGAACTTCACTACACCATCCTTATGGCTCTAAAGAAAGAGTACGGGGAGAATGGGGAAAACTATCCTCAATAACACGCTTTATCATAATCCCCTTACCTAGTCCAAGACTTCGTTTCACAGTTCTATACTGAACCTGATTTTTACTATACGGATATTTTCTTGGTCTCATATTTATAATCCATTCCTTTCGTTTCATTTTCAAATCCAAGTCAATCCATCTGGTCTTTAATAAAGCAAAATAGATTTATGACAGCACAAACTACATTTACGATTGTTACTATGATTAGTCCTAGTTCGTTCATCTTCCTTCTCCTTTATTTCCTACATGTTCAACCATTTCTTAACCAAATCAGCGCTGTCAACGCTGTTGATGGTTTCAGGAATAGCAGATAACTCTACTATCTTGACCCAGTAGCTATCTAGCACTTTCTTATCAACGTAGACCGCTTGTTCGCATAAACCGATGTGTCCATCAATGACCATCGCTCTACGGACAAGTAGGTCTTTTTCTGTTTCCAGTTCAATACGTCCAGCAATATTGCCAGAGATTTCAAGGTACTTGTCTGGTTCTTTCATCCTACTCCTTCCAAACCAAAGTCCTAAATTAGAAATTTTAAATTTCTCTCTTTTATTTAGAGAAGTAGGACTTGTTGTTAATTAATATTTATTGTTATTTAATATTTGTTGTTAGTTAATATTTATTAGTGCCTTATTTTACTTATTTGTAAAATACAGATTTGTAAAATACAGATTTGTAAAATACAGATTTGTAAAAGTCGGAAATGTAAATATCAAATTGTGGATAACTTTTGTAAAGCATCCTCCAATCTCTGCAACATGATCTCAAATTGAAAATCGGTAATTTTGATATCTGAGAAGAATCTGAAAGTCTGAACTCCTCGACCTCTACCGAGGCTTTTTTTGACCACCCTCATATAACCTGCATCCTCTAGTTTTTTTAGATGACGGTCTATCATGTCACGACTAACATTTAATCGTTTAGCTATTTCCTCTGGATAGACAAGCCAATTTTCTTTATTACTGAGAATAACCATCAATATACCAATTGTTGCAGGTTCAAGTTTTGGATCTCTCAGAAAATCATTTTTGACTGCGGTATAATCATCCGTTGCATTTCTGAAAGATTAGTTGAACATTCAAGTTTTTAAAATGTGTCATACGCTCTCCTTTCTAAATTTGGTATAATAGTGTAAAAACAATCGGAGAATAATCATGTCATCGTTAAAAAGTCAAGATATTGAATTGATTTGTCAGGTTCTATGTGATGAAATAACAGGCAGTCAAATCACCACCATGTTAACTACTCTTGGTTTGCCCGTAGGAGATACAACATATACTAAATGGCGCAGACTAAGCGCTATCTTGATTTCCGCTTGTTCCCAACAAAGGAGCCTACGTCCAATCTTCGACTCAGTTGAGTATATCTGTGTCCCGAGTAAATATATCGACGCACCAGAAAATTGGGAAATTCTTAAGAAAAATATAAATAAAACACTGATTTTTAAAGGTTTTGAACTTGACGATTCTGGAAAAGTTCAAAAAATCACAAAAGTCCAAACATTCAAAGATGCTAAGTTACGACTTCAAACCCTTGAAGAACGATTGAAAGACAGTGACATACACCCTCTCGTTTCAAAATATTGCTCCAAAGAATTACTACAAGAAAACTATTTCCATGCAATCTTAGAGGCTAGCAAGGGAATATTTTATCGGATAAGAGAAATGACAGGCTCTACATTAGACTCTGGGAAACTTATCGAAGAATGCTTCAAAAAGAACAATCCCGTTATTGTCATAAATGGCAATAAATTACAATCTGATGAAGAACTAAGCGCTTATCAAGGTTTAAAGCACCTACTTTTATCCATAGCACAGTTATACCGAAATACCAATGCTCATAGCCTAAAACTCTATAATCCTAACGATTTAAACGATGCCATAACTGCTCTAACTCTTATGTCCCTCGCTCACAATCTCCTTGACAGCTGCTCCAATGCTCGGAGATTGGATTAGTAACTTATAGAAATCCGCTGTCACTGCCGCCAATTTCAGCGCTTCGTCATCTATTGGACTGTTATAGTCCTCTAAATGATGAAGCTTTTTTGTTAACTGGTCTGACAAGTATTCAGTTTGTCTAAAAATCGATTTTTGAAGCAATGTGACTGGATTTAGTAATTTAATTTCGTCTAGTTCGTTCATATATCTCCTTTCTAAACTTGATTTTAAATCAATGTTTCAGGCAAAAAAATATCACGCGCCAAGCAAATCAGAAGATTTGATATTGTATTTTTCGCAAACTTTAATCAGGTTTGGGATTGAAATAGTTTTGATATTTTTCTCCCAAGCACTAACCGTTTGCTTTGATACCCCAACACTTTCAGCGAATTCTTCTTGGTTCATTTTGTGTTTTGCCCTGAGTTCCAAAATTGTGATTTTTGGTTTGAGTTCACTCATTCGGTGACCTCCTTTCTTTATCTTTATGACTTTATTATAGCTTGATTTTTAATCAATGTCAATCCTAAACTTGATTTTTTTTCAAGTTTTTTTGTTTTTTATATAAATTCTATTGATTTTTAGTCAATCTTACTATATAATAGGGAATGTAAAGGAGGTGACAGGGTGAACGAAGGAAAATTGATAGGAGCAAGACTGGTAGAATTGCGAAATGCCAAAGGCATCAGTCAAAGAGAGTTAGCTAATAGAATGGGGTATAAGTCAGACGCTACTATTTCTAAATGGGAAGCTGGCACAAATATTCCTAATGGCGGCAAGCTGGCGAAGTTAGCGCAAATCCTTGACACAACCACTGATTATATTTTATTTGGTGGCGGGCGCGTGATAGTGGATAACAATCACGGCATGGCGGGCGACAATCATGGTACGGTTACGATAAACAACGGTCGAGACCAAACGGACAAAGACTACAACGCAACCATGCAAAAGCTAGCTACGCTTGATGGTGACATACAAACTCACTTGCTTAAGCTGCTAACTCAACAAGTGGCGTTGATGTACGAAAAGACGGAATTGCAGAAAAGTATAGACAAGCGTCTAGCTACACTCATTGAAATCGGTGAAAAAGTGCTAGATGAAATAAATAGCTTAAAAAATACAAATAAATAAAATTTTGAACGGAGATAGCTAAACTAGCTGTTTCCTTTGAAAATTTTTATAAAAAGGAGTTTTACCATGGCAGAAGAGGACGACATCCGAACTATTGGGGAAGTTGTGAGTGTGTATAGAGAGAAGTAAAATAGAGAGGAAAACTAAATAATGGCAAATTGGAGAAACAGACCAAGAAATATTACACATATTAGCACTGACATCCCATGGATAATAGCAATTGATGAGAGCGGCACTCCCGATTTAAGCTATGCTCAACGCTTTATTTCCCCTTTATCAACAAACTATGATTTACACAATGTTCACTTCAACGTTACTGCTTGTCTCTTATCAACAAGTATTTTCAATGAAACTAGGGACATGGTAATGGATTTAAAAAATAAATATTGGAATGGTGCTTACGCCAACTATAACAACGAAACAAGACGAGTGTGTTTTCATTCTACGGAAATTAGAAGAAGGAAAAATGCGTTTAATTTTCAAGATAAAGCAACTCACCGTCTTTTTGTAGACGATTTATCAGATGTCCTCAAAAACATAAATATCAAATTATTCTCATCCCACATAAATAAATTGAATTTGGTTAGACAATATAACACTCCATACGATCCTTATGAATTATCGCTAACTTTTATCTTGGAGCGTATTTCGTTTGAAACGAGAAACCAAGACGCTGTAATCGTCTTAGAATCTAGAGGAAAAAAAGAAGATAAAAAATTGTTAAACCACATTGTAAAACTACTTGATTATGGCACACCGTATGTAAAAAAAGAAAAGTTTTCTTTTATAAAAGGAGTGTACTTTAACGGTAAATGGGACAAACAATCGAATAATTTAAAATCCCATTGGATTTTAGAATTAGCAGATCTTTACTGCTACCCTATTTTCAAGTACGGCAAAGACGGAACACAAGATTTAGCTTTTAGTACTTTGGAAGAAAAATTATCTGGTTTCCCAAATTATCACGGAATAGGTATTAAACAATTCCCTTAAAAATCAAAAAAACACCCGCCAAAAGCGAGTGTTCCGTCCGCACACTTACGAACCCCAAAGAGTCATTAACTCTTAACTTAATTATACACTATCTTCACCATTATAACAAATAAAAAGTTTTGTTTGTTAAGAAAATTAATAAACCGTTTTGGAAACAACTCAAAAAAGCCCCACGCTCTCAAAGTTTGGCCACTCTGAGCGTGAGGCTACGAGCAAGAAAAAAAGCATTAAAAAGCTCTTTTTCTTGTACCCATTTTATCAAAAAAGAGGTACAAATTCAATGATAACTACAAATAAAGTCGCAATCTATGTTAGGGTGTCTACTACCTCACAAGTTGAGGAGGGGTACTCTATTGATGAGCAAAAAGCTAAGCTCTCTAGCTACTGCGATATTAAAGACTGGAATGTATACAAGATATATACTGATGGAGGTTTCTCAGGCTCCAATACTGACAGACCAGCACTCGAGGGACTTATTAAAGATGCTAAAAAAAGAAAATTTGACACAGTTCTAGTCTATAAGCTGGACCGTCTTAGCCGTAGTCAAAAAGACACGCTTTACTTAATTGAGGATATTTTCATAAAGAATAATATAGCCTTTTTGAGCCTACAGGAGAATTTTGACACCTCTACTCCCTTTGGTAAGGCTATGATTGGACTCTTGAGTGTCTTCGCTCAGCTAGAAAGAGAGCAAATCAAGGAACGTATGCAACTTGGTAAAATAGGACGGGCAAAGGCTGGGAAATCCATGATGTGGGCTAAAACATCCTATGGATACGACTACCACAGAGAGACTGGAACCATTACTATCAATCCAGCTCAAGCCGTTGCTGTTAAATTTATATTTGAGAGTTATCTGAGAGGGAGATCCATTACTAAACTGAGAGATGATCTAAATGAGAAATACCCAAAACATGTACCTTGGAGTTATCGGGCGGTCAGAACCATACTCGATAACCCTGTCTATTGTGGTTTCAATCAGTATAAGGGAGAAATTTATCCAGGTAATCATGAGCCGATTATTTCAAAAGAGGAATACGATAAGACTCAATCTGAGCTAAAAATCAGACAAAGGACAGCAGCAGAGAATGTCAATCCTAGACCATTCCAAGCTAAGTACATTCTATCCGGTATCGCTCAATGTGGATATTGTGGCGCTCCTTTAAAAATTATGTTAGGCGTAAAGAGGAAAGATGGGAGCAGGTTAAAAAAATATGAATGCCATCAAAGGCACCCACGAACGCTGAGAGGCGTTACTACCTACAACGACAATAAAAAGTGTGACTCAGGATTTTACTACAAAGACAAGCTAGAGGCCTATGTGCTAGAAGAAATAAGCAAACTACAAGATGACGCTGATTACCTGAACAAAATATTTTCAGGAGACAATGCTGAGGCCATAGACCGTGAGAGCTATAAGAAACAAATAGAGGAGCTATCAAAGAAACTGAGCAGACTCAACGATCTATACATAGATGACCGCATTACCCTTGAAGAATTACAGAGCAAGTCAGCCGAATTTATAAGCATGAGGGCTACTCTTGAGACTGAACTGGAAAACGATCCAGCGCTCAGGAAGAACAAAAGAAAGGCTGATATGAGGAAACTGCTAAACGCTGAAAAAGTGTTTTCAATGGATTATGAGAAACAGAGGATACTTGTTAGAGGGCTTATAAACAAGGTTAAGGTGACAGCTGAGGACATTGTTATCAATTGGAAAATATAAAGAATTTTAGTAACCTACATTTCTACCAGAGTGAAAGCTTTAACCTTAGCTTTTTTCAAGAATGTCATCATTTTTTTCATTTTAAAAA